>ENA-OPYX01001241-OPYX01001241.1-human-gut-metagenome-genome-assembly--contig:-NODE-1241-length-13931-cov-4.586207_pt1 | contig 13931 bp, 9 predicted proteins | sample MGYA00242639_ERZ504486 | MGnify/ENA primary metagenome ERZ504486 (study PRJEB26092, sample SAMD00036296) | human gut metagenome | host: Homo sapiens | study: EMG produced TPA metagenomics assembly of... | reverse complement strand
ATTTACTACAGATATTTAATAATATACCACATTTTTTCACGGAACGGCAATATAAGCGACAAATTTCTACCAGACACTTTTTTTCTCTGTTTTCCACTAATTTTCCGACAATTATACATTTCAGCCGCAGTTCACAGGGAGTTACTGTTCACTGGTAACATTCCGCGAGGTGTTTTTGTGAACAAAGTTCACAGAAAACCCGAGAATTAAGTTTGCGCAGCAAACGCTACTTCTTGTGCTTGTCACAAGAAGGTTCGTTTTTCTGTGCATCGCGAAGCGAGTTACTGGTCACGGAGTGAACAGTAACCACAGGGAACATTCCATTCTCACATTATCAATTTAGGTATAGCGTTCCCGGCTTTTTTTACGCTATAATAAGATAATGTGTGAAAGCAACCATCCTACCCATTGATCATTTTGATTCCTTGTGCAAACAGTACCATTATCCTGTATGTAAATATAGCCATTACTTAATAATCTCCATCCTTTTTGTGTCACAATTGCTCCGTCCGAATTAACATAACGAAGACCATTTTCTTTTACGATTGTATCTGCATACATTTTACCATCACTTGCAAAAATATATTCAATACCATTTACTGTAGTTCTTCCGGTCGTGACTCTTTGTCCTTTCATAAAATACCAATCATTTTCTTCTTTTGCATAATACCACCCATTTTCACAGCCTCTTATTCCTCTATAAGCTCCATTTTGATCAAAATAACACAGCCTTCCATTAATCACGCGATACCCTGTACACATCACGCCAATTCTTCCATAATTTATTTTGTCAGTTTTTTTCTCTGCAAAACAATCTTCTTCTGTCAAAAAATAGTATCGTTCCGTTCCAATCATAGCCCATCCTGTGATGTATTCTGATTTCAAATTTAAATAATACCATTTTCCATCCAACAGCTTCCAACCCGTACCAGACAATCTAATTCCATCTTCTCCATAACAATACTCTGACAAATTTGCTGTACTCGCTGTGTTTTTCATCATTATGCCGTTTTCAAAACAATACTCTTTTCCATCTATCTCTGCTTTACCATTCAAAAGATTAGCGCCATATTTATAATACCACTCACCATTTATAAGATTCCATCCTAATTTCATATCATTAGATGAACCTATATATATTCCATCTGCATCAAATAAATCAGCTGCTCCGCCTTCCTGATAAACCAGACCTGTATCCTTATTAATTCCTTCAAAATAATATTTTTTTCCATCTATTCAAGCCATTCATTTTCTGCCAACGTACCATCTTCTTTTGCATAACTACTTCCCCCATTTACCCATCTGTTTTTCTGACGAACTCCATATCCATCCACAAAAAAATGCTTTTTTCTCCATCAACTCCAATCACTTTTTCTCGCTGCATACAGCCATTATCAACGAAATACTCACCTACCCAACCGCTATAAGGTTCTCCATCTACATAGTAGTAGTACTCACCTCCATAACAGCTCCAGCCTTCAGCTAAAATAGTTGTGTTAGTAACTGCACCATTTTCATCTGCAATAATCAACTTCCCATCCACTATTTTATCACCAATCAGCATAGTGTAATCTGACTCATCAAAATAATATTGGACACCATTAATCACTTGAAAACCTGTACAAATCTGTGCAGTAACAGGATCCGCATAGTACCACGAACCAGCTTTAAAAATCCACCCTACCATACACCATCCGCCTTCGCTGTACCATCTTCCTTCAAACTGCTCATTTTTTCGCATTATTCCCTGACTGTCAAATGTATATCTAGCCCCATCCGATGTCTGAAAATCTGTATCTGTCAACATTTCTCCGTCTTTAATATAGTAATAATTTCCATTCAGTAAATTCCAGCCTTCCTTATTGATTGTGCCTTGTTGATATCCGTCTAAATCATAAAGTGTATAGCCGTTCTCAGTCTTAATCATGCCAGTTTTCATGATTCCATTACTGTCAAAATGATAACAGGTTCCATTTATCATTACATCGCCAACTGCAAGTTTTCCTGATGCAGTAGCATAGTACCAAACTCCTGATGATGTATAGATCCATTCTTCGGAATACATAATTCCATATTCATCAAATCCATAGTATCCATCATCAATCCACATTATACAATTTTTCATTCTATTTTCGTCTAATACATAATGATATCCTGCCTCATCCAATTCCCATCCATCTGAACACACTGGTTTAAATTGCTGAATGTTATTTCCATCTTCTCCATCACATTCTAAAAAATCTGTATCATCGATCATATCATTTAAATTTTCTTCTTCATTTGTAGCAATCATATTTAATTCTTCATTTGTTTCCTCTTCAAAAAGCTCAGTGTCCTCTGCTAATGGTTCTTCTTCCATTATTTCTGATGTTACAAATTCATCCATTACTTCATCTGCCATAGGTTCATGTATTGTCACTAACGTAGTAACTACTATTACTTTAATATATATTGCGGCTTTCAACAATTTTCTTACCATCATAAAAACTCCCTCCATTTTTGATTCAAATTTTTATCTCTCACTCGACATATATTGTAATATACATGGCAAATGGCAACACAATATTTTTTTCGGCATTAAATGTCCTTAAAGTTTTCTTTAGTATAATGTTTATGGTTGCTTCTTGCAATATCTGTAACAGACTTTTCCTTATTTTTGCCACACGTAAAAGAAATTTTCATCAAAAGTTTCCTGACAATGTTAAAATAGTAAGCTGCGATTTATAATGCCCTCACGGGCTGCTGTGCAGAAGATTTTTCCTCTGCACAGTTTTTTTGTAACTATGATTCAAGAGATAAGCTCTATGCATAATGAATGGCAATTATTCAGAGATCAATACACCATTTTCATCAAACTCATACCAGACATTATTGATAACGGTTCTTTCTGATGTTAAAGCTCTGCCGCCTCTGATATAGTACCATTTTCCATCTGCCTGATACCAACCAGTTTTTACAATACCATTGCCGTCACGGTACTGCCCAATCATATTCCACATTCTGGCAGACATAGTTATAGATTGCAAATATTTTACTGTAATCATCCTTTCCATCTAAATCAAGATACTGAATAATTTCTTCTACTTTATCTGCAAGCTCTTTATTCTGATCTTCTGTTGGCATACTAAATATCTGTGGTTTCAAAATTTGTTATTCTGTCAATACCTTTGACAATGCATTCTCCGCCGCAAACGCCGGACTTTGTGATGATATAAGGATAGTAAGTCCCATAATACCGATCATTTTTTTTAAAAATCTCTTCATATTCTTTCCCTTCCTCTATATGTTTTTTCTTTTATTTACTTCCGTCAACGTTCTATCTTTCTTTCAGTATACGTTCTCACATATATTTTTTCAATACGTGTGACAGCTTTTCACTTATTTCTGTCACACAACTTTTGTCCCTATTTAAAAAAGCCAGGCAGCATCTTTTGCCACCCAGCTTTTTCATTTAAAACTTAGATTTGATTATCAATCGCATTTTTTCATTTTCTTTTACCATCACTTCGATGATTGATTATCAAATTAGGCAATTAAAATTCCATTTGCACTAAAGTAATAGGTAACACCATCAATTACCTGTACTCCTGTGCATACAGTTCCGTTTGCTTGAATGTATACATATCCATCAGATGTTAAAAGCCAGCCATGTGTTGTCACAACTACACCATCTGCATTGACATAACGCAGACCATTACTATTTGCAACTGTATTTGCATACATCTTTCCATCAGGACCTAAGATATAGTTTGCTCCATTTACAGAAATCATTCCGGTATAAACGATTCCGCCCTTCATAAAATACCAGATACCATTTGCATTATACCAGCCATCCTTTGGTCCACATACACCCTGGCATACACCGTCCTGATCAAAATAGTACAGCTTATGATTAATCACACGATATCCAGTGCACATAATTCCGACTTCATCCAGATTAATATCTCCCCAATAAGCTTCATATGCATACTCAGAACCAGGCATGAAATAATACATCTTTCCATCAATTCTTGCCCAGTACTTTATATACTGTGATCTATTATTCAGATAATACCAATTTCCGTTGATAGATTTCCATCCTGCACCAGTAAGCATTGCTCCATCTGCACCATAGCAGTAATCAAAATACCCATCAAAGACACCATCCTTACTTGCCATATTGGTCATCATTTTTCCATCTTTGAAATAGTAGGTATTTCCGTTAATCTGTGTTTTTCCATATTCAAGTCTGCTTCCTACCTGATAGTAATATTCGCCCTGAATCAAATTCCAGCCATCATGTAAATCTGCAGTACTCACATAACCGCCATCCTCATCTAGTACATAAACATGACCATTCAAATAGAAATTCTCTGTTTTCTTTTCTGTACCGCTGAAATAATAGTCCTTACTTCCAATAGTCAGCCATTCATCCTCTGCCAGTGTACCATCTGCCTTTGCATAGCTACTTCCATTATTAACCCAGGAATTTGTCTGGTAAACACCATACTCATTTACCCAATACTGGTTTCCACTCTGATCAACAACAGCTGTATCGCGCAGCATCAGTCCATTGCTTACATAATATGCGCCAACCCAGCCGGTATATGGCTTTCCATTCTGATAGTAATAATACTCACCATCGCAGCGACTCCAGCCATCTGCTGCAATCTCACTTACTGTAACAGCTCCCGATGCGTCTGTCGTCAGGATTTTTCCATCGACAACCTTTTCACCAACTAACATTGCACCAGTGTCCTCGTCAAAGTAATACTCGACTCCATTAATTGTCTGGAAACCTTTGTACAGCTGTGCAGTCCGCAAATCTGCATAATACCAGGTTCCAGCCTTTAAAATCCAACCAGTATACGCCCAGCCGCCTTCGCTAAGCCAGCGATTCCATTCATACTTGTTCTTTACCATTCTTCCCTGATAATCAAATACATACCATGCACCATCTGGTGTCTGATAATCCGTTCCTTTTACCAAAAAACCATTTGCCAGATAATAATAATTTCCATCGACCAGATTCCATCCCTCTGAATCAATTGTTCCAATTACTTCTCCGTCATCTCCATAAAGTGTGTATCCATTTTCCGTTTTATTGACCTCTGTCTTCAAGCTTCCATCTTCGTTAAAATGATACAGCGTTCCATTAATCCATGTATCGCCAGTCGCAAGTTCTCCAGATGCATACGCATAATGCCAGATACCACTGTAAACCCATCCATTTGCTGCCATGATTCCATCGGAATAGAAGTAATATCGTTTATTTTCAATCGTTACAGAACCATTACTTTCCATGATGCCAGTATTTCCAAAATAGTACCAGTTTCCGTCAATATACTGCCATGTACTCTTGAGGATTTTTCCATCACGCACATAGCACATTGGACCACCATCTACTATATTATAAAAACCATCTACACATTGAATTACATAACCATTTTCATCAACCGCATATGCATCACCGCTGTCACCATCACTAAAGAACGGCTGGTTTACTACCATTACCGGATTCATTTTATATGTATGGCCACCGTCATTTAAAAGGCCAATATACAAACTGCCATCCTCATTTACATAATACCAATAGCCCTTCTGCCAATACCAGCCTTTTGTCAGGACACGTGCACCACTTGCATCAGCAAGATACCAATTTCCGTCTATATAATACGTGTCGCTTGCTATCATTCCATCGCCGCCAAAATAATAAATCTTTCCATTGATGGTCATTGCCTTATAGCGTACGCTGTTTCCATTTTCATCATAGTAGTACCAGGTTCCCTTACTATTCTGATACCAACCAGAAATATGAGCTGATCCAATTTCTGCTGCCTGCGCCTCGGCATCTGTTGCTTCGGCTGTCTCATCTAACTCAGCATTCTCAGACTCTGTGGGTTCTAAGGCTGACTCGGATTCAATTTCTGCCTCTTCTGCCTCAGATTCTTCTGTCGATTCAATTGTTATTTCTTCCGTGCTTTCGCTTTCTGCCGGCCGCTCTGTAGTTTCTTCTGTTGATTCTTCTACTGTTTCCGTCAAAGTAACATCGTCTTCCTCAGTTTGAACTTCAATAGCAGATGTAGTTTCTTCCCATGCTACCTCTGCCGCCATTACCGGTCCCTGCGCTGACATAATCACTGCAAGACCTACTGCACCGATTTGTTTCCTTGAGAATTTTCTCATATGTAGTTTCTCCCTTCCCTGGGCAACACGGATTCACATTTTTCTTTTATTTTTTGCCAGTATAATTTCTTTTAGTATACCATCTTTCAACTTTTTTTTGCAACGTTTATGTCTTATTTTTTGAATATTTTTGTAACGAAAAAGAGGCATTGCATTTTCTGCAATACCTCTCTTTTCTACTCGCTATTCGCTTTTATCTTTTAATTCATTCCTGCATTACACCATCTTTATCAAACTGATATGTTATACCATTAATATAGGCACTTCCCGTTGTAACATATCCCCCCTTCATAAAGTACCACTTTCCTTCTGCCTGATACCAACCACTCTGCGGTCCACACTTACCCCAGCAACTTCCATCAGCATTGAAATAGTACAGTTCACCATTTATTGCATGATAACCAGTATACATATAATGATCTTCAGCGTCAAAATAATATTTCACACCGTTTATCATTTTCCAACCACTGACTGCCTCAGAATAATTGTTAAAATAGTACCAATTTCTTTCAAGCATCTGCCAACCAGTATAATAGCATCTTCTGCCATCGCTTCCGTAATAGTATTTTCCACTATCTTCATAGCGACAACCCGCATAATAAAAAATACCATTATATTCTTTATGTGTAAAACCTGTAATCATTCTTCCTCGGGTATTAAATGCATACCAGTCTCCATTAATCTGCTTTATCGTTCCACATAAGAAGCTTTCGCCTTCTTTATAATAGTAATACCCATCAATCAAGTTCCAGCCCTGTGCATAGTTAGCAGCAGGTATGTATACGCCTTTTTCATTAAATACATAAATCTTTCCATTGCTATCCCAAGAATATTCTTGTTTGCACGCTGTCATACCAGATGTAAAATAATACCAATCTCCAGCAATCTGTGTCCAACCATAAGCCATATTTCCATCTGCTTTTCGATAAAGCAGATCCTCAATCCAAACATCCGTTTCCACCATTTTCCCGTATTCAACCAAATATGTTCCTATCTGACCCGTATATGGTTTTCCATCCTGGTAATAATACCAGTCTCCATCATGAAAACTCCATCCATCTTCTATCGGTGCAATGCTCACAATTTCACCACTATCATTCGCGGTTATTACATCATTACCAACGACTCTCTCTCCTACCAGCATTTTTGGCATAAAGTAATATTCCACTCCATTGATTGTCTGGAACCCTGAATACAATGTTGCTTTTTCTTGATCTGCGTAATACCACTTTCCTGTATCATAAATCCATCCTGTCATAGCTGCGCCAGACTCACTGTAATATCTGCCTTCATATTCTATATTATTTCTCATTCTGCCAGATTCATCAAAGCTATACCAGTTTCCATCGGACAATTTACATGTTGTATTCTTCAACAACATTCCGTCCTTTAGATAATAATACACTCCATCAACCAGATTCCAGCCTTCCTGAAATTTAATCGTTTCTGCTATACTTCCATCATCCCCATAACGAATTATTGCATTGTCCTGTTGAATTGTTCCGCTCTTAAGACGCCCATCCTCTTCAAAGTGATACAATACTCCATTAATTGTACAATCGCCAGTTGCTAATTCTCCAGATGAAAATGCATAACACCAAACTCCGCTTCCATCCGTAAACCAACCATTATTTTTCAATATTCCATTGGAATCAAAATAATACAGCTTACCATCAATCTTATAGCTTTCTCCACAATATGCCGCGCCATTAGAAAAATAATACCATTCATTATTGATAATCTTCCAACCGTCATCTACTAATTTTCCATTGATGAGATAGTAATAATAGCGAATTGGATCTCTCCAAGACTGCATTTGAGCTACGCTATAAAATCCATCTGATAGCTTGGATAAATATCCATTTGAATCAATTTTATAATAACTGTCATCTATTTCTATAAAATCTTTTCCCGTAATCATTTCTGGATTCAAATAATAGGTATGACCATTTTCTGTCAAAATACCTGTATATATAATTCCATCTTGATTCAGATAATACCATTTTCCACCAGTTTGATTCCATCCCGCATTTTTTATCTGTATTCCGCTTTCGTCAAACAGATCATTTCCTGCTGAACCCCCTTGCATCATTTCTCCATTATAATTAAAATAATACGTATTTCCATTAATGGTAACCAATTCGCTTACTGCTCGATGTCCATCCTCACAATAATATTTCCAATTTCCAAAATCGTCCTGAACCCATAATGATGTATATAAACTTCCATCTTCTTTTGCACGACAATATATATACTTTCCAGATTCATCAGTAAAGTAAAATTCATTTCCCTCATATTTATTGTCAGATGCGTCAACCATTACACCATCCGCTTTAAATGCGTAATACGCACCATTTATTTCCAATATTTTTTTCTTTACGATTTCTCCATCTTTTATATAGTAATATTTTCCTTCGTTTAAAAACCAGCCATTTTCTGGCATTTTTGTAAGGCTTCCATCTTTTTGCGCAACATACTTTTCATCATTCAGCGTATAAACGCCCGATGTTACCATGCTTCCAAATTTATCAAAATAATATAACGTATTATTTATCTCATATATTCCATCCGTATAGTACGTTCTACCAGACCCATAATACATCCAACACTTATAAGTGTAATTATAATACCACTCATTCATGTAAAGACTTCCATCTGACTTAGCACGATACGTATTAGACTCAATACTAAACAACGTATTTGTATATCGTTTTCCTTTTGAATCAAATCCATAATAACTTCCGTTAATTTTTTCAACACAATATCGTAATAACTTTTCATTCTTCACATAATACCAATCTCCACTTGCCTGTGTCCATTGATTATTTAATAGTTCAGTCACTTTTCCATCTGAATCAGTTACGTATATTGCCCCTTCTATTTCCAACAACGCATTCTTTGAAACTCTTCCCCCATTAAAATAATAGTAGTTCCCCGAAACCTGTTGAATTCCTTCATAGGCAGTGCATTCCTCCCCATAATAATAAGAATTTCCATCTGAATCTTCATACCATTCATTCTGATAAAGTGTTCCATCCAATTTTGCTCGGTAATAACCAGCGGCTCCAATTGGTACAAATTGATCTCCATCCCATACAAAACTACTATCAATAAAAATTCCGTATTTACATATAATTTTCCATCTTGATCAAATCCATAATACGCATTATCAATAAAATCACTTCTTCTGTAACGAGACTTCCATTTTTTACATAGGTACGGTTCCATCATTGTCCGTAATGCCATCCATCTGTAATGGCACTCTGAGCTGCTACTATATTTTTTCCTTCTTCCACAGCTTCCGTCGTCAGTTCATCTGTTTCCTCTGTAACTACCTCAATAGATGTTTCTTCTATTGCATTTTTCTTCCGATGCCGTTTCTTGTACCATAACAGAATCTTGTTCTGAAACAGTCTCCTGTTCTGTAACTGTTTCCTGTTCTGCGGCTGATACATCTTCTACGACTGTTGCCTCTTCTTGAGAGTCTTCCTGAGTAGCTTCCTGCGTCACTACTGTATTCTCTGTTTGTGATGTTTCAATTTCCGCAGCCATTGCCGGACTCTGCGCTGTCATCATTACTGCAAGTCCCATTGCTCCAATTTGCTTTTTTGAAATTTTTCTCATATAACTTTCCCCTTTTATTTTTCACAAAAATTTGTACTATTTAGCATTACTTTGATTTTATTATAGCATTTGCCAATTTTCAATTCAACTGTGCTCAAATATGTGACGAATTTGACTGTTTTTCTGTCACACATTTTTTGTAAAAAAGAAGCACTACATTCTACGTAGCGCTCCTTCTTTAGCTTGTTATAAATTTTAGTTATCAATATTGTTTTACTAATAGTTGCTTTTAATGAAAACTCATCCCACATTTTCTTCAGGTTTAATCCAAGCTCCATCTGTGCCCAAATTATATTCTATTCCATTTATTACTTGAATTCCAGTTTTCATGCTTCCATTTCCATCAAAATAATACCAGTGATCTCCTACCAGATACCAGTCAATGATCATTTGTCCACCATCATAGAGATAATACCAGTCACCATTTAACTGAAGCCAACCTGTTTTCATTTTTCCATTTTCATCAAAATAATACCAGTGATCTCCTACTGGATACCAGCCGCTAATCATTGCTCCGCTATCATAAAGATAATACCAATCATCACCTGACTGAAGCCAACCTATTTTCATTTTTCCATTTTCATCAAAATAATACCAGTGATCTCCTACTGGATACCAGCCGCTAATCATTGCTCCGCTATCATAAAGATAATACCAATCATCACCTGACTGAAGCCAACCTGTTTTCATTTTTCCATTTTCATCAAAATAATACCAGTGATCTCCTACTGGATACCAGCCAGTGACCATTGCTCCACTATCATGGAAATAATACCAATCCTCATTGATTTTTTGCCAGCCAGTCATCATAACGCCATCATCATCAAGGTAATACGAATTTGTTTGCAGATGTATAAAACCTGTGCTCTTTTCTCTTCTGGCATTATAATAATACCACTTTCCATCGACAAATTCCCAACCATGTTTATGATCAAATGATATCGCCTGACTGCAATCTGTCAAATCTACGTACGCGCCCTTGACTAATACATTCCCACTATTAGTGTAAAGATAAATATGTGTAATATATTCACCTGCTTCCGATTTATGTTGTGACGCTGGAATCTTTACAGATGCTACCTTTCCATTTACACTTGCCTTATGCCATACAATATCATCCTGACCATTTTTCACAGTCCACGTTGGCATTAAAACCTGTTTAATTCCACTTGATGCCGTAACAGTAACATTAATCTGATATCCATCGGATGTAATATCTGAAATCTGAATATCATCAATCGAATTCTTCTCTTGATATGTAATTAAATTTGTATTACTATTTAAATTTGTATTACTATTCAAATTTGTGTTTTCAGTCACCGGAAGCAGAACATACTTGGCATTTAACCCATTGGTTCCTTTTGCTGCATTTGTCACACATACTCCTGTGCTGTCAGAGTATGCCTCTACGCGCCAAATTTTATTATATTCGCCTGAATACGTTCCATCATCCAGTAAAATATCAGTACCTAAATATTTTTTCTCCATCCATGTATTTGGATACTGCGTTATGGAATTTAACCCCAAAAGAAGATCTTGTCCCACACCATAACGCTGTTCCAATAGCCCTGTTACGTATTCCATAGTTGTCTGTAATACTCCCTGCGGATTTTCTGCTGGATCATATTCACCCTCTTGACGATCAAATGCACCTAATGATACTGCAATATGTCCTCTTGACTCATTTGGAAGAATCAATACCATCAACGTTCCAGGTACCACAAACGCATCGGGATTGCTTATAATATCTGTATTTTTCGCAATTAACTTATAAGATGCCTTACAGCCATTACCGTGAAATGTAATGATATCTCCAATATTTGTTCCAGCCAATCTGCTGTTCCAACCGGCTGTTGAAATCGGAATCCCAGTTAAGCCAAATTCCTGAAGACATCTCATGACAAGTGAACTGCAATCATAATAGTTTTCTTCATATCGCTTTGACTGGCTGTATCCTTTTCCAACTTTTGATAACAGTGATTTGATAAATTCGGTCTGGCTAATATCTTTTTCCCCAACTGCATACAATTCAATCTCATCTAGATCTTCTGTTTCTTCTGATATTACCTGTGCATCTCCACTAGGTTCTCCCGACGATTGAACACTCACGCTTTTGTTTGAAGTTTCGCCTGCCATATTTTCTTGATAAGGTATTACACTTATACACATCCCAATAATTATGGGAATTACAACACTAGAAAATTTTTTTCTAAACATAGCCTTCTCCTTTTTTATTTTTCGAAAACCATTTTATTCCTTCATTGTTTTTATGTCAAGTAAAATAAAAGTTTTAACATGATTAACATTTCTGAAGCGTTTGTAATTCTAGTAGCCTGCAAAGAAAAAAGAGCTGCACTTTCGCACAGCTCTCTTTCATGTTTTTAAATTGGATTACATAAAATCATATCAATTGGTTAACACAATTATCAATTCGCTACCCAAGCGCCATCTTGATTAAAACTATAAGTAGTGCCACCAATTACTTGTGTTCCAGTTAGCATCGCGCCATCGGCTCCCATATAGTACCAGGTGCCATTTAGATCTAACCAACCAGTCACCATTGCTCCACTTCCTGACAAATAGTACCAAGTACCATTTAGATTTACCCAGCCAACTACCATTGCTCCGCTTCCATCAAAGAAATACCAGGTGCCAGCCACAATCTGCCAGCCAGTCACCATCCAACCATATTCATTTAAATAATACCAAGTATTGCCTAGAGAAAGCCAACCTGTTTTCCTAAGACCAGTCTCATCATAATATTCCCAGTAACCATTTATCTGATACCACTGAGAAATATACAGACTTCCATCCGCATGTACTCGATATTCTCCTTCTGTATTCGGAAGTACGAAAGTTGTATCAGAAAGCATAACTCCTGAATAACCAAAATAATAATAGGCATCCCCGATTTTCTCTAGGCATTCTCTCAAAAGCTGACCATCTTTTACATACAGATAGTTTCCGTCTACCAAGTTCCAACCATTTTTCGAAAGCTCTACTGCCTCTCCACTGGATTTGCAATAATAATTTTTGCCATCTACAGTAACACTTTCATCTTGATACATTCTGCTACCAAAATAGTAGAGAATTCCATTTACCTCTCTTAGTCCGAAATACATCTTTGCATCGTCTCCGAAATAATACCATAAACCTTTATAGTTCATGTACCATTCATTTCTATAGAGGTGGCCATCCTCATGTGCCCGGTAATAGCAGGTGTTTCCACTCTCTGAATCTAACAGATTAAACTGTTCATCCGCAAACATATATCCATCGCTATCAAATCCATAATAGAAATCGCCTATTTTTTCAACGCAATTGGTTAGAACCTGACCATCCTTGACATAGCGATATTTCCCATCTACTTTTGTCCATCTATTATTTTGCAACTCTACTGCGATTCCATCCAGATTGCAATAATAACTCTTTCCATCTACAGTAATAGTTTGATCTTGATATAGTCTGCCATCCTCCGAAAAATAGTAAAGTGTTCCATTTATCTGTGTTAAACCAGAAGCCGCCTTTCCTTCATCTCCGTAATAATACCAAATGCCATGGCCATAGTTATCATACTTATCATACTCATACCACTCATTTACATAAAGACGTCCATCCGCTTTTATGAAATAATAGGTATATTTTTGGGTTGCCTCGTCCCATCTCGTTAATACTGTATTTCGATACATCACTCCTGTAGAGTCAAAGCTATAATAGGAATCTCCGATTTTTTCCACGCAATCGGTTAAAACCTGACCATCTTTGACATACTTATCATTTTCACCTTCCTTGATCCAGCCATTCTCCTGAAGTTCAATCACTTCACCATCCGACTTACATATAGTTCCTTCCATCTACGGTAATCTTTTCATTTTGATATCTACAACCATTTTCAGAAAATAATAAAGTGTTCCATCTACCTGTGTTAAGCCTGAATGCTGCCTTTCCTTCGTCTCCATAATAAAATAGTAAAGACTATTCCCTCGCTTGTCAACATACCACTCATTTACATAGAGACGTCCATCTTCCTTCGCACGATAATACGAACTAATTTGGCCTTCGAAATCCCTAAGAATCAATATCTTCATTCGCATACATAACGCCTATGTAGTTAAAGCCATAATAGGAATCTCCAATTTTTT
>ENA-OPYX01001240-OPYX01001240.1-human-gut-metagenome-genome-assembly--contig:-NODE-1240-length-13946-cov-5.458210_pt1 | contig 13946 bp, 14 predicted proteins | sample MGYA00242639_ERZ504486 | MGnify/ENA primary metagenome ERZ504486 (study PRJEB26092, sample SAMD00036296) | human gut metagenome | host: Homo sapiens | study: EMG produced TPA metagenomics assembly of... | reverse complement strand
CAATCAAATGATATTAAAATCAGTGAGAATGCAGTTAATTCTGCGATAGAAATATTTATAGCAAGCAAAGCAATGACAACATTATTGAGATTAAGAAAAGTAAAAATAAAAAAGTAATAAGTTATTGCAGCTTCTCTTGTTGCGGCAATGCTTGTTTCGGGAGGTGCGTTTGCCCTTTTTCAAAGCCTGCTCAAAATCAAAACGGATTTGTTATTACGGCCGCAGCTGCTGAATTATCAAAAAACAAGCCGGTCAAAATTGCTCAAATAAATCCGGATTATGCTGTGGGCTTTAGCTATAAAAGTTACGAAGAAGTATTTAAAATTATGCTTTCCTGCAAGGGTGATAATATTAGCTCAATTACCTATACTGCCAAAGGAAGATCATATTTTACTGTTGATAGCAATTATAGTGACGATATTTATGATACAGTATTGTTAACCGATTCCGAAGAATTTATGAATTCCGATGATTATTCTGAATTAGCTTTACTCAATGGTAAGAATTATGCAAGTTTATCCGTTAAATACGATAAACAGTTTGCAAATAAAAACACTGAGGTATATGAAGATTCACCTCTTAGTATGAATGTTTATCTTACTGCAAATGACAGCGAAACAGCGGCTGCGGTGCTTAAAAAGCACGATATATACTGTTTATACAGTGACGACGCTTTACTTAAAAACGCACGAGATGATTATGCTGAATTACTCGGTGAAGATTTTGACAAAGGATACGATGTAGACAACTACAACAAATCTGACTTGATTGATATGTATAACGAGCTTTATTCACAGCTTTTTGAAGGAGTATCGGTTGATGTAACCGTTAAGTACAATGACGGCACAGAGGAAACCCAGACCGTTGATTTTAATGTTGAACCGATTACCGAAGAAACGGCAGACGAATATCTCAAAGAAAACGGATATAATGGCGAGAGAAACAGGTTGTATCATTTACTCGGTTCATGTGCTACTATCACGGCAACTTTAAGATGATTGCAAAATTATAATAAAAATTAATAATCAACATACTCCATTGTTATAACACAAAACTCTCGGGTCAAATCTGTCCGAGAGTTTTTGTTGTTTATGCGTGTGAAAGAGTGGGGAAGAACATTTGCAATTATTTCATCTTTAATTTTGCAAGTGTATTGATTTATGGTTTTGAATCCGAGCTTTTTATAAAAATCAACGGCACCGAGGTCGCCAAAAAGATAAAATCCGTCACAGCTGTTTTTATATTCGTTTATAATTGCGTTTATAAGCGTGAATTCCCAAAGTAAATTCCACTCCTTTCCTACTGTGGAATTTACTTTGGGAATTCACTAGGAAAAGACATTATTCGTTTTTGAAAATTATTACTTGACTTTAGTTCGTGATACATTTATCATTATAATTTATCATTATATATACACGAGTAATAGAATATAAGGAAGACTGATGGGATGATTGTAGTTGTTTTTTAGATACATAGTTGTTCTCATAGGATTATTTGTAAAGTTTTTATGATTTTTAAAAAACTTACACAATTTTCTTGACAAAGCCAACTTTTAATTGCATTATAAAAGCGCTCAAGGTACAGTACCCGAGCGCTTTTATCCGTATGAAAAAGTCTGTTATTATTGAATTTCTTCCAAAGCATTAAATATTATAGCATACACATACGATGAACCGATTGCCGCATTCTTTGCAAATGACGGATTTTGCAACATTTTTACCGCACCTTCAAGCTCTGATTTTGTAATTTTCCAATTCGCTTTCGGAATAAAAATACTGTTTTCATTTACAACATATGTAAATTTTGTATTCTCTTTTGTGGTAATTACATTGCCTGTGCATCTTACGATTTCTTCCCAGATGTCATTAAAAGTCATTTTTATTATTAGGCAACTTCTGCAAGTTTTTTAGTAACTCTTGCTGTCACATCAATATAATAATCGTAATCTGCTTTTGAAAGAGAATCCTCGTCAATATCGTCTATCTTCTTGCCCCAATCAGCATACTTCGACACAATCTCCGTGTAATCTTTCATAAGTCCTGCAGGATTGTCACTGCTTGTGTACTTCTTCATAAAGTCAACATAATCATTCATAAAGTCCTCGTAATCGTCCATTACTTCCTTAAAATCAGGATTAACGGTGTCGGAATCGTTATCCTCTTCTTTAGAACTTTCTTCATCTTGTTGACTTTCTTCTTCCTTTGAACTTTCCTCCTCAGAAGATTCATCATCCTTTGAGCTTTCTTCTGCCTGCGAACTTTCCTCTTCCTTAGAACTTTCAGAAAAAGTATAGTCAGGAATACTTACGTCGCTTGTGGTTTTTTTTTGAGCCACAACCTGTAAAAACCAATGTAGAAGTGACCGCCGCAACCACTGCAATAAATGTACATAAAACTTTTTTAACGGTATTTTTCATAATAAATTCCTCCTTTTATTAAATTCGTTGACATTATTATATAAAAAGCCAAATAAAAAAGTGTATGCTGACAGCATACACTAAGAAAAAATTTTATGCTATAATATTGTTGTACTATGGAAATAATTACCATAAATAAGATACCGTTGTAACGGCACGGAAAATCGACATACCGACAAACATACTCACAACGGCTAATGAGTAAAAAATAAGCTTCCTTAAAGTTTTAGGCATATCCCTTATTTTGGGAATACAACTCTGGAAGCCGAAAAGGTCAGAGAAAAATGAAATGGGAATAAAGAAAAGCAGTATTACCATAAGCGTGACGGGAAAAAAGTTCAGTATATTTTTTACGCAATACTTGCTGTACATACCTATAATCCATAAAAACATCCAGCCGTACATTACGCACGCAAAAACACGCACACCTTTCTTTTCCGAACGGAGTCCGGGGAAATTTTCCATAAAATTGTCGGCAAAGTTAAAGCCGTAAACTCTCTTTCTTTTCAAAGCGGCGTCTAAATCCTCTATCCGTTCAAAACGCTTTTCAACATTGTATTCTGTACATTTTTTAATAATATCCGCAACATCACCGTCACGGTACATAACTTCTGACGGTATATGACCTGTTAGCATATAATTAAGCAAAACTCCCAGAGCATAAATATCTGTTTTGCAGTCGCTCTGCTTAAAGCCGAATTGTTCGGGTGCGGCATAACCCTCTGTACCGAGAACCTGCGTATCGTGTTTGGCGTTTTCTTTATGCAGTCTTGAAATTCCAAAATCAATTATCTTAACAACACCGTCAAAACCTATGATAATATTGGACGGAGTAATGTCACGATGGGTAATTGAATATTTGTGCAAAACACTGAGTCCGTTGCAAATCTGACGGGCAATATTTATGGCATAATCTTCCGCAAAAGTACCTTTTGACAAATACTGCTCAATGGTATGACCTTGTACATATTCTTCAAGAATAATGCAGGCATTGCGGTCAGTTATAACATCAAAAACTTTTGCGATATGGCAATTATTAATTTTACTGACAGCGTTATGTACCTCAAATTCGTAAGCGGGCATAATCTTTTTCACCATAAGCCGACCCGTGCTGCGATTGCGCACAAGCTGTGTCGTTCTGTTAAAATCTGTAACAACATCAAATTGCCAAAGTGAAAATTTATATTCAAATTCGTTCATTTTTGCACCTCCCCTCTTGTAAATATTAGCATAAATTTGTATAAAAAGGAAGATATAAATTGAAAAAATCAACTGATGAACTTCTCAATAGCTTAAAATCAAAAAGTAATCTTGACGATTATTTTAAAGAAAACTCGGATCAGCTGAATTTTGCGACATTACCTCAAATGCTTGAAAGTATTATACAAAGCAAAAAGATAAGCAAATCAGAAGCTATAAATAATTCTATGATAGAAAAGCACTACGGCTATCAGATATTCCAAGGAATAAAGACACCGTCAAGAGATAAGCTGATAATGCTCTGCATTGGAATAGGTGCGGATCTGACCCAGACAGAAAAATTGCTGAACCGTATAAAAGCGTCACCTCTGTATGCCAAAGACGGCAGAGATGCGGTAATAATGTTTGGACTGCTTCACAAACTAAGTGTAATTGATATTAATTTAATGCTGTATGACAGAGGCTTTGATGTACTTGAATGATAAACGAAAAATCCGACTTCATATGAAAGAAGCCGGATTTTTGCTTAATCACTTAAATTTAACAATAAAAAATGCCCACCCTATTGGATGGACACTTTGATGTTGGCATCTCCCTATCTTTCCGGGCCGTCACCAGCCAAGTATTTTCGGCACCACTGAGCTTAACTTCTGTGTTCGGTATGGGAACAGGTGGACCCTCAGCGTCATTAACACCAACTGTCTAATTGTGTTCTCTCTTGAGAACAGTATTGATTATATCACTGTGCGTTCACTTTGTCAACACTTTTTTACAATTTTTTCACAAACACAAAACATATCAATTAAAGACGATTATTGACAATTAAATAATTCAGTTTAAGTTATTTTTACCGTCAGAAAGCTTTTATTATAAAAACAAATTTTGCCTAATCTATCTTAAATTTGAGAAGTGACAACTTATTTACAACAATATTACTCCGAAAAGATTGTTTATTGTCAAAGCTTGTGGTATAATTTGTACATATGTTTACTTGAAACGGAGAATTGCGATGAAGAGAAATATTGCAATAAAAATCACCGCTTTTTTGCTTTCCGCAATGAGCGCTATAACTTTGATTTCAGGCTGTGGCAAAAAAAATGACATTGCCGATGATTTCCGGGAAAACAGCACTGCAACAGTATCAAGAGCGTCAAGGGACAGTTGCGTTATTCAAAATTTCGATATAATATATCAGGAGCCTGAACTTCCTACGGGCTGCGAAGTAACCGCCCTTACAATGGCTATGAACTACAGCGGCTGCAATGTTGACAAATACACTATGGCCACCGAATACCTCCCCTGCACTCCTTACGACATTGAGTACGGCGAGGACGGAAACCTTTACGGCTCAAGTCCCGAACAATACTTTATCGGCGACCCTACAAGCGTTTACGGCTATGTCTGCGGCACAACTCCTATTGTAACGGCGGCAAATAACTATTTTAAATACACGGGCAGCAAACTGAAAGCCATAGACATTACAGGTTCTACCCCACAGGAACTGTACGAACTTGTCGATAAAGGCTACCCGATTGTGGTATGGGTTACTATAGGTATGGTTGAACGCAGTGACATTGAATCCTGGACAGGAACAGACGGCAAACAATACGATTGGTGTATGGACGACCATGCAGCCGATTTGATTTGGCTACAGTGCCGACACGGTAACCATAGCAGACCCTATTAACGGACTTGTTGAATATCCGAAAGAAAATTTTGAATCTGTCTTTACATCAAGAAATAATAAATGCGTTGTACTGAAAAACGGATGAGATTATTTTAATACTACGAAGTATTAAATACTGTGTTTATAATAAATATTTGTAAAGGAACGGTGGCGGCTGTTTTACCGATGATTTTAAAAAGCTGAATTCTGCCGACAAAGCTATGAGAAATAAATATTTATCATATTTAAAAAGCAGTGTGGTAAACTCCGAACTTGAGCAAACCAATAAATTCAGTTTGCAAATGTTTTACACCGCCAAACTTGAAAATGTATATTACAGTGAAAAATCGGATTGCTTTATCGTTGCAGAGACATTGAAAACAACAATGTATATTTGCACAGTGTGCTTTACAAAAATTACATTCCGCTATTTTTAAAAAACTTACACACTTTTCTTGACAAAGCCGATTTTTAAAATAGTAATTTGCCAAACAATATTTACATTATTATTTTTCCCCGCAAATTTTTTCAAGACCTGCTTTGTCGAGTATTTTTATTCCTCTGTAATGTGTGGCAAGTATGCCTTGTGCGGATAATCTGCTCAATGCTTTTGTAACGGTGATTCGTGACACTCCTACCGTCAATGCAATTTCCTCGTGTGTGAGCGATACTTTGCCGTCAACCATATCGTCAAGCAAAAGTTTTGCTATTCGTGCGTCTGCCTGCATAAATGTCATTGAGTCAAGCTGGGTGGTAAGCAGTCTTATTCTTGTGGCGAGAATTTCAAGCAGTTCAAATGCAATCGGAGGATTTTTTTGAATAAGGTCGAGGAGAATTTTTTTATCAATAATGGTCAGCTCGCTTGCAGTTACGGCTTTTGCGGAGCTTACCCTCGGTTTGTGGTCAAAAAATGCACCTTCGCCTATAAGTTCGCCTTTTGAGGCAGTGTTCAGAGTTTTTTCCATTCCGTCGGGAGAAATCATAAATACGGTTGCTTTGCCTTTCTTTATATAGTAAAAGCTGTCTGCAATGTCGCCTTGGTGATAGATTATTTCGCCTTTTGCAAAAGATTTGGTGTACGGCAAACTGTCAAACAGAGTTTTCATATCGTTGTGTATGTTGTAAAGTTGTGTGGGAGGAGTGTTGAGATTTTTTTCCATAGTTTCACCTCGGTTGTCGATTGGTAAATGCGGTTTATAAAAGTTTGGTCAACCTTTTTAACGACTTGACCTGAATTTTTAAATTATTTGGCTAAAATTGAGCGATAAACCATATTTTAGCGACAAAGTTCTTATTTTATTTTAATTGTAGCATACTTTACAATCTTTTTGCAAGCGGTATGTAATAATGATATTAGAAAAAATATAAGGAGTGATATTTATGGGTATGACTATGTCACAGAAAATTCTTGCGGCTCACGCAGGTCTTTCAGAGGTTAAGGCAGGTCAGCTTATTGAGGCTAAACTCGATATGGTACTCGGTAACGATGTAACATCACCTGTTGCAATCAATGTTTTTGAACAGAACGGTGCAACAGCAGTATTTGATAACACTAAAATTGCTATGATTATGGACCACTTTACTCCTAATAAGGATATTAAAGCGGCTACTCAGGTTAAGCAGGTAAGAACTTTTGCAGATAAATACGACATCAAAAACTACAGAGATGTAGGTCAGATGGGTATTGAGCACGCACTTTTGCCTGAACAGGGTCTTGTCGGACCGGGTTGTTTGTGCATCGGTGCAGACTCTCACACCTGTACATATGGTGCACTCGGTGCATTTTCGACAGGTGTCGGCTCAACAGATATGGCCGCAGGTATGATTAGCGGTAAGGCATGGTTCAAAGTTCCTGCCGCTATTAAATTTAATCTTGTCGGCAAGCCACAGGGATTTGTAAGCGGTAAAGATGTTATCCTCCACATTATCGGTATGATAGGTGTTGACGGTGCGCTTTACAAATCAATGGAATTTACAGGCGAGGGCGTTCAGTACCTCAACATTGATGACAGACTTTGCATTGCAAATATGGCTATTGAGGCAGGCGCTAAAAACGGTATTTTCCCTGTTGACGATGTAACCCGTGAATACTGCAACGGCAGATATCAGGGTACACCTGTTGAATATACAGCAGATGAGGACGCTGTGTACGACGAGGAATACACAATTGACCTTAGTGAAATTCGTCCTACCGTTGCTTTCCCGCATCTTCCGGAAAACACAAGAACAGTTGACGAAATCGGCGAAACAGAGGTTAAGATTGACCAGTGCGTTATCGGTTCCTGCACAAACGGCAGAATTACCGACCTCAGAGCTGCCGCAGAGGTATTCAAGGGCAGAAAGATAGCAAAGAATGTAAGATGCATTATCTTCCCGGGTACACAGGCAATCTGGTTACAGGCTATGCATGAGGGACTTTTTGATATATTTATTGAGGCAGGCGCAGTAGTTTCTACTCCGACTTGCGGCCCTTGTCTTGGCGGACATATGGGTATTCTTGCCGCAGGCGAAAAAGCTATTTCAACAACAAACCGTAACTTTGTAGGCAGAATGGGTCATGTTGACAGTGAGGTTTACCTCGCAAGCCCGGCTGTAGCTGCCGCAAGTGCTGTTAAGGGTTACATTACAGACCCTGCAAAGCTTTGATTTTTTGAAAGGTAGGTACTGATTATGAACGCTAAGGGTACAGTCCACAAGTTTGGCGACAATGTAGATACAGATGTAATTATTCCTGCTCGTTACCTCAACACAGCATCTCACAAAGAGCTTGCCGCTCACTGTATGGAGGATATTGACGCAGAATTTGTAAATAAGGTTCACGAGGGTGACATTATGGTTGCCGAAAAGAACTTCGGCTGCGGTTCTTCAAGAGAACACGCACCGATTGCAATTAAGGCAAGCGGTATTTCCTGCGTAATTGCTTCGACTTTTGCAAGAATTTTCTACCGCAACTCAATTAATATCGGCCTTCCGATTCTTGAGTGTGACGAGGCAGCAAAGGAAATCAAGGAGGGCGATGTTGTTTCCGTAAACTTTGATACAGGTGTTATCACAGACGAAACAACAGGCAAGACTTATCAGGCAGAGCCTTTCCCGGAGTTTATTCAGAACATTATTAAAAAAGGCGGACTTATTAAGTCTATTATGTAATTTATGGGCAACAAAGGCAAAACTTTGCCGCTTTTATAACTTTAGATATATAATTTTTTTAATCATTAACAAGATTGGTGAATTATGGTAAACGAAATTTTTGAAAAACTTTCCGCATTGCCGCAGGTAGAGGCTATTGCTCTCGGCGGTTCCCGTGCAAACGGTGTTTTTGACGAAAAATCAGATTATGATGTTTATGTGTATGTTACAGATAATATCGACAACGGTGTAAGAGAAAATATCCTTGCGCCTTACTGTTCGCAAATGGAAATCGGCAATCATTATTGGGAGTTTGAAGATAATATTATACTCAAAGACGGTGTTCCTATGGACATTATATACCGTCCTATGGATAAATTTGATAAATTTATAAGCTATACTGTTTTTGAACATCACGCAAACCACGGTTATACAACTTGTTTTTGGCATAACATTATTACATCGCAGATCGTGTATGACCCAAGCGGTAAATATGTGGAGATTAAAAAGAAGTTTACCGTTCCGTATCCCGAAGAACTCCGTCAAAATATTATAGATTTAAATATGAAGATGCTTTCGGGTATTTTGCCGTCATTTGACAAGCAGATAAAAAAAGCAATTGACAGAAACGATTTTGTAAGTGTAAATCACAGAACAGCCGCTTTTGTTGCAAGCTATTTTGATGTTATTTTTGCAGTGAACAGACTTACCCACCCGGGAGAAAAAAGACTTGTTCAAATTTGCAAGGAGCGCTGTGAAATTTTACCAAAGGATTTTGAAGAAAATCTTGACAAATTGCTTAAGGAAAAACCGACTGAAAAAATTATGGAAGTTATTGCCGATATGGTGAAAAACCTTAAAGAGATAATTTAGATTTAGATTTAAATTTATTTTTATTTAGTTATAGTTGCCCGCAACATTTAAACAAACAGCTTTGTTTTCGCTTATGCCGATTCAAAGCTGTTTTTGTTTATTTCAAACCGTTGCCAAATAACCTAATCTTGTAAATGTAATTTATAGATGCTATAATTATCATATAAATAAAACGGAGATGAAACGGAGATGAAGGTTTGAAAACAGCAGTAATCACAGGAGCGTCGGGCGGTATCGGCTCGGCAACGGCGCTTGCTTTTGCAAAGGACGGATACAATGTTGTTTTGCAGTATAACAATTCACAAGACAAGGCGCTTGCGCTTGCAAAAAAGATAGAGAACGAAACTAACTCGACTGCATTACCTGTTAAAGCGGATGTTTCATCTTCGCAAGAAGTTACTTTCCTTTTTGACGAAGTTGAAAATCGGTTCGGCAATGTTGATGTGCTTGTGAATAACGCAGGAATAGCACAGCAAAAACTTTTTACGGATATAACGGATGAGGATTGGAGAAGAATGACAGGCACTAACCTTGACGGTGTTTTTTATTGTTCAAGAGAGGTACTGAAACGCTTTATGATAAAAAATCACAGCGGGGTTATACTAAATGTCAGTTCAATGTGGGGGCAGGTAGGTGCGTCCTGCGAGGTGCATTACAGCGCCGCAAAGGCAGGCGTAATCGGACTTACAAAGGCGCTTGCAAAGGAAGTCGGACTTTCGGGTATTCGTGTCAATTGCATTGCACCCGGAGTTGTGATGACCGATATGATGAAATCGTTTGACGAGCAGACTGTGAAAGAATTAAAAGATGAAACTCCGCTCAATATGCTCGGCGAACCTGATGATATAGCGCAGACCGCATTGTTTTTGTGCTCGGATAAGGCAAGGTTTATTACAGGACAAGTCCTCGGTGTAAACGGCGGATTTGTGATATAAATTCAGATTAACAAAGAAAATATAAAAATCGGTTTTTTATACTCTGTTTTATGATTAAAGTTTGTTTATTACGGAATTTTTAATCAATCTTTTAACGCTATTATAATAAAATAAAATGTTGAAAACTTCGTTCAAAGGAGAATATCAATGAATCCCAAAATGGCAATACTCCGCAAAAGAGCTATGGCACTGCCTCTTTTGCCGGGGGTATATATTATGCATTCCGCTGACGGTGAAATTATTTACATCGGAAAGGCAAAGGCTTTGAGAAACCGTGTCAGCCAATACTTTGGTTCTCAAAACAACCATGCAGAAAAAGTGCGCCGTATGGTTGACAATGTTGACCACTTTGAATACATTATCACAGACAGCGAGTTTGAGGCGCTCATTCTTGAGTGCAGTCTGATTAAACAGCACACCCCAAAATATAATATTCTCCTTAAAGACGATAAGGGCTACAGTTACATCAAGGTCAGCGGCGACAAATGGCGCAAAATTTCTTATGTTCTCCAGAAAAATGACGATAATGCCGAATACATCGGACCGTACAAAAGCAGTTACTATGTAAAGAGCGCAGTTGAGGAGGCTAACAAAATTTTTATGCTCCCAACCTGCAATCGCAAGTTCCCGCAGGATTTCGGCAAGGGCAGACCGTGTCTTAACTATCATATCAAACTTTGTTCCGCTCCGTGCACGGGAAAGGTGAAATTTGCCGATTATAACGAAAGCGTAGAACAGGCGCTTGCGTTTTTAAAGGGAGGTTCGTCAAATTCGGTTAAAGACCTCACTAAGAAAATGGAGGAGGCGGCAGAAAATCTTGAATTTGAAAGAGCCGCAAGAATCCGTGATAAAATCAGCTCAATTAAAAAAATGGGGGACAAGCAAAAGGTTGTTGCAAACAAGGTTCTTGACGAAGATGTTATCGGCAGTTTTTCGGACGGAAAAAAGACCTGCTATCAGGTATTTCGCTTTGAGGGCGGCAGGCTTTTTGACAGAGAAAGTTTTGTTTTTGATTCGGGCGACAGTGACAGTGAAACCGAGGAATTTATCTTGCGCTACTATACTATTCGTGACGATATACCGAAAAATATTGCCATTGACAAAGATTTTGACGGTTTGACCGCAATGCAGGATTGGCTGAGCGAAAAGCGTGGCAGTAAGGTGTATGTTACAGTTCCGCAAAGGGGTGAGCAGGCACAGCTTATGGCAATGTGCCGTTCAAACGCCGCCGAAGAACTTGCACAGCGCAAGGGTGCGACAGTCAAGGAATACAGTGTGCTTGAAGAGCTTAAGGAATTGCTCGGACTTGAAAAAAATACCGCAATACATTGAAAGCTACGATATTTCAAACCTTGCCGGTACGGAAAATGTTGCGGGTATGATTGTTTATAAAAACGGCAAGCCGTACAAGTGCGCCTATAAAAAATTTAAGATAAAGGGTTTTGAGGGACAGGACGACTACGCATCTATGGCGGAGGTTATCGGCAGACGATTTGACGAATACTATAAAGCTGAAAAGGCAGACGAGGGCTTCGGAAAACTGCCCGACCTGATTTTGCTTGACGGCGGTAAAGGTCAGGTTGCGGTAGTAAAAAAAGTTTTGCGGGAAATGAATATTGATGTGCCGCTTTTCGGCTTGGTTAAAGATGACAAACACCGTACAAGGGCGGTTACGGGTGACGGCGGAGAAATTTCTGTCAGCTCACGCAGGGCACTGTTTACTTTCCTTAGCAAAATGCAGGACGAAGTGCACCGCTTTGCAATCGGCTATCACCACAGCAGGCGAAGTAAAAATACTTTTAAAAGCTCGCTTACCGATATTGACGGCATAGGGGAGAAGAGAGCAAGGGCAATGCTTAAGTATTTCAGGACGATTGACAATATTTCAAAGGCAGATCTTGAAGAGCTTGAGGGATGTCCGCAAATGACAAAAAATGCGGCAATAGCAGTGTACAGATACTTTCATTCAAATGAAAAAACGACAGAAAATTGAATTAATAAAAATGTTGTAATTTTTGTAATAATATGTTATAATTATGTAATATTGAAGAAAATACATTCGTAATAAGTGCTTTTATGCTTTATACGGAAAAAAGGAAGATGTTATGAGGGTAATAACAGGAACGGCAAAAGGCAGGCGACTTGAAACCCTTGAGGGAGAAGATGTAAGACCTACCACCGAAAGAATAAAAGAGGCCGTATTTTCAATTATACAGTTTGAAATTATGGGGCATACATTTCTCGACCTTTTTGCAGGCTCGGGACAGATGGGTATTGAGGCAATAAGCAGAGGCGCAAGCTCGGCGTATTTTGTTGACGCATCAAAAAAATCGCTTGATGTAGTGCGAAAAAATGTTTCTGCGGTTAAATTTGACAAAGAGGCAAAGCTGTTTGCAATGGATTACCGCAGCTTTCTTTCTATGAACTCAACCGAGTTTGACATAGCGTTTTTAGACCCGCCGTACAAAAAAGGAATTTTGCAGGACGCACTTCCTATTGTGGCGGAGAATATGCGTGAAACAGGCATAATTATTGCAGAAAATCCCTTTGACGAACAAATTTCTGCAAATTACGGCGATTTTGTACTTGACAGAGAATATCGCTATGGTAAAATAAAAATAAGCACATTCAGACATAAGGATTTTTTGTAATGGAAAAAACAGTTATTTGTCCGGGCAGTTTTGATCCGGTTACGCTGGGACATATCGACATTATCAAGCGTGCCGCAAATATGTTTGACAAGGTTATAGTCGGTGTGTTTACCAACGAAAAAAAGACTCCGAGCTTTTCTGCGGAGGAGAGAATACAGTTTTTTAAAGGAATCAACCGCAGGTATCGAGAATGTTGAAATAGTAAGCTACAGCGGCTTGCTTGCTCAATATTGCAAAGAGCGCAAGGTTGACGCAATAGTAAAAGGATTAAGAGCTGTGTCTGACTTTGAATATGAATTTCAGCAGGCACTCACCAATAAAAGGCTTAATCCGCAGCTTGAAACAATATTTCTGACAGCGGAGTCGGAGTCAATGTATTTAAGTTCAAGTATGGTGCGTACGGTAGCTTCTCTCGGCGGTGATATAAGCAATTTTGTTCCCGAGATGATTCATGACAGAATTGTTGAAAGACTTTATAAAAAAGAAAAGTAAACAAAGAAAAGTAAACCTTAAATAAAGGAGATAATAAATTATGAAAATTGATGATTTAATTTTAGAGCTTCAGGATATACTCGGCTCGGCTAAGTCTGTACCTTTTTCAGGCGGCAAGGTAATGGTTGACAGCGATGAGATGTACAACATTATTGAGCAGATTCAGGACGCAATGCCGTCAGAAATCAGCCAGGCAAAGAATGTAGTTGCCGACAGAAAAGCAATTCTTACAGAGGCTAAGAAAGAGGCAGAAAACATTATTCGCAATGCCGAAGAGCGCAAAAAGACAATCCTCAATCAGAACGAGCTTGTTCGTGAGGCAAAGGTTAAGGCTAAGGAAATTGTTGACGATGCAAAGGCAAAATCAAAGGAAATCCGCACAGCTACAAATGTTTACTCTGACAGCATTTTAAAGACAACAGAAGAAACACTTTCTTCACAGCTTGATATTGTAAAGTAAAAACATAATTCCTTGCAATGTTTCTTGTCCTGCTGGCAATGTCGGTTGCATACTAATCAAATTATAGACATCGAATATCGAACCTAACGGAATGTATGAAATTGCAGAGAAAAATACCATTCCT
>ENA-OPYX01001239-OPYX01001239.1-human-gut-metagenome-genome-assembly--contig:-NODE-1239-length-13949-cov-2.361163_pt1 | contig 13949 bp, 14 predicted proteins | sample MGYA00242639_ERZ504486 | MGnify/ENA primary metagenome ERZ504486 (study PRJEB26092, sample SAMD00036296) | human gut metagenome | host: Homo sapiens | study: EMG produced TPA metagenomics assembly of... | reverse complement strand
ACAGGGGGAAAGCCTTGGTCAGGGCCAGCACACGGGCGGAGATGTCGTCCTTCTTCTCGTCGTAGTGCCAGATGCAGTCGGCGATGCAGTCCGCAATGACTTTCATCTCGGCTTCGCCCATGCCCCGGGTGGTGACAGCCGGTGTACCCAGACGGACGCCGGAAGTCACGAAGGGGCTGCGGGTCTCGCCGGGGACGGTGTTCTTGTTGGCGGTGATGTGGACGCTGTCGAGGCGGGCTTCCAGCTCCTTGCCGGTGCATTCCTCGTCCCGCAGGTCGAGGAGCATCAGGTGGTTGTCGGTGCCGCCGGACACCAGCTTGACACCGCGAGCCTGCAGTTCAGCGGCCATGGCCTGTGCGTTCTCCACGATCTTGCGGGCGTAGTCCTTGAACTCGGGCTTGAGTGCCTCGCCAAAGCAGACGGCCTTGGCCGCAATGACGTGCTCCAGCGGGCCGCCCTGGGTGCCGGGGAAGACGGCGGAGTTGATGCGCTTGGCCAGCACGGCATTATTGGTCAGGATGAGGCCGCCGCGGGGGCCGCGCAGGGTCTTGTGGGTGGTGGTGGTCACGACATCGGCGTAAGGCACCGGGCTCTGGTGCATCCCGCCGGCCACGAGGCCCGCGATGTGGGCCATATCCACCATCAGGAAGGCCCCGTATCCGTGGGCGATCTCAGCCAGCTTTTCGAAGTCGATGGCACGGGGGTAGGCCGAAGCGCCTGCCACGATCATCCTGGGACGGACCTTTTTGACCTGCTTTTCCAGCTCGGCATAGTCGATGCGGCCATCTTCGCCGACGCCGTAGGAGACGAAGTGGTAGTTCTTGCCGGACATATTCACCGGAGAGCCGTGGGTCAGATGACCGCCCTGAGACAGGTCCATGCCCATAACGGTATCGCCCAGATCGAGCAGGGCGAAGTAGACAGCCAGATTGGCCTGTGCGCCGGAGTGGGGCTGGACGTTGGCGTACTTTGCGCCGAACAGCTTGCAGGCGCGCTGGATGGCGATGTTCTCCACCTCATCCACATAGGCACAGCCGCCGTAGTAGCGCTTGCCGGGCAGGCCCTCGGCGTACTTGTTGGTGAGGATGCTGCCCATGGCGGCCATGACGGCGGGCGAGACGATGTTCTCGCTGGCGATGAGCTCGATATTTTCCCGCTGGCGGGTCAGCTCACGGTTCATGGCCGCAGCCAGCTCCGGGTCGGCCTTTTCCACGAGGCCGATGGTATCCATCATATCGTTGTACATACTATTTACCCCTCTCTCTGATGCAAAAAATCAGTTCGCGCGGGCGTCCGCTCATTCCGGCCCGTCTGTTTCCATGATACCAGACATCGTGGATTTCTTCAACAGCATTTCGCACAAACCGATACGGTTTGATTCGTTTCTTTTCGGTTAAATGAAGATATTTCACCCATCCTGCCAAAGCCTTGCTTTTTCTGCGCTCAGCGCTTATTATTATAACAAAAATCCGTCCCGGTTTTTGTGCAGATTTGCCCACCGGGTGCAGAAAGGAGCGCATTGCCATGACCATCACGGAGCAAAAAGCCGCACAGCGCAAAGCGGGCATTGCGGCCCGCCGGGCGTGTCGGACACCGAGCGCACCCATTCCAACGCGCTCTCTGCGCCCGCATCATGGCTCTGGACTGCTTCAAAAAGGCAGAAAACATCCTGCTTTATGCGGCCTTCGGCGGTGAAGCCGATCTCTCGACGCTGGCTGTGGAAGCGGCCCGGCAGGGTAAAATGCTGGCCTATCCCGTCTGCGGCGAGGGCTTTTCGCTGACAGCCGCTGTGCCGGGGCCGGACGGCTGGGAAGTGGGTACTTACGGCATCCGCACACCCATTTTGAGCCGGTCTGCAGTTTTGCCACCGGACAAGCTCGACCTCGTGCTGGTCCCCTGCACGGCTTTTGATGCAGTCTGTCACCGGGTGGGGATGGGGAAAGGCTATTATGACCGCTACCTCCCCCGCTGCACCCGGGCTGTGAAAATAGGTGTGGCCTTTGAGGCCTAGCGGGTGGACGCGGCGGCAGTGGACGCCTATGACGAAAAACTGGACGGATTCGTGACAGAGGGAGGACTTTACTTTGGATTTGACACAACTGAGCTGTGAGGACTTTCTGAGCCAGCTTGCCAGCAAAGCCCCCGCCCCGGGCGGCGGCGGCGCAGCGGCCCTCGTGGGCGCGGCAGGCGTCGCGCTGGGCAATATGGTGGGGAATCTCACCACCGGCAAAAAGAAATACTCTGCCGTGGAAGAAGAGATCCTGGCTCTGAATGCCCGTGCTGAAACACTGCGCAAACGGCTGGAAGCCCTCGTGCAGGCTGACGCCGACGCATTCACGCCTCTGGCGGCGGCCTACGGCCTGCCCAGAGAGACGCCCGAACAGCAGGCCCGCAAGGCCGCTGTGCTGGCCGAGGCGTTGGACGGGGCCTGCGCCGTGCCGCTGGACATCATGGACGCCTGCTGTGAGGGCATCCGCCTTGCGGCCGATTACGCCGAAAAGGGCAGCGTGCTGGCTGTCTCAGACGCAGGCTGTGCGGCGCTGTTCTGCAAGGCCGCACTTCAGGCGTCGGCGCTGAATGTCGCCATCAACACAAAGCTCATGACCGACCGCGCCCATGCCGCCGCGCTGGACGAAAAAAGCGGCCCGGATGCTGGCAGAATATGTGCCGCTGGCCGACGAAGTCTACCAGTCCGTGGCAAGCCGCCTGCGGGCCTGATGTATAGAAAGGGAACGTATATGTCTACCATTTTGAAGGGTGCGCCCGTCGTGGCCGCCATGAACGAAGCAAATGCCGCCCGCTGCGCCGCACTGCGGGAAAAGGGCGTTGTCCCCACGCTGGCCGTCGTCCGGGTGGGCGAACGCCCCGATGACCTCTCCTACGAGAAAGGCGTCATGGCCCGCTGTGCAAAAGTGGGCGTCGAGGTGAAGCAGTTCCTTCTGCCCGCCGACGCTTCGCAGGAAGAGCTGCTGCGCGTCATTGCCAGCATCAACGCAGACGCCGCCATCCACGGCTGTCTGCTCTTCCGCCCCCTGCCCAAACAGTTTGATGACAGGACCATCCGCGCCGCACTCTCGCCCGAAAAGGACATTGACGGCATCACCGACGGCTCGCTGGCCGGCGTCTTCACCAACACTGCCGTCGGCTACCCGCCCTGCACGGCGCAGGCCTGCCTTGAGATCCTGAAATTCTACAACATTCCCCTCTCCGGCAAGCGGGCCGTCGTCGTGGGCCGCAGCCTCGTGGTGGGCAAGCCCGCAGCCATGATGCTGGACCGGGAAAACGCCACCGTCACCCTCTGCAACTCCCGCACCCAGAACCTGCCCGATGTCTGCCGAGAGGCCGATGTTGTGGTGGTGGCCATGGGCAAGATGGGCTTTATCGGCGCAGAGCATCTGCGGGCCGGTCAGGTCGTCGTGGATGTGGGCATCCATGTCAACGAGGAAGGCAGGCTCTGCGGTGACGTCCGCTTTGGCGAGGCAGAGCCTGTGGTGGAGGCCATCACCCCCGTCCCCGGCGGCGTCGGCACCGTGACGACTTCCGTGCTCGTGAGCCATGTGGTGGAGGCGGCAGCGAAAGCTGCATCATAATAACCTCTCCGCCACGCCTGCGGCGTGCCACTGCCCGGGTTGCGGCTCCCAGCGTCTGCTTCGGCCCTTGGTGCGGGCCTCGCATCCTGCTGGCCGCGGCCCCAACAGCTCCTCCCTGTTTCCGCCACTGGCGGCGGTCGTCGCCGTTGCCCCCTCGACAAACGCCCCCAACTCTCCTATAATAAAATCATCCCAACGAAAGGCGGTGTCCCCATGCGTTTCCTACACCTCTCCGACCTGCATCTGGGCAAGCGGGTCTGCGAGTTCTCCATGCTGGACGACCAGCGCTACATTTTAGAGCAGGTCCTCTCCCTGCTGGACGCCCGGCCCGTGGACGGCGTTCTGCTGGCAGGCGACCTCTACGACAAGCCCGTGCCGCCCGCCGAGGCGGTGCGGCTGCTGGACTGGTTCCTCACCGAGCTTGCGGCGCGGGGACTGCCCGTTTTTGCCGTCAGCGGCAACCACGACTCGGCAGACCGCATCGCCTTCGGCGCACAGCTTCTGGCGGGGAGCCGGGTGTACGTCAGCCCGGTCTTTACCGCACCGCCCGCGCCCATCACCCTGACGGACGAATACGGCCCGGTGGACATCTGGCTCCTGCCCTTTTTTGAAGCCCCGCCGCCGTGCGGCACGTTTCCCGGACGAAAAGATCGAGAGCTACAACGACGCCATCGGCTGTGTGCTGAACGCCTGCGCACCCGACCCCGCCCGCCGGAACGTGCTGGTGGCCCACCAGTTCGTGGCCGGGGCGGCGGTCTGCGAGAGCGAAGAGCCCAGCGTGGGCGGGGTGGACAGCATCGACGTCTCCCTCTTCGAGGGCTTCGACTATGTGGCTCTGGGCCACCTCCACAGTCCCCAGAAGGTGGGACGGGACACCGTCCGCTACGCAGGCAGTCCCCTCAAATATTCCTTCTCCGAGGCCCATCAGCACAAAGCCGCTCTCTTCGTCACCCTGGGCGAAAAGGGCAGCGTCCGCTTCGAGGCTGCGCCTCTCACCCCCCGGCACGACCTGCGGGAGCTGCGGGGCAGTTACATGGAGCTCACGGACCGCCGGGCCTACGACGGCACGCCGACGGACGACTACCTCCACATCACCCTCACCGACGAGCAGGACGTTCCCGACGCGCTGGCCCGGCTGCGGGTCATCTACCCGAACCTCATGCGGCTGGACTACGACAACCGCCGCACCCGGGCCGCTGAGACGCCCGACGACGCCGCCCGGGCCGAGAGCAAAACGCCCCTCGAGCACTTTGCGGCCTTTTACGAAGCCCAGAACGGCCAGCCCCTCTCCGACGAACAGGCGGCGTTCTGCCAATCGCTCATCGAGGACATCTGGAAGGAGGACGAAGCATGAGGCCCCTGAAACTGACCCTGTCGGCCTTCGGGCCTTATGCCGCCAAGACCGTTCTGGACCTCGCTCAGCTGGGCAGAGGCGGGCTCTACCTCGTCACCGGCGACACCGGCGCGGGCAAGACCACCCTGTTCGATGCCATCACCTACGCCCTGTACGATCATTCCAGCGGCGGCGTGCGGGATGGGGCCATGCTCCGCAGCAAATACGCGGACCCCGGCACCCCCACCTTTGTGGAGCTGGAATTTGAGGTGCGGGGGCAGCGGTACACCGTCCGGCGCAACCCGGAGTATCTGCGCCCCAAGGCACGGGGCGAGGGATTCACCGCTGAAAAAGCAGATGCCGCCCTGACCTATGCCGATGGCCGCCCGCCTGTGACCAAAGCCAAGGAGGTAACTGCCGCTGTCATTGATATCATCGGACTGGACTACAACCAATTTTCCCAGATTGCCATGATCGCGCAGGGGCAGTTCACCCGTCTGCTCAACGCCACCACCGAGGAGCGGAGCAAGATCTTCCGGAAGCTGTTCCGCACCCAGCGCTACCAGAAACTGCAGGAGGCGCTGGCCGAGGAAAACTCCGCCCTCACAGCCCGACGCGCCGCCCTGAATGCAAAGCTGGACGCAGTGCTCGCGGGCATCTCGTATGATGCGCAGACCGGAGCCGAAGCACTGGGGACACTTTCGGCGCAGATGCCGCCGGATGCAGTGGCCACCCTGCTGGAGGGGCTGACCGCCCGGCAGGAAGCCGCCGCCGCACAGGCCGCAGACGTTCTGGCCGCGCTGGACAGGCAATTGAGCAGGTTACAGACCACGCTGGGCGCGGCAGAGCAGGCAGAGCGCCAGCGGCAGGAGGTTGCCAGAGAGCTGGCCAAGGCCCGTAGCACCGCCCAGCTGGAATCCGCCAAGGCCAGCACCCGGCGCAAAACACTGGAAGCGCTGGATGCGGCACTCACGGCCTCTGAAGCAGAGCTTGCCGCACTGGCCGATGCCGACACCCGCCGGGTAGAACTGGAGGCCGAAGTGGGCCCGCCTTGCCCAGCGGGAAACCGCACTGAACGAGCTGGCCCGGAGCCTGACAGAGTGTCAGCACCGGAACACAGCCGCACGCACCGCGCAGGAGGCCTACCGGCAGGCGGCGGGCAGACAGACCGAGGCCCATTCTGCCCGTGACACACTGGAGCGTGCCTTTCTGGATGCGCAGGCGGGTCTGCTGGCTCAGACGCTGGAAGAGGGAACCGCCTGCCCTGTCTGCGGCAGCACCCACCACCCGGCCAAAGCCCACCTGCCCCGCACCGCCCCCACCGAAGTGCAGGTGAACAAAGCCAAGCAGGCCGCCGCCCAGGCCGACAGCGCCGCACAGGAGGCCAGTGCCGCCGCGCGGGAAGCACTGACGCGGGAGCAGGAGGGCCGCGCCCAGCTGCGGAAGGATGCCGAAGCGCTCCTGCCCGAACGGTTCACTTCGCCCGAGGGGCCGGTGCCTCTGACCATGAGCCTGCTCAAAACTGCGCTGACCGAGGAGAACGATGCTCTGCACACCGCACAGGCTGACCTGAAGCAGCGCCAGACCAAAAACCATACCGACTGCCGCCGCAAAAAAGAGCTGGAAGCCCAGCGCAAAGCACAGGCAGAACAGCGCACCGCTCTGGAAGCGCAGGTGACGGCAGCCCAGCAGGCTGCTGCCGCCGCCCAGGCTGCGGTGCAGACACTGGAAGCCCGGCAGGCTGCGGAGCAGACCGCGCAGCCCCAGAAGATCGAGGCGCTCAAGGCAGAGCAGAACGAGCTGCTGGTCCAGCGCAAAGCCCTTGCCGCACAGGAGAAAGACCTGAACGCCCGGCTGCTGCCCAACCGGAGGGCGCTGGCCGATCACCGGAAGCTTGCCGACCAGCGGGACGCGCTGGATGCCCGTTGGCAGTGGGTAAACGCGCTGGCCTCCACGGCGGGCGGCACCCTGAGCAGCAAGCAGAAGATCCGGCTGGAGGCCTACATCCAGATGAATTACCTCGACCGCATCCTTGTCCACGCCAACACCCGCCTGATGCAGATGACGGCGGGCCAGTACGAGCTGGAGCGCATCGGTGCCGAGAACCAGCGCAGCCAGTCGGGCCTTGACCTGGGAGTCATCGACCATTACAACGGCACCCGCCGCAGCGTCAAGACCTTGTCCGGCGGCGAGAGCTTCAAGGCCTCGCTGGCACTGGCCCTGGGTCTTTCCGATGAAGTCCAGAGCACCGCAGGCGGCATCCGGCTGGACACCCTCTTCCTCGATGAGGGCTTCGGCTCGCTGGATGAGGAATCGCTGGAGCAGGCCATCCGGGTGCTCTCCGGCCTGACCGAGGGCGACCGGCTGGTGGGCATCATCTCCCATGTCGCCGCCCTGAAGGACCGCATCGACCGGCAGGTGGTCGTGCACAAGGAGCGGAGCGGGGGCAGCTGGGTGGAGATCGTAACGTGAAGCAGACTCGCCCTCTCAGTCATCGCTGTCGCGATGCCAGCTCCCCAAAGGGGGAGCCTTTGGCGAGTTTACCGCAGGCATCTGCTAAAGGGCAAGGCACTTTTGGCTCTCCCTTCGGGAGAGCTGGCTGCGAAGCAGACTGAGAGGGCAAGCCTGGTTGTGGGGCAGCTTTCCCTTTCAGAATAATAAGCCTTTAAAAGGGAAAATTATTTGCGGAGGTGTTTCTTATGTCCCACAAGCAAAAGCACGTCGGCCCCACATCCAGCCGGGTGAGCCCGCCGCTGGGGGCTCTGCCCAGCCAGCCGGACAGCCCGGAGGTGCAGCTGCCGCCGCCGGAACCGGATCTGCCGCCGATCCAGGCAGTCCCCATGACGGACGGCACACCGGCAACCTGCATGCAGAAAAACGCCAAGGAATTTCTGGCAGGAAATACACCCGGCGTAATGGCGCAGTATGCCCCCCGGGCTGTTCACGGAGCAGAAGCAAAACAGCCGCCAGCCCGCACCGGATGACCCGGAGGCGGTAAAAGAACTGGTTCGCCTGCGGGAAGAGGAGCCTTATGGTTGACCCTCTCCGTCACGCCTCGCGTGCCAGCTTCCCCGGCGGGGGAGCCCTTGGCAGAACGTGCCGTTTTGCGGATATCACATCCGGCTCCTGCAAGTAAAATCAAAATTTTCAAATTATTTTCCAATTACCTGTTGAAATCTTCGCCGCGTTCTTATATTATGATAACAAACAAAGCAAAGGCAGGTAAGGAAACATGGCAGAAATCAAATACGAAGTGGTCCAGCGCATTGCAGTGCTGTCTCAGCGTCCCCGCGGCTGGGAGCGCCAGCTCAATCTCATCAGCTGGAACGACGGCGAACCCAAGTACGACATCCGTGATTGGTCCCCGGACGGCACCCGCATGGGCAAGGGCATTTCCCTGAGCGGCGAAGAGCTGGCCATCCTCAAGGGCATTCTGGAAGATCTGGAGCTGTAAGATGGACTACCGCGAGGAGTTTTTGCAGATCTGGCATCAGCATGTCTCCCGCCCGGGCAGCGAAAAGCTGCTGGACTGGCTGGACAATAAGACGGATTTCTTCTCGGCTCCGGCCTCCACCCGGTTCCATGGGGCCTGTGACGGCGGCCTGTGCATGCACAGCCTGAACGTCTACCATGCTCTCCACGACGGCTTTTTCACCGAGGGCGAGAGTGAGGAGAGCTATGCCATCTGTGCTCTGCTACACGATCTGTGCAAGGCCAACTACTACAAAAAGGGCACCCGCAATGTGAAGAACGATGCCACCGGCCAGTGGGAAAAGGTGCCCAGCTACAGCGTGGAGGATTTGTTCCCCTATGGCCACGGCGAGAAGAGCGTGTTCCTGATCGAGCGGTTTATGAAGCTGAAGGTCGAGGAAGCGGTAGCCATCCGCTGGCACATGGGCGGCTTTGACGATGCGGCCAAGGGCGGCTGCTTCGCCATCTCGGAGGCTTACGACAAATACCCGCTTGCCGTCAAGCTCCACATTGCCGATCTGAAGGCCACCTATCTCATGGAACACCGCACCAGCGCCGTGCGGTAACATCCCTAAGACGCAAAAAGACGATGCACAGCGTTTGTGCATCGTCTTTTTGTTATACAGTCATTAAGCTTTCCAGCTGATGTACCAGATCCACCGCCTGATGGTCGAGTGCCGTGGTGGGCTTCCAGTCCGGCTGCGCAAAGGGACAGCGTTCCTCCTCCGGTTCCGGCGGTGCGGCCTGCGGGGCAGGCTCCTGCTCCGCTGCGCTCTGCTCCGGCGCAGCATCCGGCTGGGGCGGCTCTGCCTTGGGGGCATCTGCCGCCGGGTGGAACACGATCACCGGCAGGCCGGGCTGTTCCAGCACCCTGGGCTGCGGGGGTACGGGCGGCAGCAAACTGTTTGCCCGCGCCTGCTCACACAGAGCTTCCAGCTCGGCGTTCTCCTGCCGCAGTGCCACCATCTCCCGCTCACAGGCGTAAAGCCGGGTCTGGTAACGGCGGATCTCCGCATTGGCAGCAGCAAGACGGCGGTTCAACAGCTCCGCCTGAGCGGGCTGGCTCGGGAGCCGTCTCCCGGTTTCCGGTTCGACCTGCGCCATCGTTTCCTCCACTTCCTGCACCCTGCGCAGAGCACGGCGGTATTCACGGGCAGCGGCGGCACAATAACGCTCCACACAGCGCAGCACACTGGTCCTGCGGCAGCTCAGCCATTCGGTGCGCAGCCAGATGTCGTTTGGTACCATCTCTGCTCCTCCCGCTCACGCGCGCAAGAGACCACGCCCCCTCCCGGGCGGTTCACACTGTAACTTACAAACTTACTTGCGCTTATTCAGGATCGCCAGCAGCTCATCGTAGTAACGGTTGTCGCTGCTTTCTTCCTCCACCGGCTTTGCAGCGCTGTTTGCGGCGGCAGCAGGCTGCTGCTTTGCGGCACCCACGCCGGACACATCAGAGCTGAACACTGCGCTGGGGGTGGAAGCACCGGCACCGGCGGCGTTGTTCAGGCTGCTGCGCAGGCCATCGGCGGCCTTGTTGTCAAAGCCGGTGGCCACAACGGTAACGCGCATCTCATCGGACAGGTTCTCATCGAACGCAGTACCCCAGATGATGTTCGCATCGGGATGAGCGCTCTGGGTGATGAGGCCGGCAGCGGTCTCGACATCCTCCAGGCCGATATCGGGGCTGGAGGTGATGTTGATGATCACGCCGTGTGCACCGGCAATGCTGGTCTCCAGCAGCGGAGAGGAGATCGCAGCCTTGGCGGCGTTCTCGGCCTTGCCTGCGCCCTTGGCGCTGCCCACGCCCATGTGGGCGTAACCGGCATCCTTCATAATGGAGCGCACGTCTGCGAAGTCCAGGTTGATGAAGGCGGGCACATTGATCAGGGCAGAGATGGACTCCACGCCCTGACGCAGCACATTATCGGCGGCCTGGAAGGCGTTCATCAGGGTGATCTTTTCCTGGCTGATCATCTTCAGGCGCTCATTCGGGATAACGATCAGGCTGTCAACGTGCATGAGCAGGTTTGCGATGCCCTGCTCTGCCAGGCCCATCTTGCGCTTGCCCATAGCAAAGGAGAAGGGCTTGGTGACGATGCCCACGGTCAGGATGCCCAGATCGTGTGCCACCTCAGCCACAACAGGAGCCGCACCCGTGCCGGTGCCGCCGCCCATACCGGCGGTGATAAAGACCATCTGGGAGCCCTTCAGGGCATTTGCGATCTCGTCCTTGCTTTCCTCGGCAGCACGCTGGCCGATCTCGGGATCAGCGCCCGCGCCGCGGCCCTTGGTGAGCTTGGAGCCCAGCTGCACCTTAGTGGCAGCATGGTTCTTGGCCAGCGCCTGCTGGTCGGTGTTCATTGCAATAAATTCTACGCCCTGCAGACCGTCGCTGACCATGCGGTTGACTGCGTTTCCGCCGCCGCCGCCCACGCCAATGACCTTAATCGTCGTAACATTTTCATCCATTTCTTCATCGAGCATGAGTGCCATAACTTTTGTCCTCCATCGGATATGTTATCGTAAACCTGCGCTTTTCGCACAAGAAGAGTTCGATACTATACTTATATAACTGTATCGTATCATCTTTTTGCCCCGATTGCAAGACAAATTTGTTTTTTACAGAGGTTTTTTTCGCCGACCTGTTTTCCGGGGCCGATTCCCGCCGAATTTGCGCCCCCAAACCGGCCAAAATCTCTGTAAATCCGGCATATCCCCGGTCGATATGCGCCGGGTGGGTAATGACCGTGGTTCCCCGGGCCGCAAGCCCCGCCAGCACCAGTGCCGCCCCGCCCCGCAGATCAGGGGCCTCCACCTCTGTACCGCGCAAAAGGCCGCCCGGCGCAATGGTCAGCACCCTGCCTGCCGTTTCGGCCTGTGCACCCAGGCGGCAAAAGCCCTCAGCACAGCCGAACCGGCGCTCAAAGATCACGTCCTCGATGCTGCTCTCGCTGTCGGCACAGAGCATTGCCGCCGCCAGCAGCGGGGCAGCATCGGTGGCAAGGGCCGGATAGGCCCCGGTAAACACCCGGCCTGCCCCGTGCAGCCGCCCAAAGCGGGAAATTCGCACCGTATCCCCCGCCGGTTCCACCCGGCACCCCATTGTCCAGAATTCCAGCACCGGTGCATAGAGCGCAGGGGCGCAGCCGGTCAGTTCCACCCGGCCGCCCGCTGCCGCACAGCCGCAGGCCAGCGTGGAAGCAAAAATGCGGTCGGGCAGGGGCGAAAAACAGCACCCGGAAAGGCCCCGCCGCCCTTCGATGCGGAGGGTGGAGGTTCCCGCCCCCTCGATGCAGCCGCCGCACCGGTTCAGAAAAGCGGCAAGGTCTGCGATCTCCGGTTCCCGGGCCGCCCCCCGCAGGATGGTTCTGCCTCTGGCACAGGCAGCGGCCAGCAGAAGCGTCTCGGTGGCTCCCACGCTGGGGAAACGCAGGGTGATCTCGGCCCCGTGCAGGCCGGAGGGAGCCGTCAGCACCAGCCGCCCCTCCCCAGCTTCCAGCTCCACCGCCCCCATTTTTGCCAGCCCCGCCAGATGCAGGTCGATGGGCCGGGCCCCGATGCGGCACCCGCCGGGCAGGCTGGTCTCGGCGCGGCCCAGCCTTGCCAGCAGCGGCGCGCAGAACAGGATAGAGGCCCGCATTTGTCCCGCCGTTTGCCCCGGCAGAGTGCTGTTGGCAGGCGGACCGGAGAGCACTGCATCACTGCCCTCCCACCGGGCGGCACAGCCCACGCCCCGCAAAAGCGCCATGCAGTGCTCCACATCCGCAAGGCGGGGCACAGCCTGGAGCCGTACCTCTCCCGTGCAGAGCAGCGACGCCGCAAAAAGCGGCAGAACGCTGTTTTTCGCCGCCGGAATTTTTACGCTTCCGTTCAGCGGGCGGCCCCCTGTCACCACGATCCGTTCCTCCATGTCCGTGCCCCCATTCCGCAAAAGATACCCCACCGTATGCAAAACAGGGCCGGAGTGTGAGGCGGACAAGTTTGTTTGGCAATTTATAGCATCCTCGCCCTCTCAGGCGCTTCGCGCCAGCTCTCCCAAAGGGAGAGCCTTTGGCAATTCAACTTTATGTTTTCTATTCCGTCAGGTCTCACCTCTTGATACGGATAGGACAATGCCCATCTCTCCCAACAGCATCATTAAACTCGTTCCTCCGGAGGAGAAAAAGGGCAGGCTGATGCCGGTGTTGGGGATGGTATTGGTGACCACAGCCACATTGAGGACAGCCTGCAGGGCCACCTGCACAGTAAAGCCTATCACCAGAAGCGCCCCAAAACGGTCGGGAGCATGGGCGGCAATGGTAATGCCCCGCCAGAGCAGCAGCACGAACAGCAGCACCACGGCGCAGGCCCCCACAAAGCCCAGTTCCTCGCAGACGATGGAGAAGATGAAGTCGTTCTGGGGTTCAGGCACAAACAGGTGTTTCTGGCGGCTGTTCCCCAGCCCCAGCCCGGTGGCTCCGCCGGAGCCGATGGCGTACAGGCTCTGGATGGTCTGGTGGCCATCCCCCAGCGGGTCGGCAAAAGGGTCCTGCCAGGAGCGCAGGCGGTCGGCGGCGTAGGGCACAAGATCCGGCATAACGACCACCGCCGCCCCGATGGCGGCCGCCCCGCCCACGCCCGCCAGCACGAACCACCGCAGACCTGTGCCGCCCACGAACATCAGCACAGCTCCGATGCCCAGGATCAGCAAGGTGCCCGAAAGATGGGGCTCCAGCAGCATCAGCGCTGCCACCACCCCCAGCACCAGCGCAAAGGGCAGCACCCCCACCGCAAAGCTGCGCATCCTGTCATGGTTCAGCGAGATGATGTGCGAAAACACCAGCACCACGGCAAATTTTGCGATCTCGCTTGGTTGCAGGGTACCCACCCCCGGCAGCACCAGCCACCGCTTTGCAGCCGTTGTATTCCGGCATAAAAAGCACCGCCGCAAGCAGCACCAGCGAGATCCCCAGCAGCGGCCAGGCCAATTTGTGGAAGATGTGATAGTCCACCCGGCTGGCCAGCCACAGCCCCGCAATGCCCATGGCAGCGTAGAGCAGCTGGGGGCGCAGGTAGGCAAAGGCATCGCCCCGCCGGTAAAGGGCCACCGCCCCCGACGCACTGCCCAGCATCACCAGCCCGAACCCCACCAGCGTGAGTACCAGCACCAGAAACGGCAGGTCCATGGCCGGCAGCGGCTGCAGCGGTGCCCTGTGCCGCCCGCCCCGCGGCAGTGCCGCAGCTTCTTTCATCTCGTCACCCCCAGTTTTACTATTGTACGCCATGCTGCTGTTGGCTATACGGATATTATCGTGACGTTGTGCATATCTTGTACACTAGCTCACCCTCTCAGGCGCTTTGCGCCAGCTCCCCCAAAGGGGGAGCTTTTGACAAAATCATAAACTTTGTATCGAATGCCAAGGCCTCTCCCTTCGGGAGAGGTGGCATCGCGTCAGCGATGACGGAGAGGGTGAGCCCGTTAAAGGGGGTGACATCATGCCCAGATTTTCTCCGCACCCTGCCCCGAGCGGGGATTCCGCCGCCGGGCACGGGCCGTGGCGGTGCTGTTCTGT
>ENA-OPYX01001237-OPYX01001237.1-human-gut-metagenome-genome-assembly--contig:-NODE-1237-length-13955-cov-4.361224_pt1 | contig 13955 bp, 12 predicted proteins | sample MGYA00242639_ERZ504486 | MGnify/ENA primary metagenome ERZ504486 (study PRJEB26092, sample SAMD00036296) | human gut metagenome | host: Homo sapiens | study: EMG produced TPA metagenomics assembly of... | reverse complement strand
AGGTTCCATATGCTGTTATGGATTCTGCGGGCAATGTTACTGATGGATGAACCACCAGTTTGAGCTGCTTTCCGAAAAGATAAGGATATCACAAATCTATCACTACGATTTTTCCGCAGGTTACGCGGGAACTGATGGAGAAAGAGGACGAGCTGGAGCTGATGGTACAGCGGGAAGAAAAGTGTACCGGGCTTCTGTGCATAAGATCCATTTTGCGGATATTCTGCATGAGAGCAGCAGTATAGAATTGGCAGAGAAGAAGCAGTATCTGCAGGTGATCTATCTGTTTGATGAGACACTGCTGACACAGTACCGCATTGAAAATCAGGAAATGCAGATGGTTTCTGCCCTTGTCTATATCGACAACTATGATGAGGTTCTGGATACGGTCGAGGAAGTAAAACAGTCGCTTCTGGTAGCACTGGTCGACCGTAAAGTGAATAAATTTTTTGCATCCATCGACGGTCTGGTGAAAAAGACCGAGAAGGATAAATATTTTGTCGTATTCCAGCATAAATATCTGGAAAAAATGGAGGCAGAGAAATTCAGTCTCTTAGAAGATGTCAAAAGTATCAAAGTCGGAAATGAGATGTCTGTCACCCTCAGTATGGGTATCGGATATGTGGGAAATGATTACACGAAAAACTATGAACATTCCCGTATGGCCATCGATCTGGCTCTTGGCCGTGGCGGAGATCAGGTCGTTGTAAAGACCAGAGACAAGATTTCTTATTTTGGCGGAAATAACCGTCAGGTGGATAAGACTACCCGTGTCAAAGCGCGTGTAAAGGCGCTGGCGCTGCGTGAGATCATGATCAGCAGGGATAAGTTCTTTATCATGGGACATAAGATCGCAGATATCGATTCTTTTGGCGCAGCCATTGGAATTTACTGTGCTGCCCGTCAGCTTGGCAAAAAGGCGCAGATCGTAATTGATGGAGTCAATACGACATTGCGGCCGCTGAAAGAGTGTTTTACCTCAGAAAACGGTTATCCGGATGATATGTTTATCCCGAGCCAGCTGGCAATCGACGAGCTGGATTCTCATACTGCCCTGATCGTTGTGGATACGAACCGTCCGAGCTACACCGAGTGTCCGACGCTGTTAAACCGTGCAAGAACCATCGTTGTATTTGACCATCATCGTCAGTGTGAGGATGTGATCAAAAATACGGTGTTATCTTATACCGAACCGTATGCTTCTTCGACCTGCGAGATGATCGCGGAAGTATTGCAGTATTTTGATGAGGATATCAAGCTTTCCGCGCAGGAAGCGGATGCGATCTATGCTGGTATCCTGATCGATACCAACAACTTTGTATCCAAGACGGGTGTCCGTACGTTTGAGGCAGCTGCTTATCTGCGCCGCTGTGGTGCGGAAGTTACCAGGGTACGAAAAATGCTCAGAAATGATATGTCTGCATACAAGGCGAGAGCGGAAGCCGTGCGCCATGCAGAAGTTTACAGAAATATGTTTGCAATCAGTGTGTGTCCGGCGGATAATATTGAGAGTCCGACGGTGGCATGTGCACAGGCAGCCAATGAGCTGCTCAATATCATCGGAATCAAAGCTTCATTTGTGCTGACAGAGTATCATGAACAGATCTATGTCAGTGCCCGTTCCATTGATGAGATCAACGTACAGTTGATTATGGAGCGCTTAGGCGGCGGTGGCCATATGAATTCTGCGGGAGCGCAGTTGACCGACTGTACGCTGGATGAGGCAAAACGTACCATCGAAAATACACTGGATGAGATGATAAAGGAAGGAGATATCAAGTAATGAAAGTGATTTTGTTAGAAGATGTAAAAAGCCTTGGAAAAAAAGGAGAGATCGTAACAGTCAGTGATGCTTATGCGAGAAACGTGATCTTTGCAAAAAAACTGGGACTGGAAGCAACCGGTAAGAATCTGAATGATCTGAAGCTTCAGAACAAACATGCAGATAAAGTGGCACAGGAACAGTTAGAAGCAGCAAAAGCGCTTGCAAAGGAACTGGAAGATAAAGTAGTAGAAGTAAAGATGAAAGCAGGAGAAGGCGGACGTACCTTCGGCTCTGTTTCCACAAAAGAGATCTCTGCAGCAGTAAAAGATCAGCTTGGATTAGAGATCGATAAAAAGAAAATGTCACTGAACATTCCGATCAAAGCATTTGGAACCTTTGACGTGGCAGTAAAACTTCATGCAAAAGTAACTGGTTCTCTGCGTGTGAAAGTTACTGAAGCGTAAAAAGCTTTCATAACGCAGAATGAGTCCTGTAATTGAATTGCGGAAAAAACAAATTAAAAGCAACATAAATGGATGACAAAGATCCGTTTGATAAATTTTAGAGCTAAAGGAGCGACAGAGGTATGGAAGAAGCTTTGGTAAAGCGTATCATGCCGCATAGTCTGGAAGCGGAACAATCCGTCATCGGTTCGATGATCATGGACAGAGATGCGATCCTGACGGCATCCGAGCAGCTGGTCAAAGATGATTTTTACCATCAGCAGTATGGGATTTTGTTTGAGACGATCACAGAGCTGTTCAACAGTGGAAGCCCGGTAGATCTGATCACTCTTCAGAACCGGCTCCGTGAAAAAAATGTGCCGCCGGAGATCAGCAGTCTGGAATACGTCGGGGATCTGGTCACTGCCGTTCCGACATCTGCAAATATCAAATACTATGCGGATATTGTAAAGGAAAAAGCAGTTTTACGAAAACTGATCAAGATCAACGAGCAGATTGCAGACACCTGTTATCTGGGTAACGAGAGTCTGGAGACGATTCTGGAGGATACAGAAAAAAGTATTTTCAATTTATTGCAGAGTCGGAGTAACAGCGATTATGTGCCGATCAAACAGGTTGTTTTAAATGCGTTGGATAAAATAGAGCTGGCATCCCGGACGCAGGGAAATGTCACCGGAATCCCGACCGGATTTATCGATCTGGATTACAAGCTTTCCGGTCTGCAGCCTTCCGATATGATTCTGGTTGCAGCACGTCCTTCTATGGGTAAGACAGCATTTGTTTTGAATATTGCACAGTATGCAGCGTTTCATGAAAATATGGCAACGGCGATCTTCAGTCTGGAGATGTCAAAGGAACAGCTGGTGAACCGTCTGTTTTCTCTGGAATCCAGAGTGGATGCCCAGTTACTCAGATCCGGTAACTTATCGGATGCAGACTGGGAAAAACTGATCGAAGGCGCCGGAACCATCGGAAAGTCTCATTTGATCATAGATGATACGCCGGGTATTTCGATTTCAGAGCTGCGAAGCAAGTGCAGAAAATACAAGCTGGAACATGACCTGAAGCTGGTCATCATCGATTACCTGCAATTGATGTCCGGTTCCGGCAGATCAGATTCCAGACAGCAGGAGATATCAGATATTTCACGATCCTTAAAACAGTTAGCCAGAGAGCTGAATGTGCCGGTGATCGCACTGTCACAGCTCAGCCGACAGGTGGAGCAGCGACCGGATCACAGACCGATGCTTTCCGATTTGCGTGAGTCCGGAGCCATCGAGCAGGATGCCGACGTTGTTATGTTTATCTATCGTGATGACTATTATAACAAAGATTCAGAAAACAAAGGTATTGCGGAGATCATCATTGCAAAACAACGTAACGGTCCGATTGGAACCGTGAACCTGGTATGGCTGCCGCAGTATACGAAATTTGCAAACATGGAAAAATAAAGTGTGAATAAGGAGGTACAGGGGATGCAAATTCATCAGTCAGCAGAAGATTATTTAGAGTGTATTTTGAAGTTGAGCAAAGAACTTCCGGTGGTTCGTTCCATCGACATTGCAAATGAAATGAATTACTCCAAACCGAGTATCAGTGTTGCAATGAAAAATCTGCGCTTAAATGGCTACATTAAAGTAGACAACAGCGGTTTTATTACTCTGACAGAAAGTGGTATGGAGATCGCTTCTAACATTTATGACAGACATCTGATCCTGCGCAAATGGCTTGAGTTTCTTGGAATTGATCCGGAGATCGCAGAGCAGGATGCATGCAAGATTGAGCACACACTCAGCAAAGAGACTTATACCGCACTGAGAAAACATATCTTAGACGAAATGGGAGAACTGTAAAGAAGAAGCAGAGGTTCCTGGTTTTGATGAAAATCAAGATGCAGGGCTTCTTGCTTCGTTGTTTCATCTCAGTCTTAATTAAAACAGGCATGATTGTCTGATTTGGTTGGCAAAGGTTTGTGCCAGGCACACTGTCTTGCAAAAATAAGAAGCTGATTTTGGGAAAAAACAAGAGAAACAAAAAATAATTTTTTGTGACTGGATACAAAAAATATTGTGCTGAGTGACGGAAATGGTTTCAAATTATGCAAGAAACACGATAAAATCACGCTTAAATGATGAAAAAATATGACAAAATTTAAAAAAAATATTGCATAATCCTTCATAAGATAATAAAATGATGATGATTGAGATTATTAAAAAAAAGGAGATACGAGATGAGCTACGTAGACGAAGTACTCGCACGAGTAAAAACAAAAAATGCTGCTGAACCGGAATTCCTTCAGGCAGTAGACGAAGTATTGGAATCCATCAGACCAGTTGTAGAAGCTAATGAGGAGCTTTACAAGAAAGAAGCAATCTTAGAGCGTATTACAGAGCCGGACAGACAGTTCAAGTTCCGTGTAGCATGGGTTGACGACAATGGTCAGGTACAGGTAAACAGAGGTTTCCGTGTACAGTTTAACAACGCAATTGGACCGTACAAAGGTGGTCTGCGTCTGCATCCATCTGTATATCTTGGAATTATTAAATTCCTTGGTTTCGAGCAGGTATTCAAAAACTCCTTAACAGGTCTTCCAATCGGAGGCGGTAAAGGTGGATCTGATTTCGATCCTAAGGGCAAATCTGATCGTGAGGTTATGGCATTCTGCCAGAGCTTTATGACAGAGCTTTACAAATACATCGGTGCTGATGTCGATGTACCGGCTGGTGATATCGGAACAGGTGCAAGAGAGATCGGTTATCTGTATGGTCAGTACAAGAGAATCACAAGATTGTACGAAGGCGTTCTGACAGGTAAAGGACTTACTTATGGTGGATCTTTAGCACGTACAGAAGCTACAGGTTACGGTCTGTTATACATGACAGAAGAACTTCTGAAATCCCATGGACAGGACATGGCAGGCAAGACTTGCGTTGTATCCGGTGCTGGTAATGTTGCAATCTATGCAATCCAGAAAGCACATCAGTTAGGCGCTAAATGCGTAACATGCTCTGATTCTACAGGATGGATCTATGATCCGGAAGGAATCGATGTTGATTTACTGAAAGAGGTTAAAGAAGTAAAACGTGCACGTCTGACAGAGTACGCAGCAGCTAGACCAAGCGCTGAGTATCATGAGGGACGCGGCGTATGGAGCGTAAAATGCGATGTTGCTCTTCCGTGTGCTACACAGAACGAGTTGCTTATCGATGATGCAAAAGCATTAGTTGCTAATGGCTGTATCGCAGTTTGCGAGGGCGCTAACATGCCTACAACTCTGGATGCTACACAGTATCTGCAGGAGAACGGTGTATACTTCGTTCCTGGTAAAGCTGCAAACGCTGGTGGTGTTGCTACATCCGCACTTGAGATGTCCCAGAACAGTGAGCGTTTAAGCTGGACATTCGAAGAAGTAGATGCAAAACTGAAAGACATCATGGTTAACATCTACCACAACATCGATGACGCTGCAAAACGTTACGGCAAAGAGGGCAACTATGTTGCAGGCGCTAACATCGCAGGTTTCGAGAAAGTTGTAGATGCTATGCTTGCACAGGGTGTTTGCTAATCATTGAAATCTTGAAAAAAGATAAAATTGGCATACATTTTGCTTGATAAAAATGAAGAGACTGTGGGATAGAACAACTGTTCCGCAGTCCTTTTTTTGCGTGAAAAAACGACCAAGAAATGATAAAAAATGCATGACATTTCAGTAAAAGTAACGGTTTTTGAAAAGATGCTTGTCAAACATAGAAATAAGGACTAAACTACAATAGTGTATTAGACGGAGGTTAGGAAAAACGTATGAGTAAGAAAGAAATTGTCATTGCAGATGTCGTAAATAAGTACGATAATCCAATTGCAGAGTTAGTACAGGTAGCCTGCCAGTTTTCCAGCTCACTGTATCTGGTGCGTGGAAATCATCGCATCAATGCAAAAAGTATTATGGGGATCATGGCTTTCAACCCGCACAACGGTGTGGAAGTTGAAATTGAGGCTGAAGGCGCAGATGAAGCAGATGCTTTAAATGCCATGGAAAAATTTTTGCTCTGTATGTAACTTTATAGTATATCAGTTTAATGAAGAAGCACCGGATATTCCGATGCTTCTTTTTCATTTTACAGGAAATTTTTCTGAATTTCCTGTAAAATGAAAGCACTTCGTGCAGACGATGCGCAGCTACGCGCGCGGAACAAAAGCTGCGTTTTGTAAGACTTTCAATGTGAGAGTGCGTGTTAACGCACTTTTATTCTTAAATTCAAAAAAGAGCGCCCGGTCGGACGCTCTTTCATCTCAGTCTGAGTTGAGACTCCCACTTCTGCAAGTGGTGAGTAGTAACAAGTATTTCTCAGTCTGAGTTGAGACTCCCACTTCTGCAAGTGGTGAGTAGTAACAAGTATTTCTCAGTGGGAGTTCAATCTCCGACTGAGATAAATGCTCCGCGAGGGCGCACATTGTCTGGGAGACAATGGTTTTGCGCCGACCGGAACGGAGTGTAGAGTGCAGTGATTCTGAAAAGAAGATGTCAGCTTGCGCTGACCAGAATCACGCACCAAGTCTCACGTGCGTTCGACTTGAATATGATCAGATTTGAATATTACTCCTCATCCTCTTTTGGAATTTCCCCTTTGTATTTAGCAACTAGAGTCTGAATTCTCTGATATGGATCAAGCAGATCGCTGATAGATGCATCATGATTTAATGTATCAATGATGTAAGCGATATATTTGCTCATATCACAGCTGATGTAGTAATCTCTGCTTAACAGTTCCGGTGTCTGGTAAGTAAGGTTGGTTGTAACCACTTTGTAGATCAGACCTTCCTCTACGGCTTTATCAAATTTCTCAAGACCGTTTGTGAACAGACCGAAAGTAGCGATTACGAAGATTCTGCCAGCGTTACGTTTCTTTAACTCACGGGCAACATCGATCATACTTCCGCCGGAAGAGATCATATCATCAACAACCCATACATCTTTGCCGTCCAGAGAAGAACCAAGGAACTCATGAGCGACGATCGGGTTTGTACCGTCTACGATGTGGCTGTAATCACGACGTTTGTAGAACATACCCATATCTACGCCAAGTACGCTTGCAAGGAATACAGCACGGCTTGTAGCACCCTCATCCGGGCTGATGATCATCAGATGGTCATTGTCGATCTGGATGTCATCTACGCTGTTCAGAATGCCTTTTACGAACTGGTAAGCCGGCTGAACGGTATCGAATCCGTGAAGCGGAATCGCATTCTGTACACGCGGATCATGTGCATCGAAGGTGATGATGTTGTCAACACCCATGCTGATCAGCTCCTGAAGTGCCAGCGCGCAGTCCATGGATTCACGTGCAGTACGTCTGTGCTGACGGCTCTCATACAGGAACGGCATGATAACAGTGATTCTTCTTGCTTTACCATTTGCTGCAGCGATCATACGTTTCAGATCCTGATAGTGATCATCCGGTGACATATGATTCTCATTTCCGCAGAGTTTGTAAGTAAGAGAGTAGTTGGTAACGTCTGTCATGATGTACAGATCGTATCCACGAATTGTTTCATGGATCATACCTTTTGCCTCACCACTTCCGAAACGTGGGCAGGATGCGTTGATTACATAGGTATCACGCAGATAGCCTTTGAAGCATGATCATCTTCATGCTCATGTTCACGGACGCATCTCCATTTTACAAGATATTTGTCAACTTTCTCACCGATCTCACGGCAGCTCTCAAGCGGAATGATTCCGAGTGCGCCAGTCGGGATTGTTTCTAAGTTTCTCTGGTCGTTATGCATTTGAAAAGTTCCCTCCATCAAAAAATCTTTTCGTTGGTTTGTAGTTTATGTTACAGCATTTCATGAAATTTGAAAATTAAACTTCTGTATGCTGCCAGCTTCCATCAAAAAAAGCAGGAAGCCCAGTAATACGTTGGCATTATATCACTGAACACCTGCTTATGACAAGGGATTTCTGCAATTCCTTTATTTTTATGCAAAAACGGTTAGTTTTCGTTAAGTTTTTTCTGGATGCGGATATCGTTTCCAAATAAATGCAAAACGGTAAAATTGTTGAAGATTCTGGAAAAAAATTCGTTCTGAATAATAAGTGGCAAGTTCTGTCAGTTCCAGGTTAGTGGAGATCAGCGTAGACTTATGATTCAGGATCCGTTCGTTCAGGCAGACGAAAAACTGTGAGGTTGTCATTGTGTTGATGGCTTCCGTTCCGAGGTCATCAATGATCAACAGGTCACAGTCGAAAATATTCCGATAGTCTGCGGCTGAAAACTGAGACGTACGTCCAAACTGTTGATCCGTCAGCAGCTCAAAGAGCTGATGTGCGGAAAAATAAATGACAGAATGACCAGTATCCAACAATTCCTTTGCTACACAGTTGGATAAAAATGTTTTTCCAATGCCGGTATCTCCAAAGATAAGCAGATTCTGGAAATCATCCGGTTTTTCAAAGGAGCGAATAAAATTCCGGCACTGTGCTACGGCATTTTGCGCGGCTTCCAGAGGGGTATACTGTGTCGCCGGATCGATCATATCTTTTGAATCCGAATAGTAATCAAAAGAAAAATTGGAAAAATTTTCTGTTTGCAAAATATTACGGAGATTGGACTGGGTATATACCAGATCAATGGATGCCTGTTTCAGACAGTGACACCGCTGATTGTTGATATAACCGGTATCCTGACAATCCGGGCAGGTATATGCCGGCTGAAGATAGTTCTCCGGATAACCGTACTCTTTTAACAGATCGGTCCGCTGCTGACGAAGATGCTGGATCTTTTTGTGCAGATGTTCCTGCGCGGAAGTATCGCCGCTCAGAAGCTGTTTTGCAGTCGCAACGCTGGATCTGGCAATCCGGCTGTCGATCTTTGTGAATTCCGGATCAAGCCGGGCAAGTTCCTTTTTTCGTTCATCGATGAGCTGCTGGCGGTCTAACTGCCGTTTTTCATAAGTACGCATGATTTCGTCATATTGTGTATTGGTAAGTGGCATAGTTCATCTCCTTTACGTGATAAAAAGGGAAAAGGCGGTAATTACTGCTGTCAGGACTGCGTTTTTTTATTTAACAGTGATTTTTGCAGTAATTGTTTCTGAAGCGCTTCATAATCATTGTCACGCTGCTGAAAATTAATAAAGCGGTTATTGTTCGGAACAGCAGATTTCTGCGGATTGCTTTTCTGCGACTGCTGATAAATGCTGTCCGATTTTGCAATGTCATCCAGTGTATGCACCCCGTTCTCATGCCATTTCTTCAGAATAGAGTTTGCATAGGCAAAATTGGCCTCGTGGGTGCTTCGGATCGTCCGGCTGCATGCTTCCTCAATGATTTCTGTGGAAAAGCCCATACGGTCTGCCCATTGCTTTAGAAAATTCTGCTCTTCGGGAACCAGATTCCGTCCACGAATGCCGAAGGCCTTCAGAACCGCATAATATAAAGAACTGCCTTGATTCATCGCTGTCTTGGCTTCTTTCACCGTTCGGATATTGCGGGCGGCAAAATCCTCTGCAACTTTCTGCATGTAGTGCAGACTGGTTTTTCCTTTTGCCACGCAGTTTTCAATGATCACTTCAATGACCTCTGTGGAAAGCTTCAGTTCATCATACCAGAAAAAGATGGTATTCAGATCGCTTTGTGTCAGCGTGCGTCCAAGATACTGTTCGGTGATAAAAATCAGTTCCCGCACATTTTCCCGGGAGACAAAGGTTCGCATTTCGTCCATTGTATAGGTGCGTCTGCCGTCACTTGCTGCCTGAATAAAACGATCTGTGACGTTGGTTGGTTTTGATTCTTTTCCCACCGGTGTCAAAGTTTCTTTTTTCTGTGTGTCAGCTGCCGGAAAAGCAGATGGCATCGAAGGCGCGATGGCACTTTGCGCACTCAGGACACGGATGCCTGCCAGATTCTGATCTTCATCAAATTCCAGACGGAACAGCCGTAGTTTTTCCCAATATTTTAAAGCACGGAGGATATCGCGCTCCGTGCAGTCAAAATGATCCGCAATAGCAGAAAGGGAAACATTCTGTGCGGACTGGTTCAGGTTCCGGAGGAGGTAAAGATAGATCTTTACATACTCCCCGTTCGCCTGTGTCATATATTCATCAATAAAAATATTCGGCACAAAAGTTGCAGATGCCGGCTGGTCATTATATAACGTAATATTTGCCATGTTACTCTCTCTAGCGTTTTCCTAATAAATGTTCTCCGACCTGATAAATATCGCCTGCGCCCATGGTGATCACCAGATCGTTGTCGTGACATTCTTCCAAAAGAAAGTTTTCAATGGCATCAAAGGATGGGAAATAATAGCTTTCGGTTCCTTTGTGACGGACATCATCTGCCAGATCTTCACAGTGGATTCCTAGGGTATCGGTCTCACGGGCTGCATATACATCTGCAAGTACCACCACATCTGCCAGTGCAAGGGAATCTGAGAACTGATTCCAGAATGCCTTTGTTCTGGTATAAGTGTGTGGCTGGAAGACACAGATGATACGGTCGTGCGGATAATTGCGTGCTGCAGTCAGTGTGGCAGCGATCTCTGTCGGATGATGCGCATAATCATCGATGATCGTGATGCTGCCAAGTTTTCCTTTGTACTCAAAACGTCTGGCTGTACCGCCAAAAGACTGTAATCCGCGGATGATGGTGTCTGTATCAAATCCGGCTTCTGTTGCAAAGGCGATTGCTGCCAGTGCATTTGCAATGTTGTGTTTGCCCGGAACATTTAAGGAAACATGTCCTGCTGCCTGTCCATGTGCGTTAAAAGTGAAGGAAGCACATGCTTCTTCATTATAAGTAATATCTGTTGCTGTGTAATCGGCATCCTCTGTCAGACCAAAGGTCACGATACGCTCTTTTAAGTCTGCGGTGATTTCCTCCGGATGGTCGATGGCTGCGTTCAGGAACAGAATACCGTCTGCTGCGGTATTCTGCGCAAATTTGTGGAAGGAGTTGCGGATGTCGTTAATATCTTTGAAGAAATCCATATGGTCTTCTTCAATATTTAAGATAATGCTGTATTTCGGATGAAAATTTAAAAAGCTGTTGGTATATTCGCATGCTTCTGTCAGAAATACATCTGAACCGCCGACACGGATATTTCCACCGATCGCATCTAACATGCCGCCGACAGAGATGGTTGGATCACTGTCAGCTGCCAGCAGGATATGAGAGATCATGGAAGTTGTTGTTGTCTTGCCATGCGTTCCGCTGACTGCGATGGATTTTGCATAATTATCCATTAACTGTCCTAAAAACTGTGCGCGGGTAAGCATCGGGATGCCTGCGTCGCTGGCAGCTTTCCACTCCGCGTTATTCGGATGGATGGCAGCAGTGTAAACCACCAGATCAATGTCATCGGTAATGTTGGAAGCGCGCTGTCCGATATAGACTTTTGCCCCATTCTGCTCCAACTGTTCGGTCAGGGCAGATGCCTTGTTGTCAGATCCGGATACGGTAAAACCTTCCTTTAATAATATCTCGCAAGACCGCTCATGCTGATGCCGCCGATGCCTATAAAATGAATATGAATTGGTTTTTCAAAATTGATTTTCGTACATATTTATCTACCACTGTATATTTTCTAAATCTCATAAATGTGTTTTTTTCGATTATACTCCATAGGGGAAAAGATGGCAATGTCTGTTTTGCGAATGTCTGCTTTGCAGATCATGTGCGTGAACTGGGTTTATGATAGAACTTTATGACTGGTAAAGATGATACGAACAGTGTAATCCAGATATGTGCAAAATTCAGATATGTGTAAATTCAGATATGCGTAAATTTTGACAATACAGGTGCAAATTCAGACGTTGCAACAAAAAAGAAAGTGTGGTAAAATCTACTAAACATCATTTGTAAAAATAATTCCAGTGTTGGTTAGACCAAAAGTTGTGAAAAATGTCGAAAAAAGGGCGATAATTTTAGTAAAAATTGTGAAAAATCATGCACACGGACGAGAAAATATGTTATAATTTTCCTATCAATTTAATTTTTTAAATAGCCTGAGAAAAAAGTAATACGCAGGCTATTGGCAAGAGGTGATTTACATGATTCGAAAGGAAATGATCGCAATGCTTCTGGCCGGAGGCCAGGGAAGTCGTCTGGGAGTGTTAACAGCAGACGTTGCGAAGCCGGCAGTGGCTTTCGGAGGGAAATACAGAATTATCGATTTCCCGCTCAGTAACTGTATTAATTCCGGAATTGATACCGTAGGTGTGCTGACACAGTATCAGCCGCTGCGACTGAATACGCATATCGGTATTGGTATTCCGTGGGATCTGGATCGTAATAACGGTGGTGTTACGATTCTGCAGCCATATGAGAAAAGCGGCGGAAGTGAATGGTATTCAGGAACTGCCAATGCTATTTACCAGAATATGAAATACATAGACAGCTATGATCCGGAGTATGTCCTGATCCTGTCCGGAGACCATATTTACAAGATGGATTATGAAGTCATGCTTGATTTTCATAAGCAGAACAACGCGGATGTTACCATTGCTGTTATGCCGGTTCCGATGGAGGAGGCAAGCAGATTTGGTATCGTAGTTGCAGATGAGGAAAATCGAATTCAGGAGTTCCAGGAGAAACCGGCAGAACCGAAGAGTAATCTGGCATCCATGGGTATCTATATTTTCAACTGGAAAGCATTAAAGGAAGCACTGATCGCAAATGAGACCGTGGAAAACTGCGATTTCGGTATGCATGTAATTCCATACTGCTTTGACAAGGGTGAGCGTATTTTTGCCTATGAGTACAATGGTTACTGGAAAGATGTAGGAACACTTGGTTCTTACTGGGAAGCGAATATGGAGCTGATCGATCTGATTCCGGAGTTCAACCTGTATGAAGAATACTGGACGATCTATACCAAGAGTGATGTGTTGGCACCACAGTATATCGCTGCTGACGCAAAAGTAGACAAGAGTATCATCGGTGAAGGTACAGAAGTGTATGGTGAAGTACACGGATGTGTCATCGGTGCAAATGTTACCATTGGAAAAGGAAGTATCGTGCGTGATTCCATTCTTATGGAAGGCGTGACCATCGGAGAGAATGTTGTGATCGACAAAGCGATCATTGCAGAGGATACCGTGATCGGTGACGGTGCGGTTCTTGGTATCGGCGAGGAGAAACCGAACAAGCTCAAAGAGAGTGTTTACGCGTTTGGTCTGGTAACCATCGGAGAGAAATCCGTCATTCCGCCAAATGTAAAAATTGGTAAAAATACAGCGATCGCAGGTGTGACCACGCCGGAGGATTATCCGGATGGATTGCTTGACAGCGGGGAATATATTGTTAAGGCAGGTGGCAAACAATGAAAGCATTAGGTATTATTTTAGCAGGTGGTAATAATTACAGAATGAGAGAGCTTTCCGACAAGCGCGCCATTGCTGCAATGCCGGTGGGCGGCGGATACAGAGCCATTGATTTCGCATTGAGCAATATGAGCAATTCTCATATTCAGCGAGTGGCAGTACTGACACAGTACAATTCCCGTTCCTTAAACGAACATTTGAATTCCTCAAAATGGTGGGATTTTGGTAGAAAACAGGGTGGTCTGTATATTTTTACACCGACGATCACCGCAGACAACGGTAACTGGTACCGCGGTACGGCAGATGCGCTGGCACAGAATATTGATTTCCTGAAACGAAGCCATGAGCCATATGTCATCGTGGCAGGCGGCGACTGCGTGTACAAACTGGATTACAACAAA
>ENA-OPYX01001236-OPYX01001236.1-human-gut-metagenome-genome-assembly--contig:-NODE-1236-length-13968-cov-2.609494_pt1 | contig 13968 bp, 16 predicted proteins | sample MGYA00242639_ERZ504486 | MGnify/ENA primary metagenome ERZ504486 (study PRJEB26092, sample SAMD00036296) | human gut metagenome | host: Homo sapiens | study: EMG produced TPA metagenomics assembly of... | reverse complement strand
GTCATGGGCGAGCTGATGGGCATCCGCCCCATCATCACCCTGATCGACGGAAAGACCAAAGTGGAGGCCAAGGTGCGCGGCGATGACAAGGTCGTGCCCGCCATGGTGGAGCTGGCCAAAAAGCGCAGCGAGGGTGTGGAGGACTTTGATTATATGATCGGCCACACCAACATCCCCCAGAAGGATGATCTGATCAAGGCCTGCCGCAAGGCGTTCGGCAAAGACCCGCTCATCACCTTCCCGCTGGGCGGCGTTGTTTCCGCCAACACCGGCCCCGATACCATTGCTCTGGTCTACGTTGGCCACGCACGCTGAGTTTTTTCTGAGAACTGCCCGCCGCGGCAGTTCTTTTTGTTTGCAGGCCGTTGCATTTTGCGGCAATTTATGCTATACTCCCTTTTGCTGTGCTTTTGCGCGGCAACCTGTAAGAGCAACTTAGGATTTTAGGCTCCCCGGCGTGTCTCGAACCATGCCGGGCCAAACCCATAGGGCTGGCGGTCCCTGTGCGGTCAAAATTCATCCGCCGGAGTATTGTTATGAATCAGAATTTCACTGTCCGCAAACTGGCCCGCTGCGCTGTGGTCGCAGCTCTCTATGTGGTGCTCTGCATGGCGCTGCAGCCGTTCTCCTACGGTGCAGTGCAGGTGCGTGTTGCCGAGGCCCTCTGCCTGCTGCCCGTGTTCGGTGCCGAGTACATCGTGGGCGTGGTGCTGGGCTGCTTCCTGGCAAACCTGCTGGGCTCCACCATCGTGGATGTTATCTTTGGCACCCTGGCCACCCTGCTGGCCTGTGTTGTGACTTACAAACTGCGGAACGTCCGCTTCAAGGGTCTGGCCATCGTGCCTTCCCTGCCGCCCGTGCTCTTCAATGCGGTCATCATCGGCATTGAGATCGCCGTCATGTTCCCCGATCCTTCTTCCTCTGCCCCGCTGTGGCTGGCCTGCATCACCAACGGCATCTCCGTCGGCATCGGTGAGCTCATCAGCTGCACCGTGCTGGGCGTGCTGCTGGTGAAGATCGTGGAGACCAACACCTCCCTGCGCAAAGTGTTCCTGGAAGCCTGATCGAGCAGGCAGACAAGACAGATTCATAAGGCAAAGGCTTTTCCGTTGCTCGACCTTCTGCCCGTAACATAGAAAGACCTCCTCTGGCTGTTTCCAGAGGAGGTCTTTGTTTTTATCCGATCACTTGTGCTCCTGCAGCCAGCGCAGAGCCATATAGGCATAGGCCGCGCTGCCCTCAAAGAGGACACTGTCATCAAACTTCACCTTGGGGTGATGCTGGCCGTAGGTGTAACCCTCGTTGGCGTTGCCCGCCGTCAGGAACATGCTCACGGTGGGCACCTCATGGCTGACGAACGCGAAATCCTCGCTGCCGCCGCCGGGCTTGCCGCCGGTCATCGGGGTCATATCCATTGCGCCCTTACCCAGCAGCTCACCCATATAGGTCAAGGCGTTGCCGGCAAGCTCCTTGTCCACCACCATGCAGGGGCAGTAATCACTGAAGGTGATCTCGGCGGTGCAGCGGTAAGCCGCAGCCACCCCCTGTACGATCTCGGTCATCCGCTTGTGCAGCAGCTCCGTCACCGCGCCCTCGGGGTCGGTGGTGCGGATGGTACCCCACATCTCGGCGGAATCCGGGATGACATTGGAGGCCGCACCTGCCTGGAAGCGGCCGGTGGTGAACACGCCAAAGCTGTGGGCATCCAGCTCCCGGCTGTTGATCTCCTGCAGGGCAATGTGGATGTGCGCCGCCGCCGTGATGGGGTCGATGCACTTTTCCGGCATGGAACCGTGGCCGCCCTTGCCGTGGACGATGATGTGATACTGCTCACAGCTTGCCATGGTGATGCCGCCGCAGGCAGGCACCAGCACCACACCGGCGGGGATGGGCATTCCGCCCAGCACATGGAACATGACCGCCGCATCCACGCTGGGGGTTTTTCCAGCAGGCCGTTGGCGATCATATCGGGCGAGCCCTGGAAGATCTCCTCGGCGGGCTGGAACTCCAGCTTGACGGTGCCCTCGATCTCGTCCTCGTGCTCCTTGAGCAACTGGGCAGCACCCAGCATCATTGCCGTGTGCATATCGTGGCCGCAGCCGTGCATCTTGCCCGGCACCTCGGAAGCGTAATCCACGCCGGATTCCTCCTGAATGGGCAGGGCATCCATATCGCCCCGCAGCAGGATGGTCTTGCCGGGCTTTTTGCCGCCTGCCAGCGCAATGACACCAGCCTTGCCGCAGTCCTTGGGCTCGTAGCCCATCTCGGTCAGGGCCTTTTTCACCAGTGCCTTGGTCTGGGTCAGATCAAAGCCCACCTCCGGGTGACGGTGCAGGGTGCGCCGCCACTCCACCAGCTGGGGTTCCAGCGCCTGGGCACGGCCCAGCAGTTCTTTTGCAGTCAACATTTCAGTCAGCTCCCATTCTGTTTGATTTTCAGCCTGCATGGACAGCCTGTTCAATGGAATTTTCCACCAGACTGTTCAGACTCATATTGTGGGCCATTGCAAAATGACCGCCTGCTTGTGCAATTCCGGGAAATGCGGACATTGAAGCTCCCCTTATAGGCACGTTCTGGTTCGGTGTGTTTTTCCTCGCACAATGCCAGATATCATCCACTGCCACCGTGGAAATCATTTACCAGCTCTGCAGCGGTGCTGCCCTCGTAAGAGATCAGAGCCCGGATCCCCATGACCTTGCCATAAACAGGCCATCTTCCTCCGAGAACTCCACACTGCCAACATAGCCCTTGTACTCCATCGTGTTATTCACAGAAGTCCCTCCTGTTCCAGAATTTGAATCAATTGCTTGACCTGATATTCCAGCAGTTCTTTTCGGGGATGGGGTTTATGCATCAAGATCGGTGGATACTGTTCCGATACGAACACAATGCGGGAACCGCTGGTACGGCCCTTGTTGGAGCGCTCATACCCAAAATATCGCAGCAGGCTTTCGGCATCATCAAAGGTAAAAGTCTTTGGCTTGGCTTTCAGCCGCTCGATCAGCTTTTCTTTCTGCCCCATATCCTCATCCTACTTCCAGTATAGCACGTTTTTCTTTATTTGCAACTATTTTTAGTTGCTAGCTCAGTTTTCCCCGCTGGTACCTCCTTCGGGGTGATACTGGGCGCAGGTGCATTTTTTCCACTTAAGGCCGCTGCCGCAGGGGCAGGGGTCATTGCGGCCGATCTTGATGACCCGGACAGGCTGGCCCTTGGGGGCACCCTTGACACCGGGCGCGCCGTTGCCGGGCACAAAGCCCTCACCGGTGGGCTTGGCCACCTGCTCCCGTTTGGGGGCTGCACCGGCCTGCCGCACCTCGATGGTCAGCAGCATCTTGATGCTGGACTCCCGGATGGAATCCACCATCTGGTCGAACATATCAAAGCCCTCGATGCGGTACTCCACCACGGGATCCTTCTGGCCGTAGCCGCGCAGGGAAATGCCCTGACGCAGCTGGTCCATGTTGTCGATGTGATCCATCCACATCCGGTCCACGCACTTGAGCAGGCAGATGCGCTCCAGCTCACGCATGACCGGTGCGCCGTACCGCACTTCCTTGGCCTGCAGGATCTGCATTCCGCGGTCGTAGAGCAGATCGGCGATGCCCTTCTGGGAGAGGCTGTCGTAATCGGCCACAGTGTAGTGGAAGTCGGCATCGGTGGTCAGCCAGCCCTGATAGTGGCGGCGCAGGGCACCAAAGTCCCACTCGTCCTTCACATCTCCGGCCAGGAACTGCTTGCAGCTGGAATCAATGTTCTCCCGCAGCATGTTGTGCATCTCATTGCTGATATCCTCACCGTCCAGCACTTTGCGGCGCTGGCCATAGATGATCTCGCGCTGCTGGTTCATCACGTCGTCGTACTTCAGCACGTTCTTACGGATCTCAAAGTTCCGGCCTTCCAGCTTCTTCTGGGCGCTTTCCAACGTGCTGGTAATCATCCGGTTCTCAATGGGGGTATCCTCGTCCAGCTTGAGGGTATCCATCAGGCTGGAAACGCGGTCACCGCCGAACAGGCGCATCAGGTCATCTTCCAGGCTCAGGTAGAAACGGGAAGCGCCGGGGTCGCCCTGACGGCCTGCACGGCCGCGCAGCTGGTTATCGATGCGGCGGCTCTCGTGCCGCTCCGTACCGATGATGAACAGACCACCGGCCTTGCGCACTTCCTCTGCCTCGGCGCTGATGGCCGGCTTGTACTGGGCATACAGCTCCTCAAATCGTTTCCGCACCGCCAGGATCTTTTCATCGTTGGTGTCGCCGTGGCCGTCGGCTTCAGTCAGCAGGAGCTCCACCGCATTCGGGTCGGCATCCTGCGGCTTTTCGGGGTCGAGCAGGTTCTCACAGAAGTGCTCCCTGCGCATCTGGGCCTTGGCCATGAACTCGGCGTTGCCGCCCAGCATGATATCGGTACCACGGCCTGCCATGTTGGTGGCAATGGTGATGGCACCCTTTTTGCCGGCCTGCGCCACGATCTCGGCTTCACGCTCATGGTTCTTGGCGTTCAGGACATTGAATCGCGGGTTGTACTTCTGCAGCATTTTGGCCAGCGTCTCGCTCTTTTCCACGCTGACGGTACCCACCAGAACCGGCTGGCCGTTCTTGTGGCATTCCAGCACCTGCTCGATGACAGCCTTGTACTTGCCGTTGACGGTCTTGTAGACCGCGTCCGGGTAATCCTTGCGGATGTTGGGGCGGTTGGTGGGCACGGTAACGATGTTCAGGCCGTAGATCTCGGTGAACTCGGTGGCCTCCGTCTTGGCGGTACCGGTCATACCGGACAGCTTCTTGTACATGCGGAAGTAGTTCTGGAAGGTAATGGTCGCCAGCGTCTTGCTCTCGGCGGCGATCTTCACGCCCTCCTTGGCCTCAATGGCCTGATGCAGGCCCTCGTTGTAGCGGCGGCCCGATCATCATGGCGGCCGGTGAACTCGTCCACAATGATGACCTCGCCGTTCTTCACGACATAGTCGATATCCTTCTGCATCACACCGTAAGCCTTGATGGCCTGATCGATGTGGTGGGCCAGGGTCATATTCTCCGCGGCAGCCAGGTTCTCGACCTTAAAGTATTCCTCGGCCTTCTGGATGCCCTTGGCGGTCAGGGTGCAGGTCTTGTGCTTTTCGTCCACGACATAATCGCCGTCGGTCTGCTCATCGGCCTCCACCTTATCTTCTAGCTCGACCACCACACTCTTGTGCAGGGTGCGGACGAAGCGATCCACCTGGGTGTACAGGCTGGAGGAATCCTCGCCCTTGCCGGAGATGATCAGAGGGGTGCGGGCCTCATCGATCAGGATGGAGTCCACCTCATCGACAACGGCGTAGGCATGGCCGCGCTGCACCATGTTGTCCTTATAGGTCACCATGTTGTCGCGCAGGTAGTCGAAGCCGAACTCGTTGTTGGTGCCGTAGGTGATATCGGCGTTGTAGGCGCGGCGGCGGGCATCGCCATCAATGCCCTGCACGATCAGGCCGACATTCAGGCCCAGCCAGCGGTAGAGCTTGCCCATCCACTCACTGTCACGCTTGGCCAGGTAATCGTTGACGGTGACGATGTGCACGCCCTCGCCGGTCAGGGCGTTCAGGTAGGCGGGCAGGGTGGCCACCAGGGTCTTGCCTTCACCGGTCTGCATCTCGGCAATGGAGCCGCGGTGCAGGGCAATGCCGCCCATGATCTGCACAGGGAAGTGCTTCATGCCCAGCACACGCCAGGCAGCTTCGCGGCAGACAGCAAAGGCATCGGGCAGGATATCATCCAGCGTCTCGCCGTTTGCCAGCCGCTCTTTCAGGGCCGGGGTCTGCGCCTGCAGCTCGGCATCGGACATCGGCTGATACTTTGTTTCCAGTGCCAGCACCTTTTTGGTAATGGGATTGATCTTTTTCAGCTCCCGGTCAGAGAAGCTGCCAAAGAGTTTTTCAGCAAGGGACATTGTTACACCTCATCTATCAAAAATCGGGGCGGCAGGCCGCCCAACAGCGGAAAAACCACATACTGTTTATATGATACACCAAAGCTGAAAACCCGTCAAACCCGATGGGTGGATTTTATCCGTTTTTTGGGTGAACTTTCTGTTAATTTAGAAAAAACGACCCTCTCCGTCATTGCTGTGCCATGCCGCTTGCCGTGTTGCGGCGCGCGGCGGCGTGACAGAGAGGGTCATTCTTATACCAATGTCGCCCCCGGGCGGGGAACGTGCTCCGTCAGCAGGGCGTGCAGCTGTTCCGGCAGGGCGTAGAAATTGCCGTTGGTATATTCCCACGCCCCGACCGCAGCGAGAGCCGCCAGCAGAGCCAGCACCAGCAGCGTCATGCACACCCGGCGCAGGGGATGCCGCCCGGGCTGAGGGCCGGGCAGAGCATCCTTTTTCGCAGCCCTGCGGGCAGGCAGGAAGCCTGTCCCCTCAGCCTGCGGTTTGTTCGCCGCCGTGCGCCGGATGATATCCAGCAGCCAGAGGGCAGGGTTCTCCCCCGCCGGGACGGTGCGCAGAAAGCAGCCCTTCCTGCAGCTGAGCACCAGCACACAATCATTTTCCCGCTCGGCACAGGCGGCAGAGAGATCTGCCCCCACCACGCGGCGGGCAGCCTGAGCCCGGGCCAGTGCCTGCCGGAGCGGGTCAGTGTAGTCTTTGGGCAGGCGGGCACGGGCACGCTTTTCGATCAGCGGGCCGGTCTTGGGGTTGGCATAGCTCACCGCGCCAAAATCAAAGACCCTCTCGGCCCCGGGCAGGTTCTCAAGCCGGGCTTCCAGCAGGGCACCGGCGGCAGCATCCGCGCAGATGAGCAGCTTATCGTGCCGTTCCAGCGCCTCCACCACGGCAGCAGGCAGAGTGGTCTCCCCTGCTCCGTACAGGTCTGCCGAAAACGCTTGCCGCAGGGCCTGCGCGGCCTTTTTCAGCCCGGAAGGGCTCTGCGCCTGCAGGGCCACCAGCGTTTCCGCGCCCCGGCTCTTCCACTGGGCCGCGGCCCGCCACTGGGGCGGAAAGTTTTCCACCGTTTTGCCCACCGCTGTGGACTGCGCACCGAACAGCCGCAGTACACACCCGGGTCTCCATGTTGCTGTGTCACCCTGCATTCCCCCTGCCTTTTAGTGGCCCAGGAACACCTCGTTCAGCTTGTCCAGCGCTTCGGCGCTGTGCTGTGCGTTCCGGGCAAGGGGCTCTGTGCCTGCGGGAACTTTTCCCTGTGCCAGCCGCAGGGCCAGCTCCAGGGCGGCCTGCGCGGCACGGGCACGCACCAGCGCACGGTCGGGCCGGGAGACAGACAGCTTTTTCAGATACACCGTCTCCCCCCGGGCGCGCCCAGATACACCGTGCCCACCGGGCGGAGGGCATCTCCGCCGGTCGGCCCGGCCACACCGGTCACGCTGATGCCGATCTCAGCACCGGCAGCCTGCGCGGCCCCCAGCGCCATCTGGGCGGCCACGGGGGCCGACACCACATTGTACTTTGCAATGACATCCGGTTCCACGCCCACCAGCCTTGCCTTGGCGGCCTCCCAATAGGTCACAAAGCCGTAGCCGAACACTTCACTGGAGCCCGGCACCGAGGTGATGCGCTGTGCGATCAGCCCGCCGGTGCAGCTCTCGGCGGTGGCGATGGTCAGCCCCTTTTCCTGCAGGGTATGGACCACCGTTTCTTCCAGACCGGCCACATCCTCATCATACACCGCATCGCCCAGCATATCATAGAACTTTTTGGCATACGCGCGGCACATTTTTTCGCCGTCCTCGTCGGAGCGGGCGCGGGCGGTAATGCGAATCTCGCACTCACCGGTCTTGCAGTAGATGGCGGCGGTGGGGTTCGGGTTTTCCAGCAGGTCGCGCACCTTATACTCAATATCGCTCTCGCCGCCCAGCACACGGAGGGTGACGGAGTGGAGGGTGCAGTTCTGGCGCTCCATCAGCAGAGGGCGGACGCTCTCCGTCCACATGGCCTTCATCTCGTGGGGGACACCGGGCATAAGGACGGCACAGTGGCCGTCCTGTTCGAACCACGCGCCAGGGGCAGTGCCGTGGTTGTTGATGATTTTATGGCCCTTGGTGGGGACCATCGCCTGTTTGCGGTTGTTAGGAGTGGTCTCGCGGCCGGTGCGGGCAAAGTAGCTGGTGATCTTATCCCACTCGGCCTCATCGAAGGCCAGCTCATCCCCGAAGCAGGCGGCAACGGTCTCCTTGGTCAGGTCGTCTGCCGTGGGGCCGAGGCCGCCGGTAAAGACCAGCAAGTCGCAGCGGCTCTTGGCCTCGTTGACGAAATCAGCCAGACGGCCATGATTGTCACCGATGGTGCTCTCCCGCTGGACCGTGATGCCCAGATCAGCCAGCTCCCGGCTGAGGTACTGGGCGTTGGTGTTGAGGATATTGCCGAGAAGGAGCTCGGTACCCACACTGATGATCTCTGCTGTCATGGCTCAGCCCTCGAATTCCACGTCGTCGGTGATGCGCAGGCGGATACGCTCGGTGGCCTCTGCGGCCTCGGCTTCCAGCTCTGCCAGACCGGGCATCCCGGCCTCGGCTTCGAGGATCTCGCTCAGTTCGGGGCGGATCTTCGGGTGCGGCGGGGTGAAGATGGTGCAGCAGTCCTCATAGGGCAGGATGCTGGTCTCAAAGGTGTTGATGTGGCGGGCCGTCTCCACGATCTCGGTCTTGTCCATGCCGATGAGGGGACGGAGGATGGGCAGGTCCTGGGCGGCGTCGGTACACTGCAGAGCCTTGACGGTCTGGCTGGCCACCTGTGCCAGGCTCTCGCCGGTGACGAGGGCTTCACAGCCCTGCTTCTTGGCGATGATGTTGGCAATGCGCATCATGCTGCGGCGCATGAGCACGGTGAAGAGAACATCGGGCGCGTTATCGCGGATATACTCCTGAGGCTTGGTATACGGCACCACAAAGAGGTTGGTGCTGCCGGTATAGGGGGTGATGAGCTGGGCCAGAGCCTTAACTTTTAGTTTTGCGCGTTCAGAAGTATACGGAGGGGACGCAAAATGGATGTGGTCGAGGCCGAGGCCGCGCTTTGCCATCCGGTATGCCGCCACAGGGCTGTCGATGCCGCCGGACAGCATATTGAGGGCGCGGCCGGAAGTTCCGACAGGCAGACCGCCCTCGCCCTGTATTTTCGGGCCGTGGATATACGCACCGTAATCGCGGATCTCCACGATGACCTTGAACTGAGGGTTCTTGACGTCCACCCGCAGGTAGTTGTGCAGCCCCAGCAGGTAAGCGCCCAGCTCCCGCATCAGCTCAGGGCTGGTCATGGGGTAGGTCTTATCGGAACGGCGGGCCTCCACCTTGAAGGTGCGGATGCCGCGCAGCGTCTCGCCGAGATACGCCTCGGCGGTCTCGCATATTGCGGCAAAGTCCTTCGGGCACTCGACGGCGCGGCTCAGCTTGACGATGCCGAACACATGGGACACGCGGCGGAACGCCTCGTCCATGTCGAGACCGTCCTCCTTCGGCTCGATGAAAACGGTGCTCTGGGCCTGATAGACCTTGAACTTGCCCAGCGGCTCCAGCCGCCAGCGGATCGTCTTGGCCAGCCGCGCCTCAAACTTGCCGCGGTTCAGGCCCTTCAGCGTCATTTCGCCCTGATAGGCGAGGATGAGTTCTTTCATAAAATGGTTCCTTTCAAAATGGATGTGCCGCAGTAGGGGCCGGGCATGCCCGGCCCGCAGCTTTACGGCAAACACGCTGTAACGGGAAGGCTGCGGGCGGGACATGTCCCGCCCCTACTGCCTGCGGCGGGGTGAGGGCACCCCGCCCTACGATTTGCTCGAAAAGGGGTACGTAGGGCGGCCTGCCCTCAGGCCGCCGTCGGCAGCCGTTCAAATATGCTGCAATTCCTGTAATCCGTCCCGCAGCCCCGCCAGCAGCGCGTCCACGTCCTCGGCAGTGTTATCGGCGCAGAAGCTCACGCGCAGGGCGGTGCGGACGGTCATGTCGGCGCAGCCCATGGCCAGCAGGGTGTGGCTCGGCTCGCCCTTGTCGCAGGCAGAGCCGCCCGAGACATAGACCGCGCGGGTGTTCAGGTAGTTGATGAAGGTCTGGCTGTTGATGCAGCCGGTGGAGAAATTCACGATCTCCCCCACCGCGTCATCGGGCGAATTGAGCGTGATGCCGTCCAATTCTTCAAGCCCCGCGCGCAGCTGCCGATTCAGCGCGGCAATGTGTGCAATGCGGGGGCGCAGCTTCTGCTGGCCCTGCGCGGCGGCCACACCGAGACCCACAATGTAGGGCGTGTTCTCGGTGCCGGGGCGCAGGCCGCGCTCCTGATGGCCGCCGAGATAGGGCGGTTTGAGCGTCTGGCGCTGGCTGTCCCGGATGAACAGTGCGCCGACGCCCTTGGGCGCGTGGACCTTGTGGCCGGAGACGGAGAGCGTATCGACCTCGCGCCATTTCTGCAGGTCGATGGGCATGCGCAGCCACGCCTGCACGGCGTCCACATGGAAGTGGGTGCGGCTGTTGCGCGCCTTGATGCCCTTGCCCAGCGCCGCGATGTCCTGCACAGCGCCGGTCTCGTTGTTGACGGCCATGCAGGCGGCCAGCACCGTGTTTTTGTCGATCTCGGCCAGGAATTTCTGCGTGTCAATGCGTCCGTCCGCCCCGGGCATGACCTCGACGAACGGTGAAGCCCTCGTCCTTCAACGCGCGGATGGGGCGCTGCACGCTGGGGTGTTCAAAGCCCGTGACGACGATCTTATTGCCCCAGTGCTTACGCGGACGGGCCGCGCCGGTCACGGCCATGTTGTTGCCCTCACTGCCGCAGGCCGTGAAGTAGATTTCATCGCTGCGGCAGTGCAGCGTTTTGGCCACGCGGGCGCGGGCCGCGGCAAATGGCATCCTGCGCGGCAACGGCGGGGTCATACAGGCTGCTGGGGTTGGCCCAAAGCTCAGTCAGCGCCTCGCTGACGGCCTGCGCCACGCCGGGTCCACCCGGGACGTGGCGGCGTTATCAAGATAATGCAGCTGGGGGTCGGAAAGCATAGCACTCATTCCTCACATTATTGCACAAAATTATACAGATTAAATTATACACGTTCGCCCAGCAAAAAACAATATTCAGAAACAAAAAAGGCTTCCCCGTGGGGAAGCTGGCCGCGAAGCGGACTCATGCGGGCAGAGTTCATCCTGATTGCCCATTTACGGGCTGTAACTCGGTAGGGGCCGGGCATGCCCGGCCCGCGGCTTACCGGCAAATGTGCGATTGTGGGAAGGCCGCTTTATTCTGTTGACCCTGTAGGGGCGCATTCTATATGCGCCCGGGCAGCTTGCGGCTGCGAAAGCACCCACGGGCGGATATGGAATCCGCCCCTACGCCTTGTTTTATCTACCCTTACTCCCCAAAATCCTCCGCGGCCTTCTGCATCATCTGCCGGATCGGCAGGTTGTACGGGCAGCGCGGCTCACAGGCACCGCACCGGATGCAGGCACCGGCCTTGGTCTGCAGCGCTCGCATCAGCGCTCGCGGCCCCCACTGCTGCAGGCCGTAGCGGTTCAGATACCCCTGGAACACGGAACACACTGGGGGATGGAAATCCCCACCGTGCAGGGCGCACAGTAGTTGCAGCGGCGGCAGAACTGGGTGCCCAGCGCGTCGCGCACCTTCTGGCAGGCGGCCTCCTCCTCGGGCGTGAGCGGGGCGGTGTTGGCCGCGCCCGCCACGTTGGCGTTCAGCTCCTCCACCGTCGCCATGCCGGGAATAGACACCGTGACTGCCGGGTTGGACAGCACGTACCGCAGTGCCAGGCGGCCATCCTCAATGGCACCGCCCGCCAGCGGCTTCATGTCGATAAAGCCCTTGCCCGCCGCGGCGCAGCGGTCGATCAGCTCCCTGCCCTGCTGCTCCACGATGTTGTACGGGAACATGATCGTCTCGATCTCGGGGATGTCCAGCGCTGCCTCAAACACGGCGGCCAGGTGCGCCGTGATGCCGATATGCCCGACGATGCCCCTGGCCTTTGCCTCGAGCAGCGCCTCCATTGCGCCGCCGGGTGCCAGAATGGTTTTCAGGCCGTCGAGGCTCGGGTTGTGGAACTGGAACAGCTCGATGTGGTCGGTGCGCAGGTTTTTCAGGCTCGTGGCGATCTCGGCCTCCATGTCGGCTTTGGTCAGCGCGCGGCATTTGGTCGCCAGAATGAAGTCATCCCGCAGCCCGGCCTCCTCCAGCGACTGGCCGATCCATGCCTCGCTGACCGTGTAGGCGCGGGCAGTGTCGATGTAATTGATGCCCGCCTTATGCGCGGCGATCAGCAGCTCCCGCGTGCCGGGCTGGTCGATGCGCTGAATGGGAATGCCGCCAAACCCAAGGCGGGAGATTTGTAAGCCTGTGGTGCCGAAATTGACGTATTGCATGGTGTTTACCTCTTATGTTGCTCTCCTATATTGCTCTCCGTTTGCTGCAGGGGTCGATGCTCGCATCCGCCCCTGCATCCTCTACGCTTATTATAGCAAATCCAACGTAAAAATCCAGTCCTCCTAAGCCCTCCCCCGCGTGGGAAGGCAGCCGGCTTGCAAGCATGGTGCTATTCTTCTATAATAAACAGTACAAAAACGAACAGTACAAAAACGAAATTTTTGCGGGGTACAGCCACCTCTACGACCCGCTGACCGGGCGCTGGCCGTTTCTTGCGGGGCCGGAGCGCAGCTACGGTGCGTGTGTCGATTTATTGGTGGAGGAATTTTTGCCCAACACAACTGCTGGCACCTGACGGCAGCCGCGACCACTAGATGCCCGGAAAGTTGTGTCCGCGGTGTCACAATTATCCACAAACAGACCCTATGGATGTTGAAAATTTCGGCGTTTTTCTGTGCGATTTTCCACCCCTGCCCACTTGCGGCGGGGGCTTTTTTCGTGGTATGATTCATTTTGTAATAGTTTATCACTTTTTAACTGTGAGGAACAGGAATGTTTAATAAAAAGAACCCCATGCGGTATTTCTCCGGCAGCACCTTTGCGCGGCTGCCGCTGTATAAGCTGGCCGCGGGCGGCACGGCGGTGGTGCTGACCGCCAGCATCGGCCTGGGCGCGTTTGCGGCCAGCGTCGGTCCACTCTCCGCGCCTGAGCCCAGCCCACACCCATCGTGACGGCCACCCCCGAGACGGCGGCCACGCCGACCCCTTCCCCGACGCCGAGCCCCACCGCCGGAGCCGGACAAGCCGCTGACGATGGAGGCCAGCGTCATCCAGCAGGACGTCGGTGTGACGCTCTACGTCGAGAACGCCCCCGAGCCCAGCCCCACGCCCGATGCGTCCGCCTCGCCGCTCCCCGACGCCGTCCAAAAGCGCGAAGGAGGATGACGCCGAGAACGAAAAGACCCCGCTGCTGGGCGTGGCGGCAACCATCACGCTGACCGACGCCAAGGGCAATGCCACGGATTACGAGCTGGATACCGAGACCGGCACCGCGCTGGCCGAGGACGTGACCCCCGGCGACTACACGCTGGCGGTCCAGCCCATCGAGGGCTACACGCAGCCCGAGGCCCAGACCGTGACAGTCAAAGAAAAGGTCGTCTACAAGGCGGACGTCAAGGCCGTTAAAGAGAAGATCGTCCAGGCAAGCCAGGTCAACGAGAGTGCCGAGGACTCCGGCGTCAGCAACGCGGGCTCGGCCCCCCATCGTCAATCGAGGTCACCGACACCGTGACCTACGCCGACAGCGCCAGGACCGAGACCGGCAGCAAGACGAGCTACACAGCCAAGCTGAGCAGCAGCGGACATCTGCTGCTGGCCGACGGCACCGAGACACCCTACCTGCCCGTTTATCAGGACGGCACGAAGGACCTGATCGGCGCAATGCGCGATACGAGCTACGCCGCCAACACGGCCACGGCGGCCTGGCTACCCGGCGCGGCGGATTCCGTCACGCTGCTGGGTGCGGCCAACACCCGCATGGCGTGGGTGCACCGCGCGGACGAGCCGGTGACCGTACAGGAGGACACCGGCGGGACCGCCCCGGCTGCCGAGGAGACCCCCTGTCCC
>ENA-OPYX01001235-OPYX01001235.1-human-gut-metagenome-genome-assembly--contig:-NODE-1235-length-13974-cov-2.642666_pt1 | contig 13974 bp, 19 predicted proteins | sample MGYA00242639_ERZ504486 | MGnify/ENA primary metagenome ERZ504486 (study PRJEB26092, sample SAMD00036296) | human gut metagenome | host: Homo sapiens | study: EMG produced TPA metagenomics assembly of... | reverse complement strand
CGCAGGCGTCGGCGGCGGACAGTACGCTGCACATCGAGCCGGGGCGCGCAGGCGTGTACACGCTGCTGCTCGTCGTCCAGCAGGAGGAGCCCGCCTTTGTGCTGGCCCGTGCGGACGGCCCGCAGCAGACGGTCACACTCTGCGCACTGCCGGGTTCGCTGCGCGTCAGCGCACCCTCGGGCACAACAACGCTGGCGGAGTGTGCGCTGTCTGCCGGGGCCGGGCGGGCCGCACAGCTGCTCGTCGGCACGGTGGCTACGGGGGAGACCGCCGCCCCGGCGCTGCACTATATCGCGGCCACGCCCGCCACCTGGGCGGACTGCGCGGGCCGCACAGCCTCGGCACGCATCGACACGGCATCGCTGCTGGATGCCGCCGCACGCACGCGCCTAGGCTACGGCGAGGATCCCATCGCCGTGTGCACCGCCGCGCAGGCGTCGGAGCTGATCGCCCAATTGCAGGCGGCGCTGCCCGGGGCAGGGGAGGGCTGCATGGCCCGCGCCGCCGTCTGGGCGGCGTTCCTGCGGCAGGACCCGGCGCTGCTGGCCGGTCTGCCCGACGGTCTGCGCAGCCGCAGTGCCCGGCTGCTGACCGACCTGCTGGCCGCAGACCTGAACGCCCTGGGCGAGACACTGGCCTATTTAAGTGCCCGCACCGCCCTGACGATTGACTACACCACCGCCGCCGTGGCCGCTGCCCGGGGCGGCGTGCAGCTGACGGAGGAGGGGATGGCAGCCGTTTGCGCCCTCCTGCTGTGACGGGGAACGCGGCTATACCCGCCCGCGGAGCTTCCGCTTCTGCGTTCGGCGCAAGGCCGTCAAAATTTTACAAGAATTTTTGCAAAACCGCTTGACGTAGACCCGCAGTCGTGTTATTATGATAGCACCTCTTTTGCGGGTTTATTTTTTATGCCCTTTTTCAAGGGCGCCTGCAAGCGCGAGGGAGGCTTATTAACCGATAATGGAGGTGCCGAACAATGACTGTCAAGATCACCCTGGCCTGCACGGAGTGCAAGCAGCGCAACTACAACAAGGAGAAGAACAAGAAGAACTCTCCGGACCGTCTTGAGATGAAGAAGTATTGCCGTTTCTGCAAGAAGCATACCCTTCACCGCGAAACCAAGTGAGGATAGGAGCTTAGAGATGGCAGACAATAAAGCAGCCACCGCTGCAGCCCAGACTCAAAGCGACAAGCCCAAAAAGAACGACGGCAAGAAGAAGGTCTCCTTCTTCGACAAGGTCAAGAACTTTTTCAAAGGGATCGGCAAGTATTTCAAAGATACGAAGAGCGAGCTGAAAAAGGTCGTGTGGCCCAGCAAGAACGACGTCAAAACCAATACGATCACCGTTATCGCGGTCGTGCTGGTCGCAGCTGTCGTGCTGATCCTGCTGGACCTCATCTTTGGCGGCGCCATCCACCTGTTGATCGGCGCCTGAGCGCGTTGAGCGGAGGCAAAGACAATGGCTGAGCAAGCAAATTGGTATGTGGCACATACCTATTCCGGCTACGAGAACAAGGTCGCAACCGATCTGATGACGATGGTGGAGAACCGCCACCTGCAGGATCTGATCTGCGACGTCAAGGTTCCCACCGAGACCCGCATTGAAGAAGTTTTTGACAAGCGCGGCAACAAGACCGGCGAGAAAGAGGTTCAGTCGAAGCTCTACCCCGGCTACGTCTTTATTAAAATGGTCATGAACGACAACACCTGGTACATCGTGCGCAACACGCGCGGCTGCACCGGCTTTGTCGGCCCGGAGTCCAAGCCCGAGCCACTGACCGAGGCGGAGGTTGCCAAGATGGGCGTCGAAACCACCGTTGACCTTGAGGTCGAGTACAAGGTCGGTGATACGGTTGAGATCACCGCCGGTCCGATGGAAGGCTCCGTCGGAACCGTCGACGAGATCGACATTCCTGCGCGCAAGGTGCGCGTAAGGATCACCATGTTTGGCCGCGAGCTTCCGGCAGAGCTGGAGCTGCATCAGGTCAAGCTGTTCTGAGTTTTTCTCAGAACACCCTAGTTTCCGGTAAAGACCGCGAACGGGCCTGTGCCCGGGGTACGGTTTTTATAGGGCGCGCGGAGGTCGTGCGCCCGTGGGAGGTCTGCACCGCAGGCCGCAACTCACCACAAAATTTGGAGGTGCAAGTATTATGGCACAGAAAATCACTGGCTACATCAAGCTGCAAATCCCCGCCGGCAAGGCAACTCCGGCTCCCCCTGTTGGCCCTGCTCTGGGTCAGAAGGGCGTCAACATCATGGCGTTCACCAAGGAGTTCAACGAGCGTACCAAGAACCAGATGGGCATGATCATCCCCGTCGTCATCACGGTCTACGCTGACCGCTCCTTCTCCTTCATCACCAAGACTCCTCCGGCAGCCGTTCTGATCAAGAAGGCTGCCGGCATCGACACTGCTTCCGGCGTGCCCAACAAGAACAAGGTTGGCTCCATCACGCTGGCTCAGGCCGAGGAGATCGCCAAGACCAAGATGCCCGACCTGAACGCTGCTTCTCTGGAAGCTGCCGTCAGCATGATCAAGGGCACCGCCCGCAGCATGGGCGTTACCGTTGAGGGTTGAACAGGAGGGGAATAAGCAATGAAACACGGCAAGAAGTATACCGACGCTGCTAAGCTGATCGAGAGCAGCAAGACTTATGATCCTAGCGAGGCCCTGGAGCTGTGCTGCAAGACCGCTACCGCTAAGTTCGACGAGACCGTTGAGCTGCACGTCCGCCTGGGCGTTGACAGCCGTCACGCCGACCAGCAGGTCCGCGGCGCTGTTGTCCTGCCCAACGGCACCGGTAAGAACGTCCGCGTTATCGCCATCGCCAAGGGCGACGCCGCCAAGGCCGCTGAGGCTGCCGGTGCGCAGGAGGTCGGTGATGACGATCTGATCGCCAAGATCGCCGGCGGCTACCTGGACTTCGACGTTCTGGTCACCACCCCCGACATGATGGGCCGCGTTGGCCGTCTCGGTAAGGTCCTGGGCCCCCCGTGGTCTGATGCCCAACCCGAAGGCCGGCACCGTTACCCCCGACGTCGGCAAGGCTGTTACCGACGCTAAGGCCGGTAAGATCGAGTACCGTCTGGACAAGCAGAACATCATCCATGTGCCCATCGGCAAGGCCTCTTTCGGTGCCGAGAAGCTGATGACCAACCTGGACACCGTCCTGGATGCCATCGCCAAGGCCAAGCCCGCCGCTGCCAAGGGCCAGTACTTCAAGAGCGCTACCATCGCCACCACCATGGGCCCCGGCGTCCGCGTTGCTACCAACAAGTACGGCGTATAAGTTTTTCAGCTTTGAGCTGAAAAACACTTGACAAACGCACGTTCGCGTGCTATACTAATTAAGCTGTTTTTGAGACAGCAGGTGCCGCAAGGCATAACGGGTTTTACCCACCTGCCGAGAAACGTGCGTTTGATTGCAATGCTTTCAAGCCCTTTCCCGGCGACGGGAAGGGGCTTTTTTTCTGTATATCACATAAAAAGCCGCTTACCGAAACCAATCTGTAAGTGGAATGAGGTGAATTTCAAATGCCCAGTGCAAAGATTCTGGAAGCTAAGAAGGCTCTTGTTGCTGATCTGAACGAGAAGATCGCAGGCTCTCTGGCCGGTGTTGTCGTTGCTTACAACGGCATCAGCGTTGCTGATGACACCAAGCTGCGTAAGGAGCTGCGTGAGGCTGGCGTGCACTACATGGTCGTCAAGAACACCATGCTGCGCCTGGCCGTCAAGGGCACTCAGTACGAGGGTCTGACCGACTACTTCAAGGGTGACACGGCTATCGCTCTGTCTCCGGAGGATCCGGCTGCTGCTGCTCGCATCCTGTGCAAGTTTGCTGACGCCGACAAGTCCAAGCGCTTCGTCGTCAAGGGCGGCTTCTGCGATGGTCAGGTCATGGACGCTGCAGGTATCAAGAGCCTGTCTACCATGCCCAACCGCGAAGGCCTGCTCTCCATGCTGGCTGGCTCCCTCAACGGTATCGTTGGCGGTCTGGCTGTTGCCCTGCAGGGTATCGTCGACAAGCAGGACGAGACTGCTGCCTGAGTTTAGGTTTAGCAGGTTGAGCGCACCGGCGCAGCGCTCCTTGAATACAAACCGCGCCGCTTAAAACTATAAAATTTATGGAGGTAACTACCATGGCTTCTGAGAAGATCACTGCCATTGTCGAGTCTGTCAAGACTATGACTGTTCTGGAGCTGAAAGAGCTCGTTGACACCATCTGCGAGGAGTTCGGCGTTTCTGCTGTTGCTGCTGCCGCTCCCGCTGCCGCCGGCGCTGCTGCTCCCGCTGAGGAGGAGAAGACCGAGTTTGACGTCATCCTGGCTGACGTTGGCGCCAACAAGATGCAGGTCATCAAGACCGTTAAGGAGCTGACCGGCGCTTCCCTGATGGAGGCCAAGAAGCTGGTTGAGACCCGAACGCAGCTGAAGGAGCAGGCTTCCAGGCTGACGCCGAGGACATCCAGAAGAAGCTGGCCGAGGTCGGCGCTAAGGTCGAGCTGAAGTAATTTAGCTTACCAAATAGCTTTCAACACCGTGTGGTTTAACACCGCACGGTGTTTTTTTTGTGTACCTTAACAAAAACTTCCTTGCTTCTTTGTACATTCCTCTGAATTTGTACCGTGTTGCATGGGCCTTGCATTTCGTATAATATTGATGTATCCTTTTGTATCGAATAAATGGGAAAGTGAGGCTGTATACTCTTGGTAGAACGAAAGCCAAAGGCGGCGGGATGGAAAAGCTGGCTTCGTTTATCGTTGATAAACGCAACCTGTTCTTCCTGTTATACATATTTGCGCTGATTTTCAGTGCCATCGCCACGGGCTGGGTCAAGGTCGAGGACGACATCACGACCTACCTGCCCGACACCACCGAGACCCGCCAGGGCCTGACCGTGATGAATGACAACTTCGTCACCTACGGCACGGCCAACGTCATGGTGTCCAACATCACCTACGATACTGCGCTGGACATCCAGTCCCGGCTTGAGGACATCGAGGGTGTCACCACCGTCGAATTTGACAACACCGACGAGCATTACACGAATGCGTCGGCGCTGTTCTCCGTCAGCTTTGACGCAGAAGTAGGGGACGAGCGCGCCGAGAACGCCCTGCAGGAGATTCGCGACGAGCTTGAGGGCAGCTACGACACCTCGATCTATTCCGAGGTCGGCTATGATTCCTCCGCGGACCTGCAATCGGAAATGGTCGTCATCGTCATCATTGCGGCCATCATCATCGTCGTCGTGCTGACGCTGACCTCCCGCTCCTATGCCGAGGTCCCGGTCCTCATCATGACCTTCGGCGCGGCGGCGCTGCTGAACATGGGCACAAACTTCCTGTGCGGCACGATCAGCTTCATCTCCAACTCAGTCACCGTCATACTGCAGCTGGCGCTGGCCATCGACTACGCCATTATTCTGTGCCACCGTTTCAGTGATGAGCATGAGACGCTGCCCACCCGCGAGGCCTGCATTGCCGCGCTTTCCAAGGCTATCCCGGAGATTTCTTCCTCCTCGCTCACGACGATCAGCGGCCTGGCCGCGCTGGCGTTCATGCACTTCGGCATTGGCCGCGACCTGGCTACGGTCCTGATCAAGGCTATCCTGTTCAGTATGCTCTGTGTCTTTACGCTGATGCCCGGCCTGCTGGTGCTGTTCAGCAAGCTGATCGACAAGACCCGCCACAAGAACCTGATTCCCAAGATCACCGCCGTCGGCAAGTTCGACATCAAGACCCGCTTTATCATCCCGCCGATCTTCGGCGTCATCATCGTGGCGGCGGCGGTCTTTGCCAACCTGTGCCCCTACTGCTACACCTACACCGACCTGGTCACCGCCAAGCAGAGCGAGCGCCAGATCGCCTACCAGAAATCAAAAACACCTCGGTCCGAGCAACATGGTGGCCGTCATTGTGCCGTCGGGCGACTATGAGTCCGAGGGCAGGATCCTCGACGAGCTGGACGCCTGCGCCGAGGTCAAATCCACGATGGGTCTGGCCAACATTGAAGCGATGGACGGCTATATGCTGACCGACGCTGTGACACCGCGCCAGCTGGCCGAGATGGCCAACCTCGACTACGAGGTTGCCAAGGCACTGTACGGCGCCTACGCCGTCGACCATGACGAGTACGGCGAGATCATCAACGGCCTGGACGATTATAAAGTGCCGATCTACGACATGTTCAGGTTCCTGGAACAGGAGATGCACGACGGCAACATCACGCTCTCGGGCGATGTGCAGGACACGCTGGACGACCTGTTCGACCAGCTCGATGAAGCCCAGAAGCAGCTGCAGAGCGATGATTACAGCCGTATGGTCGTCTATCTGAACCTGCCCGAGGAGACCGACGAGACGTTCGCCTTCGTCAACAAGATGCACGACATCATCGGCAAATACTACGCCACCGATTCGTTCTACGTTGTCGGCAATACGACGAGCGCCATGGACCTGTCCAGCTCCTTCGGCGAGGATAACCTGCTGATCAGTGTGCTGTCCGCGCTGTTCGTTATCCTGGTCCTGCTGTTCACATTCAAGTCAGCGGGTCTGCCCGTGCTGCTGATCATCGTCATTCAGGGCAGTATCTGGATCAACTTCTCGGTGCCGTACCTGCAGCACACCCCGCTGTACTTCCTCGGCTACCTGATCGTCAACTCCATTCAGATGGGTGCAAACATCGACTACGCCATCGTTATCTCCAGCCACTACACCGACCTGAAGAAGGTCATGCGCCCGCGGGAGGCCATCGTCACAGCCCTGAACGAGTCGTTCCCGACCATCTTCACCTCCGGCTCGATTCTGGCATCCGCCGGTATCCTGATCAGCGTCCTGACCACGAACCCCGTTATCTCCGCCATCGGTACCTGCCTGGGCCGCGGCACGATCGTTTCCATCGTTCTGGTGCTGTTCGTCCTGCCGCAGATCCTGATCCTGGGCGACACCATCATCGAGCGCACGAGCTTTGAGATGAAGGGCGTTGCCGGTATGGCCCACACGGCCAGCGGCACAATGCACGTCAATGGCCGCGTGCGCGGCTACATCAACGGCGTCGTAGATGCTGACATCAAGGGCGTGCTGCACGGCCAGTTCAGTGCGAACATTGCCACCGGCACCGAATTTACCGTTGACAAGCCCGACATGTACCTGTCGGAGAAGAACATCCACGAATCCGAGGGCGGTGTCCCCGAACCAGGCACACCCGATACGCCCGACACTGACACGAAGGGAGGCGACGCTGAATGAACCGCATTTCTGACCTGACGCGCCGCCTCTGGGCTGCGCTGCTGGCGCTCTGCCTTGTGCTGGCGCTGACCCTGCCCGTTTTTGCGGAAGGGGAGAGCGAGACCGCCGACACCGCCGAAAAGGAGACCTTCCACATCGGCACCGTCGATGACCTTTTGCAGCTGGCCGATTCCTGCCGCCTGGACAGCTGGAGCAAAAACCGCACCGTCTATCTGGACGCCGATCTGGAACTGACCGGCAGCGGCTTTGCGGGCATCCCGTCCTTCAGCGGCGTATTTGAGGGGCAGGGCCACACGATCTCCGGCCTGAGCCTTGTAGATGACGGCTCGGTCATCGGCTTCTTCCGCTATGTGCAGCAGGGGGGCCAACGTCCGCGACCTCGTCATCCGGGGCCGCTCGATGCCCACCGGCAGCCGCTCCACCGTGGGCGGCATTGCGGGCAGCAACGCCGGTACGCTGCACAACTGCCGCTTTGAGGGCGTGTCCTCCGGCGCGTCCGTTGTCGGCGGCATCGCTGGCACAAATCTGGCCGCCGGTGTCATCGAAAGCTGCACGACCACGGGCAGTGTCTACGGTGCACACTTCATCGGCGGCATCGCCGGTGAAAACCACGGCATCATTGCCAACTGCACGAACACCTCCAGCGTCAACACGACGGTGGAGCAGAACGACATCGACCTTTCCTCGCTGACGCTGAACGACCTGATCGGCACCGAGAACGCCGCCGACATCACCGACATCGGCGGCATTGCGGGCCAGTCCGGCGGTGTCATCCGCGCCTGCATGAACCGCGGCACCGTGGGCTACCAGCACATGGGCTACAACGTCGGCGGCATCGCGGGCAGCCAGACCGGCTACATTGAGGGCTGCGTCAACTACGGCACTGTCTACGCCCGCAAGGAGGGCGGCGGCATCGTCGGCCAGATGGAGCCGAGCAGCACGCTGGAATACACAAAGGACACGCTGCAGGAGCTTTCCGACGAGATGAGCACGCTCCAGACGCTGGTCAACCGCGCCTGCGATGACGCCAGCGCCGCCAGCAGCGACCTTTCCAACCAGCTCGAAGCGCTGAAGAACAACGTGACCAGCTCCCGCAATGCCATTGAGAATCTGCTGAAGCAGGCCGAAAACGGCGTGTCCATCGGTTCCCAGACCATCAAGACCGACTTGAGCCAGTTCAAGCAGGACCTCAAGAATACCAACCTGCCCGGCGCGGACGACGGAGACAACGCCGCGGACTCGGACACAGTCATCGACTACAGCGAAGCGACGCCTCCGTCTGACACCGACCCTGTCGATCCGAATTACACGCTGTCCCCTCGGAGGAGCCCGCGCAGAGTGCTGACCTCTCCACGCCGGACGAAAGCAGTACGGCAGCGCAGGACACTGCCCCCGCACAGGAACCCGCCGCGGCGCAGAGTGAGGAGACATCCCCGCACAGGAGCCCGCTGCAGAGGGCGGCGAGGCGGACCGCACCCCCACGGGCAGCCAGGCCCGAAGCGTGACGATCCGCTGCACAGCACCGTTGTCAGCGAGGACGACGGCACTGCCACAAAGCCGGACGAGCGCTATCCGATCGACCCGAACTATACGCTCATCACCGAGGGTCTTGACGACCTGCCCGACACAAAGGATGTGCTCAATGACATTTCGGATGCATTGCCGGACTCCGTGGACGTCGAAATTCCGAAGGTCGAGCTGACGAACCGCGACGCCATCACGGCCAGCCGCAATGATCTGAGCAGCAGCCTGACCAGCATGGGCGACATCGTCAGCAGCCTGAACAACAACGCCAGCAGCAACAGCCAGGCGCTGATCAACGACGTGAAGGCGATCTCGAAGCAGATCAACAAGATCGGCCAGACGCTGTCCGGTGCCAGCGAGAATGTCAACCGGGATGCAGACGACATCGTGGACGACGTTTCCGATGACGACACCGATGACGACGTCGAGGCCAAGGTCACGAACTGCATCAACAGCGGCACGGTCAATGCCGACCTCAACGCCGGCGGCATTACCGGTGCCATGGCCCGCGAGAACGATCTGGACCCCGAGGACGACTACACCACCGCGGGCAGCGAGTCGCTGAACTTTACCTTCAAGACCCGCGTCGTCACCCGTGACTGCACAAACTACGGCACGGTCAGCGCCAAAAAGCAGAACGCGGGCGGCATCGTCGGCGACGCCGAGATGGGCTCTGTCATCGACTGCAGGGGCTTTGGCACCCTCGATGCCGAGGACGCTACCGGCGTCGGCGGCGTGGCCGGTATCAGCAAGTCCACGATCCGCGAGAGCTGCGCCAAGGGCCGCCTGTCCGGTGCAAAGCAGGTCGGCGGCATTGTCGGCAGCGGTGCCACCATCGAAAACTGCCGCGCCATGGTCATGATCGACAACGCTGCCGAACAGATCGGTGCGATTGCCGGTATCGTGGACGACCCGCTGGACGGCAGCGTGACCGGCAACACCTTCGTGGACGGGGGTGTCGCGGGCATCGACAGCGTCAGCTAGCCAGGGCATTGCCGAACCGCTGGCCTACGAGGATTTCGTCGCGCAGGAAAATCTGCCCGGCGATTTCGGCAGCATCTGTGTCCGCTTTGTGACCGACGAGGATTCGCTGGTCCAGGAATACCACATCCCGTACGGCAGCGACTTCCCGACGGATCAGCTGCCGCCGGTTCCCAACCACCAGGGGCCAGTACGGCAGCTGGGAGGATGTGGATCTGACCGGCATGACGTTTGACGCGACGATCCACGCCGAGTACAGCGACATAAACACGGTCCGCCAGAGCCAGGAAAAGCGCGGTGAACGCTCCCTTGTGCTGGTGGAGGGCAGCTTCGACACCACCGACGAGCTGATGCTCCATGAGGTGGACGACGCGCCCGATACCCCCGGCACGCTGGTGGAGGCGTGGGGCCTGGAGCTGCCCGCCGACACCGGCCACACGCTGCGCTATATGCCGCCGGAGACGACGGACAACACCGTGCTGTGGGTCAGGACCGACGCAGGCTGGCAGCAGGCCGACACAAGCGTGGACGGCAGCTATCTGACCTGCACCGCCCCCGCCGGTACGACGGCCTTCGCCGCTGTGCAGATGCCCGCCAGCAAGGTGCCCCTGCTCGCGGCGGCTTGCGGCACCGCTGCCGCACTGCTGCTGGTGATTTTGTTCATCGCCCGCAAGCGCAAAAAGCGAAAAGCAAAAAAAGCCGCTGAAAAAGCAAAATAAAAGAAAATCTCTTCTGTGGTATGACACCACAGAAGGGATTTTTTTTGCTTCTCCCCGTTGGGGGAAGCTGTCACCGAAGGTGACTGATGGAGGCGGCCTTCCCACGACAACCCATTTATGGACAATAATGGCAAACTTGCCCCTCATCCGGCGCTCCGCGCCACCTTCCCCCTTGGGGGAAGGCTTTTCCTTTAACACGCACCCACAAACGCCTTAAAAATCTTTCGGCTGTCCTCATTCACGCGGAACGAAAATGCGGGGTGCCACTGCACAGCCCAGACGAACCTTTTATCCGGCAGGCATACGGCCTCCGTCAGTCCATCCTCCGAGACGGCCATAGCCGCCAGCCCCGGCGCAAGCGTTCACACCTCACTGTAAAAAATAAAACAGAGAAGTCCTGTGCGACCTCTCTGTCCGTTGTGCTGATTATACCGCAACGCGCGGCGGATTGCAAACCCTTACATCGGCGGGTGGCTGCCCTTGAAGCGCTTATCCGTCGGCAGGGTCGTATATTTGTCGTACAGCTCCCGCAGCAGCACGGTACGGCGCACCATGCCGATGAACACATTGCGGTCATCCACCACCGGCACAAAGTTCTGTTCGATGGCTGCCTTTAAAAGCGTCGGCATGTCGGTGGTCACGGTCACGGCCTTGTAATCGCGGCGGCGGGGGAAGCTGGAAATCGGCACGTCCTCGCTGGCTTCAAGGTCCAGCCCGTGCAGATTTTTCATGCCCCAGAGGATGTCGCCCTCGGTGATGCTGCCGACATACTCGCCGTTGCGCTTCAGAACAGGGATGGTGGCGTAGCGCTGGTTGGACCATTTTTCCAGTGTCTGGCGCAGGGTGAAATCCTCGTAAATGTACAGGACGTCCTGCTTGGGTGTCAAAAAGAATAAAAGGTTCATGGTTTAAACCGAGCTCCTTTGGTAAGGTTGTCATACTTCTGTAAACAGTATATACTCTTGCGCTGCAAACTTTGTGAATGGAATGTTAAATCCATGCGCCAAAATAAATTTCTCCGAAATGCCCTGTTCAAGCGGGGAAAAATGGTGTATAATAGCTAAAGATTCATATAGTGCAGCTGCGGGTTTAGCCGCAGCTAACCCTGAAAAGGAGGATCGCAGATGATCACCAAGGTCAATCCCTATGGACATATTTCGCTGACGAATGACTACTTCTCCGGCCTGGTGGAGCAGGCCGCCAAGCAGTGCTACGGCATTGCCGCCATGGGTCAGGCCCCGGCTGAAAGCGTTGTGCGCAGCGCCCTGCGCACCGGCAGCCTGCCGCCGAAGGGCGTCACCGTCACGCAGGAGGCCGGCAAGCTGGTCATCGCCCTGCATATCAAGGTCGGGTTCGGTCTGAACATCTCGACCATCACCCAAAGCATCACCCACCGCGTCAAGGACGAAGTTGAACTTGCCACCGGCTTAAAGGTCGCCCGCATCGATGTCTACGTGGACGACGTCATTGCCGACTAAAGACTGTTTTACCCAAAAAATTATGAGGTGTAACGAAACCATGATTACTGGCCAGACCCTGCGCGACGCCATTCTTTCCAGGCGCCACAACATTGCCAACCAGCGCACCCGCGTGGATGAGCTGAACGTTTTCCCCGTTCCGGACGGTGATACCGGCACGAACATGAGCATGACCATCGGCGCCGCCCGCGCCGAGCTTGAGGCCATGCCCGACAGCTGCACCGTGGCGGAGGCCAGCAAGACCGCTGCCTCCGCCATGCTGCGCGGCGCCGCGGCAACTCCGGCGTTATCACGAGCCTTTTGTTCCGCGGCTTCTCCAAGGCGCTGAAGGACAAGACCGAGGCATCCTCCGCTGACCTGGCTGCCGCCTTGCAGCAGGGTGTCGAGGCCGCCTACAAGGCCGTGATGAAGCCCACCGAGGGCACAATCCTGACCGTCTCCCGTCTGGCTGCCGAGAAGGCCGCCGAGTGCACCGAGCTGGACGTTCCTGCCATGTGGGACGCCACGCTGCAAGCTGGTCAGGCCGCGCTGGACGACACCCCGAACCTGCTGCCCGTGCTGAAAAAGGCCGGTGTCGTGGACGCCGGCGGTCAGGGCATCATGCTGATCTTTGAGGGCATGAAGCAGGTGTTCGACGGCGGCGAGATCATCGCCGGTGCCGAGGTCGCCGCCAAGCCCAAGGTATCCAGCGAAGCTGCAGGCAAGGGCGTTTTTGCCGACGACCTGATGAAGGTGGAGGACATCAAGAACGGCTACTGCACCCAGTTCCTGCTGCACAAGGATGCCGATGCCAGCGTTACCCGCCTGCGCGCCTTCCTTGAGTCCAACGGCGACTCCGTTGTTGTGATCGAGGACGACGACGTTGCCAACTGCCATGTCCACACCTCCGACCCCGGCATGATGCTGAGTGAGGCCATCAAGTACGGCTACCTGACCAATTTTAAAATTGAAAACATGCACGAGCAGTTCCTCGCCCGCCAGAAGCAGGCGAAGGGTCTGGAGAAGCAGGCCGAGGCCGAGGAGAAGAAGGACAGCGAGTTCACATACGCCGCCGTTGACCCCGAGCGCGAGTACGGCTTTGTGGCCGTGGCCGCGGGCGAGGGTCTGAAGGCTGTGTTCAGCGACCTGGGCGTGGACGCGGTTGTCAGCGGCGGCCAGACGATGAACCCCTCCACCGAGGACATCCTCGCCGCCATCCAGAGCGTGCCCGCCAAGACCGTGCTCGTTCTGCCCAACACAAAAACATCATCATGGCGTCCGAGCAGGCGCAGAAGCTCGCGGACCGCAAGGTCATCGTGCTGCCCACCCGCACCGTGCCCCAGGGCATGACCGCCATGCTGAACTTTGACCCCGACCTGAAGCCGGAGGAGAACGCCGTTGCCATGATGCAGGCGGCGGACCGCGTCAGCACGGGTCTGATCACCTATGCCGCCCGCGACAGCGAGTTTGACGGCAAGCCCATCAAGAAGGGCGAGATCATGGCGCTGGAGAACGGCAAAATCGTTGCCACCGGCACCGACCTGGTCAAGATGACCTATCGTCTGGCCCGCTCCATGAAGAAGAAGGACACCCAGTTCATCACGGTCATTTCCGGCTGCGACGTCAGCGACGAGGACGCCGAAAAGACGACCGATCTGGTGCGCGCCAAGTGCGGCGGCAGTGTCGAGGTCAGCCACATCAGCGGCGGCCAGCCCGTGTACTACTACATGATCTCTGTGGAGTAATTCGGACGTTATAACATTAAAAAGGCGAATTTGGGGATGTTCCGAGTTCGCCTTTTTTGGTATATTGCCCGGGGACGGCTGCCTCCCGGGAACTCCTACTTTCTTTTGTGACCAAAAGAAAGTAGCAAAGAAAAGTCCCGCTGTTGCGGATGCAGCGGACCCCGCCTTAGGGGCTGCACGCCCCTAAGAACCCCAAAGTGGAAGTCGGAAGTCTCGGCGGCTAAACGGACGCAGTATTACTGTCCGTTCTTAACGCCGCCGAGCCTTCCTTCACCTTAAATTCGGGTGTTGCGGGGTTGCGAGCG
>ENA-OPYX01001234-OPYX01001234.1-human-gut-metagenome-genome-assembly--contig:-NODE-1234-length-13979-cov-3.387381_pt1 | contig 13979 bp, 18 predicted proteins | sample MGYA00242639_ERZ504486 | MGnify/ENA primary metagenome ERZ504486 (study PRJEB26092, sample SAMD00036296) | human gut metagenome | host: Homo sapiens | study: EMG produced TPA metagenomics assembly of... | reverse complement strand
GTAGAATCACCAGTTTTTGTACTATTTGCTTTTGTTCCATTTTTATTAGCATTAGCATCACCAGCTTGATAAATAACTGCTACTGGAGATAAGTCTTTAAATTCTTGAGTAATTGTTTTATTGTCAAAATCAACTGACTTAGGAGTTAAGATTTCCCAAGTATTTCTTTCTGTACTATAGTGAAGAACTTTAACATTTTTAGCTGTTTTTACTAAGTTTGGTACTTCCCAAGTTAAAGTAACATTCTTAACTTTTGTTTTAATTCACCATTAACATAAACTGATAAATCTTGGAATTCAGTTAATAAAGAATATCCTGACAAATCAACACCTTTGATTAAAGATGCTAATTGTGATGGATTAGCATTTACTTTTTCAATTACATCAATAGTTTCATCAGATACACCTGCAGCTGAATAAGTTTCTTTTTTAGAATCAAATGCTGCAGTTGTGTTTGCGTCAACTTTTTCTCCGTTGATTAAAATACTATCTTTTTTGACAGCTCCATTTTTATTAATACTTGGTGCTGCAAATACAGTAGTTAGACTTAAGCATAATGTTAACGCTAAAGAAATAGTAGTTAATAATTTTTTCATTATATTCACCTCCTTCCATTAATAGTATCCATAGTAATCATAGTAATCTGATTGATGTTTTTCGATACGATTTAAAACAACACCTATCACTTTACTACCAGTTCTTACTAAATCATCTTTTACTTTTTTAACAGATTTTTTGCTTACAAAGTTATTGCGTACAACCATTAGAACACCATCTACATTTCTTCCAATAATCGTTGCATCCGCACCGATTCCCATAGGTGGAGTATCAATGATAATCAAATCAAATTCTTCTTTTAGAACTTCTAACATTTTTCAAAAGAAGAATTTGAAAGTAATTCAGTTGGATTTGGTGGTTTTTTCCCAGATAAAACAACAAATAAACCATCAACATCTGTTTGATAAATAAAATCTTTGCTTTGTCCACTTACATATTCACTAATTCCACTTACTCTTGTTTTTACAGTAAAGAATTTTTTTAAACTTCCTTTTCTTAAATCACAATCCATAAGAAGAACTTTTTTACCTAATTCAGCATAACTTTTTGCTAAATAGTAAGCAGTTGTCGTCTTTCCCTCATTAGCTACTGTACTTGTTAAAGAAATTACTTTTAAATCACTTGTATAAAGAAGATTTGTACGTAAAGTCTTGTAAGACTCATTCATTGCACTATCATCAATTAATTCTCTTGTTTCTAACTTACCTAGTTTCATGATGTTTTCTTCCTCCATTTGATTTTGCTAATTCTTTATTTTCACCAATACCAGCTAATACTGGAACACCCAATAATTTTTCAATGTCATCTGCACTTCTTACTTTATCATTCAACATAAATTGAATAAATAATCCACCAATACTAGCAACTAGTCCTAAAAGCATTCCCATAAGTAATACTTTTTTATTAGATGTATTGATTTTATTATTATCTACTACTGCTTTTTCAACTGTATAAGGTTGCTTAGATTCAATTTCTTCAACTGTATCTACACCTCGATCTACTAATTGATTAGCCAAATCCGCTGCTATCTGAGCATTTGTATTTGTTACTGTAATTTTAATAATACGTGTATCATCAATTGTAGAAATAGTTGTTGAATTATAAAGTTGATCATATGTCATATCAACATCTAAATCAGAAATAATACGATTTAAAACTGGTCTACTTTTTAAGATAACCATATAATCACTTGATAACTCTTGATTGACTTGTAAATCTGAAACAGAAATTTGCGTATTAGAATCTCTCATATAAATCATTGCTGTTGCTTGATATTGTGGCACTTCAATTTTCCATAAATAAAATGCAGCACCTAAAACGCCAACTAAAATCGATACAACGACAATATACCAATATCTTTTTATATGAAAAAATAGTTCTCTTAAATCTATTTCAATTTCATTTTGTTCTTCGTTGTTTATATCCATACTGTCCTCCCACTAATTTTGATTTGGTTTGATTATATTAAACATTTTAAAAAAAAAGAAAGAGTTGGACACCAAAAAAGCCAAAAAAAAAATTACTAAAAAAACACTTTTTTTTTAACAAAACTAATGTAAAAAAAGGACTCATTTCGAGTCCTAAATATCATCAAATCATCTATCTGATGTCTTCTTTTTTTAAAAATTATATATCCAAATATGCTTAAAATCATTAACCCTGCTAATCCAATAAAGTTTGTTGAATCCCCTGTTTTTATTTGCTTTCTTTGTGTTTTATCAATAGATGTTATTTCTTTCTTTTTAAGTTTTTCTAATGCTTTATTGATATTCATTGCATATTCATCAACTATATCTTGCTCCGTAATATTTTTATCATACTTCACTGCATTAAGTGCATTTTTTAATGTCTCAACTGATTCATCTGTATAAATACTTAAATCATTTGGAACTTTCGATTTTGCTTCATTTACTTTTGTATAATCTGCAAGTCTATACTTTAATTCACTTATCGCTTTAGTAATTGCATCTGCATAACCATCTACAGTTGCTTGTTCAGTAATATTCTTTCCTTCTTCTATTGAAGCAAGAATATCTTTTAATGATTTAATTGATTCATCCGTATAAATATTTAAATCACTTGGTACTTTAGCTCTAGCCTCGTTTACCTTTGTATAATCCGCATCCTTATATTTTAATTCCTTGATAGCATTTTCAATATTCATTGCATAACCATCTACAATTTCTTGTTCCATAAGATTTTTTTCTTCTTCTATTGAAGCAAGAATGTCTTTTAGTGATTTAACCGATTCATCTGTATAAATACTTAAATCATTTGGAATTTTTGATTTTGCTTCATTTACTTTCGTATAATCAGCTAAAATATTTAACTCATTCCATGAAAAGTTGGATGATTAATACCACATACCCATTTAATACCTTCACTTGCATTTTCTTGTAGCTCTGTAAGTACATTAGCTAATGTAAAATTTGAGACTGATTTACCACATTTTGATTGATCAAAATTAGGATCAGCAGACGCAGTTCCTGCATTCCAATCAACAATCAACCTTACAACAGCAAAATAATTTCCATTATTATCTGGATATGTTTCTTCATCAAGAGTTACATCAGCAGGTGGTGTATCAGGCCAAATACAGTTTTTAACAAGAACTGTGGCTGCAGCTGTAATCCAAGTAATATTTCCTGGTTCTGCACACGTAATATTTTTTGTAGATACCATACAATTTCTAATAATAACACCAGGTTGTCCACGAAAATCAAAATTTGCGCCTAAAATTCCTGCTACAGCTGAATTTATATTATTACAAGAAACTGAACCTCCAAACCAGCAATCAGTAATCAACGAAGCAGCTTTTGAAGTTTCCCATTGCCCTATTAAACCACCAACAGTATCACAATCATCGCCACTAAATGTACTTACAACATTTGTATCAGAAGCACATCCTTTTATTTGTGTATCAGCAGTACATTGACCAATCAAGCCACCAAGAAATTTGTGCCCATTATTATTTTCAATCTTCCCACTTGTATAACAATTTTCTACTGTTCCTGCATTAACCCAATCAGCCAAAACACCTGCAATTAAAGAATCATCATTAGAAACAATGTCCGCATTAATAACTTGTAAATTTTTTATTATACCGCCACTTGAGACTATTCCAAAAAGTCCGTTACGAAAATCATTTTCACTTGTATGATGTGATAAATGATTAATTATATGATACTGACCATTAAAAGTTCCTGCAAAATATCTTGCAAAATTACTCCCATTTCCTATTGATGTCCATTCATATCCCGCTAAATCTAAATCATTATCTAGATATATCGTTTTTCCTTTAAAAGATTCACTTACAGTTTTATCATTGACTAATTTTGCAATTCCTGCAAGCTGTTTTGCTGTTGTAATATGATATTCACTATCATTTTCATGATTATCATACCAACTCGTATCAACTGTACCATCCCATTTATCTACAGTATTTATCGCAAATACATCTATTGGAATAAATGTTACAGCTAAAGATAGCGATAATAATGTAGTAACTATTATTTTTTTAATTATTTTCATACATGTCTTCCTCCTTTAATTATTTATATTTTGAGACTATCGGCCTCATTAGATAGTATAAATAATTGTTACTTTCCTTATAGGTTGCAACAATCATCAAAAATATTATTGAGACTATGTGTCTCGTATATTTATATTATATTTTTTGTACATTTAATTGTCAATTAAACAAAAAAAGATTTTATCGATATTTTCCATTAATTCATAAAATCTTTTCCTTTAAACTGTATCTAATTGTAAATAAATTTATCTTGCTTTTTATTCAAACTAATAAACCCTAAATATATTTTCTTTCTTAAAAGAAATAGTATTATCATTAAAGTAATAAATATCACCAAAATAACATTATCAATAAAAATATCTTCTTTTTGAATTATTTTTGCATTATCAACATTATTATTAAATAACACAACATATCGATCACCTAAATATCTTTCTGTCGCAATCACATTGCTTGCGCTATATTCATACTGATCATATCCACCAACTTTTTTATCAAAATGAATAACATAATGCATATAGCTAAACTTACTTGAAGAACCACTATCTGAACCATTAGAAACCCATGTTTTTCCATAAAATTCTGCAACAGTTACTGTTCCTTCAGATTTATATTTATAAGTATTTATTTGAATATCTTGGACAAGTGCTTTAATAGACAAACCAAACAAAAGAATAAAGATGACAATAAATGTTATTTCACCTATCACCAAACCCCAAAATTTCCAAGTATATTTTGTTGTTACTTCTTTAATTTTCTTTTTCAAAATCATCCTCCATTTTTAGTTAAATAATGTTACTAATTGAATACATTCATCACTTTTAACGATACAAAAGTATCGATTTTATTTAGCACTTAAAAGGCAAATTGACTCAACATGGCTTGTGTGGGGAAACATATCATAAAGATGCATTGTATGAGTATGATAACCTATCTTTTTAAAATATTGAATATCTCTTATTTGTGTTGTTGGATCACATGAAATATAAACAACTTGTTTTGGATTTAGTATTTTAACCGAATCCATAAACTGTTTAGTAGAACCGCTTCTTGGAGGATCCATAATGACCACATCTACTTTATATTTCTCTTTCGCAAGTTTTTTCATAAATTCAGTTGCATCATCACATACAAATTGAATATTAGATAGTTGATTCATTCGTGCATTGTTTTTTGCATCTTTGATTGCGTCTCTATTACTTTCTACTCCAATAACTTGTTTTACATTTTGTGAGAGAATCATTCCTATTGTTCCAATACCACAATAAGCATCAATTGCTGTTTCATTTCCTTTAATATTCAATAAGGATAAAGCTTTGGTATAAAGGTTCACACATTGGTCATGATTGATTTGATAAAAAGATTGTGGAGAAATTTTAAATTTCAAACCACATAATTCATCAACAATAAACCCTTTTCCATAAAGAACTTTATCTTCATTTCCTAAAACAATTGGTGTTCTACGTGTATTGACATTTAAGACAATTGTTTTAATACTTGGAAACTTCTTAACTAATTGGTTGCAAAATTGCTTAGAACCACGCCACATATTTTCATTACATACTAAAACAACCATCGTTTGATCTGTTTTAACACCTCGACGAATTAAAATATGTCTTAATAATCCTTTATGTCTTTTACGATCATAAACAGAAACACGATACTTTCTTAAATAGCTTTGTATATATTGTAAAATTTCATCCATAATATCTTCGTGTAATAAACAGTGTTTATAAGGAATAATATCTTGGCTATGTTCTTCGTAGAGACCGTATTCATATTTTTGATTAAAAGCAACAATTGCTTTATTTCGATAACCATTAACTAATGGTGAAGCTACTGTTGGTTTTACATCTATTTTTAATTTTGTTTTCTTTATTTCTTTTTCTATAAATAATGTCTTTTCTTTTAATTCTTCTTGATATTGATCTTGTGGATAAAAGCATCCTCCACATCTTTTAATTATTAGACATTTCATTTTTTATCACCCTTTACTTGTCAATCATTATAACATAGGTATTATCATTTGATGAAATGATTTATGAGTGTTATAATCTAGCGGAGGTGAAATATATGAGTAAAATAGATATTATTTCTGGCTTTTTAGGTGCTGGAAAAACAACATTAATTAAAAAATTAATTGCTGAAGCATATCAAAATGAAAAAATCGTATTAATAGAAAATGAATTTGGAGAAATTGGAATTGATGGAACATTCTTAAAAGATTCTGGTGTTACAATCAACGAAATGAACTCTGGATGTATTTGTTGTAGTTTAGTAGGAGATTTCGAAACATCGTTAAAAGAAGTATTAGATACTTATCATCCTGATCGTGTCATCATCGAACCTTCTGGTGTTGGAAAATTATCTGATGTTATTAAAGCTGTTTCTACAATCAATAGTGATGAAATGGAATTAGATAATTTTATTACAGTTGTAGATGCTAAAAAAATGTCGTATGTATACTAAAAACTTTGGTGAATTCTATAATAACCAAGTTGAACATGCATCATTAATTGTTTTAAGTCGTAGCCAAGACTTAACTGAATTCCAATTAAAAGAATGCTTAGATATCTTAAAAGGATTAAACGATCATTCACCAATCATTACAACTGCTTGGGATAAATTAAATGGTTTAGATATCATTAATGCTTGTGAAGTGAACATTCAAGAAGAATTATTACATGAACATGAACATCATCACCATCATGATCACGAATGTGAATGCGGACATGACCATCATCATGAACACGATCATGACCATGAATGTTGCGGACACGATCATCACGAACATGATCATGAACATGGATGTTGCGGACATGACCATCATGAACACGATCACGAACATGAATGTTGTGGACATCATCATCACCATGACCATGATCATGAATGTGGTTGTGGACATCATCACCATCATGCTGATGAAGTTTTCAATAGTATCGGATTTGATACTGTTAAAAAAATATAATGAAGTTGAATTAAGTGAAATCTTAAATAAATTATGTAATGATGATAATGTTTTAAGAGCTAAAGGTTTTGTAGATAGTGGAAATGAAGATTGGTGGTATTTTGATTTAGTACCAGGTGAATTTGAAATTCGTTTAGGTAAACCTATTTATACAGGTCAAGTTTGTGTAATTGGTAAAGACTTAGATGAAAATACAATTAAGGAGTTATTTTTAGGATAAGCGTATGAATAAAACAAGAGTTTATTTGTTTACTGGATTTTTAGAAAGTGGAAAATCTTCATTTATCCAAGATACTCTTCTTGAACAAGGTTTTGGTGAAGATGAAAAAACTTTAATCATTGCCTGTGAAGAAGGTGAAGTAGAATATGATATTCCTGCTTTAGAAAAAGAAAATGCTTCTGTTGAATTTATTGAAAACGAAGAAGATTTAAATTATGAAACTCTTCTTCATTTACATCAAAAATACCAACCAACACAAGTTATGATTGAATATAACGGAATGTGGGATAATACAAAATTCGTGGATGAAATTTGTATTGATCAATGGCAAGTTGTTCAAATTCTTACAACTATTTCTGCTGAAACATTTGATCTTTATTACAATAATATGCGTGGTCAATTTGTTTATCATATAACAGGTAGTGATTTAGTTATTGTTAATCGTTGTGATGAAAATACAAAGAAATATCCTATTAGAGGAAGTATTAAATCTTTAAATCCAATGTGTCAAATTGTTTATGAAAATAAAAATAGACAAATTGAAGATTTAACTGTTAATGATTTACCATATAACTTAAATGATGATTATATTGAAGTAAATGATATGGATTATGGTATTTTCTGTATGCATATTATGGAAAATCCTCAAATCTATGAAAATAAAACAATTAAGATCAAAGGTAAAGTGATTGGCCGTGATAAATTAATTGAAAATGGTTTTGTTTTAGGTAGACAAGCCATGGTATGTTGTAGTGATGATATGCAACTTTTAGGTTTAGTATGTATTAGTAAATACGCTAAAGATTTAATTAAAGATGAATGGTTAGTGGTTGATGGAACCATTAGTTTAGAATATGATGAATCTATTCAAAGTAATATTCCTATTTTACATGTTGATCATTTAGAAGGTGCTAAACCTTTAGAAAATGAATATGTTACATTTGATTAAGAGCTTTTAGCTCTTTTTCTATTTTATTTATAAATACTTTCATGTATAATGAATAGGCAAAAAGAGGTGGAAAAATGAAAGATTTTTGGTATGAATTAAAACATGTTTGTAAACAAAGTGGTGCTCGATATGGGATTTTACATACTCCCCATGGAGATGTAGAAACACCTATGTTTATGCCTGTAGGTACACTAGCTACAGTAAAAGGAATTGCCCCTGAAATGTTAAAAGAAATGGGATCACAAGTAATCCTTTCTAATACATATCACTTATGGTTAAGACCTGGGGAAGATATTGTTGCTAAAGCGGGTGGTCTTCATAAGTTTATGAACTATGATGGTCCTATGCTTACAGATAGTGGAGGATTTCAAGTTTTTTCTTTGGGAAAAACAAGAAAGATTAAAGAAGAAGGCGTTTATTTTAAAAGTATTATTGATGGTAAGTCTTTATTCTTATCTCCAGAAAAAGCAATCGATATTCAAAACAAATTAGGAGCAGATATGATTATGTCTTTAGATGAATGTGCTCCTTATCCAGCAACTTATGATTATATGAAACATAGTGTTGAAAGAACAATTCGTTGGGCTAAAAGAGGTAAAGAAGCGCATCATAATGAAAAACAAGCGTTATTTGGAATTGTTCAAGGTGGAGAATATCCTGATTTAAGAGAAAAATGTGCCAAAGCACTTGTAGAAATGGATTTCCCTGGTTATTCAATTGGTGGAACAAGCGTTGGTGAACCAAAAGATGTGATGTATAAAATGGTCGAAGATGCAATTCAATGGTTACCTGAAGATAAACCACGTTATTTAATGGGAGTTGGTAATCCAATTGATTTAATTGAAGCTGCGATTCGTGGTATTGATATGTATGATTGTGTTTTACCAACACGTGTTGCTAGACATGGTGCTTTAATGACACATCATGGACGTATGAATATTAATAATGAAAAGTTTAAAGAAGATTTTACTCCTATTGATCCTGAATGTGATTGTTATACTTGTAGAAATTATACAAGAGCTTATTTAAGACATCTTCATAAATCAGATGAATTATTTGGAAAAACATTGTTATCGATTCACAATGTAAGATTCTTATTACAACTTTCAGAAGATATTCGTAAAGCAATTCAAGAAGATCGTTTATTAGATTTTAAAGAAGAATTTTTAGATAAATATGGTAGAGATGTTTATAAGAGGGCTTTTTAAATGAAACTAAGTGAATTTGATTTTGAACTACCTGAAGAACTCATTGCTCAACATCCTGTTGAAAAAAGGAGATACTTCTAGATTAATGGTAGTAAATAGAGAAAACGGAAATATTGAACACAGACATTTTTATGATATTCTTGATTATTTAAAACCAGGCGATGTTTTAGTAAGAAATAATACAAAAGTTATTCCTGCACGTTTATTTGGAATTAAAGAAGAAACAAATGGACATGTAGAAGTTCTTTTGTTAAAAGAATTAAAGAAAGATACTTGGGAATGTTTATGTGGAAATGCTCGTATTATTAAAATGAATACGGTGATTACTTTTGGTGAAGGGTTATTAAAAGCAAAATGTATTGAAATCAAAGATGAAGGTATTCGTGTTTTTGAAATGATGTATGATGGGATTTTCTATGAAATCTTAGATCAATTAGGAACAATGCCTTTACCTCCTTATATTAAAGAAAAACTTGAAGATAAAAATAGATATCAAACAGTTTACGCTAAAATTGAAGGAAGTGCAGCAGCTCCTACAGCTGGTTTACATTTTACTGAAGAAATCAATCAAAAAATAAAAGATAAAGGTATTGAAATCTTAGATGTTTGTTTACATGTTGGTCTTGGAACATTTAGACCTGTTAAAGAAGAAAATGTTTTAGATCATCATATGCATAGTGAATTCTATATGATCAGTGAAGAAGTCGCTGATAAATTAAACAAAGCAAAAGCAAATGGTCAAAGAAATCATCGCTGTAGGAAACAACATCAACACGTACTCTAGAAGCTAATATGAAAAAATATGGTAAATTTACAGCAACAAGTGAAAATACTGATATCTTTATTTATCCTGGATATAAATTTGAAGCTATTGATTGTTTTGATTACAAACTTCCATTTACCTAAATCAACATTATTAATGTTGATTAGTGCCTTTGCTTCAAAAGAACTTATTTTCAAAGCTTATAAAGAAGCTGTCAAAGAAAAATATCGTTTCTTTAGCTTTGGTGATAGCATGATGATTTTATAATGAAAATCAATTACGACTTAAAACTCAAAGAAGAATTAGAAAAAATTAAAGGTACAAAACCCACCCTACTTCTCCATGTTTGTTGTGGGCCATGTAGCGGAAACGTTTTAAAAGAAATATCTGAATTTTTCGATATAACTATTTATTACTCTAATTCAAACATTTATCCAGATACTGAGTATTTTCGACGATTTCATGAATTAGAAAATTTTATTCAATGCTTTAATCAAGATTTCAATCAAAATATTCAAGTTGTTGAAAAAGAATATCAACCAAAAGAATATCTAAAAGATATTTCTCAATATAAAGATGAACCTGAAGGTGGAAAACGCTGTTATCTTTGTTATTCAAAGAGAATGAAAGATGCTTATGATTATGCATCTTTACATCACTTTGATTATTGGACAACTGTTTTAAGTGTTTCTCCACATAAAAATAGTCAATGGATCAATGAAATTGGCGCAAGCTTTCCTCAAGAAAAAACACAATTTCTTTTCAGTGATTTTAAAAAGAACAATGGTTATTTAAAATCAGTTAAATTTGCAGCATTATATAATCTTTATCGACAAAATTATTGTGGTTGTGTTTATTCTTATCAAGATATGTTAGAAAGAGAAAAAAACAAGGAGTTATAAAAATAATTCCTTGTTTTTTATATTAAAGCCATGTTACTTCATTACCTTTTCTAGGCAATACTTTTCTTAAAGGCTTTCCATCATTTGTATCAGGATAACCGACAATCAAAGAATCATAGACCCTTTCATCTTCATTCATACCTAAACTTTGTAAATAAGATAAAATTTTTTGATCTTCATTGAGCCATTTTAATTGATTAATATAACAACTTCCTAGATCTAATTCATTAGCTTCAAGCATCATATTTTCAAGAGCAAGGGCACAATCCGCTTGATTATTTCCATAATCTTTTTTATTGGCAACAATAATCAAAACAGGTGCATTATAACAAAATACATATCCGCCCTTTTTAGAAAGATTGATTGAATTTTGTAAACTTCTATACATATTTTCGGTAATTTCCATTTGAGAAAACGCCCTTTCAACCATTTTAACTAAATGATCGATTATTTGTTTATTTTGAATAACTAGAAAATGATTACTTTGACTATTGCCTCCACTTGGTGCATATCTTCCTGTTTCTATAATTTTCTCTAACAATTCTTGACTAACTTCTTTATCTAAATATTTTCTTGTACTTCTTCTTGTTATTATGCTTTCATACGTATTCATTCTTTAGTCTACTTCTTTTTTCTTTTAGAAAAAACATACCTGCTTCACTTTGATTATAAGCTTCTTTATAAGACTGTACTTATTAATCCAGCTGGAACATTTAAATTATAGGATTCAGTTGTCGTTCCATCTTCTATTCCCTTTGTTGTTTCTTGACCTTTAGAAAGGACGTTAATTCATTTTCAGCATTCGTAAGTCTTGTATCAAAGCCTTTATAGATGTTTGATATTTTCCCGTTAGATCTTCCTTACTTGTATCCAGATTGGCTTTTTTATAACCATATCCAGCCGTTTCCTTTTTATTATAAAATATATTCTTTTAAACAATTTGTATAACGTAGATATCCTTCATGATTGATATGAAGTCCACTTCATAGTAAACTTCAACAGGTTCACCTTTTTTATTACATAATATTGGATAAGCATTAATAAAAGTTACATATTCATAAGGAATTGTCTTCTTAAATTCCTTATAAATCATTTTTAATAAATCATTACTTCTCAATACACCAGTGTATGTTTATAATCATGCATTGGTAAACATGGTAATGGTGAGACCACATAAATTTCACATTCAGGTAAATTATAATGTACAGTTTCTACAAGTTCTTTGACATTAATAGCAATATCTTTAGGTGATTGCATAACTGTTTTTCCTAAATCATTCGTACCAATCATATAAACAAGTTGTTTAGGTTTAAATTTTAAAACTCCTTCATCAATAAAATGAAGCAGCATTGTGGAAGTAATTCCACCAATACCACAATTATATTTATTTTCTATTTCAGGAAAATATTTTTCTATATCCATAAATTGGGTGATAGAATCTCCAAAAAAGACAGTACCTCCTTCCTTTGCATTTTTATTTTGATCAATAATTTCTTTCATACGATCAATTATCATTTCTCTTATTTGATAGTAATTTGTAAGAAATGTCATATTTTCTCTCATAATGTCGACCTCTTTTCTATATAATATTATTATATTTTTATTGTTTTCTTTTTCAATTAGAAAAAGATTGAATATACTTGAAAAAAGTGATATTTTAATATCATTAATATGAGGGGAGAATTATTATGGTGAAAATCGTCAAATTTGGTGGTTCGTCTCTTGCAGATGCCCATCAATTTAAAAAAGTTGGTGACATTATCAAAAGTGACCCAGATCGTCGTTTTGTAGTACCTTCAGCGCCTGGTAAACGTTTTAAAGATGATATTAAAGTTACTGATTTATTATATAAAGCATATAACGCAGAAAGTGAACAAGAATTTGAATGTACTTTTGATACAATCAAAGATCGTTATCAAAGTATTATTGATGAACTTAATTTAACAGTTGATCTTACTGAAGAATTTGAAGTTATTAAGAAAAACTTCCAAGATCAAATCAGTGAAGAATATGCAGCAAGTCGTGGGGAATATTTAAATGGTATCTTACTTGCGAATTATTTAGAATTTGAATTTGTTGATCCTGCAACATGTATCTTTATCGATGAACATGGAAATTATGATGATAAAAAAACAGATCCTGTTTTATCTAAAAAATTAAGTGAAGTAGAAAATTGTGTTATTCCTGGATTCTATGGTTCATGTAGTGAAGATCCTACAAAAATTAGAACTTTCTCTCGTGGGGGAAGTGATGTTACTGGTTCAATCGTCGCTAAATGTGGTCAAGTTAAACTTTATGAAAACTGGACAGATGTTTCAGGTTTCTTAGTTGCTGATCCACGTATTGTTAAAAACCCAGAAGTGATTGGAACAATCACTTATAAAGAATTACGTGAACTTTCTTACATGGGAAGCAAGTGTTTTGCATGAAAATGCTGTTTTCCCTATTCGCTCTCAAGGAATTCCTATTGTAATCAAAAATACTAATAAACCTGAAGATGCTGGAACTTTAATCGTTGAAAGTACTGTGCATAAACCAGATCATATTATTACTGGTATTTCTGGTAAACAAGGTTTTGCGACAATCATGATTGAAAAAGATATGATGAATGATGAAATTGGTTTTGGTAGAAAAGTTTTACAAGTTATTGAAGAAGCTGGTCTATCTTATGAACATACACCTTCTGGTATTGATACAATGAACGTAATTGTTGAATTAAATTCATTCATTGAACATGAACAAGAAATTTTAGCTAACTTACATCGTGCCGTTGAACCTGATTCAATTGAACTTGAATCTGACCTTGCTTTAATTGCTATCGTTGGTCGTGGTATGAAAGATGGTCGTGGAGTTGCAGCAAAAGTTTTTACAGCTTTAGCT
>ENA-OPYX01001231-OPYX01001231.1-human-gut-metagenome-genome-assembly--contig:-NODE-1231-length-13992-cov-4.422791_pt1 | contig 13992 bp, 10 predicted proteins | sample MGYA00242639_ERZ504486 | MGnify/ENA primary metagenome ERZ504486 (study PRJEB26092, sample SAMD00036296) | human gut metagenome | host: Homo sapiens | study: EMG produced TPA metagenomics assembly of... | reverse complement strand
CTTGTCCCGTTCGTTTTTTGAAGGAATTCCTGATTCGATATTTGAGGCGGCAAGGATTGACGGGGCAAACGAAATCAGGATAGTTATGAGAATGGTACTACCGATATCATTACCAATAGTGGGAACAATATTTTTACAGACATTTTTCTCAAAATTTAATGAATTTATGTGGCCGTTTATTGTACTCAGTTCAGATAAGATGCGCACAATTCCGGTTGGACTTAATCAGCTTGCGGGTCAGTATGGATTGGATTACGGCTTGCAGATGGCGGCGTATTGTATTGTAAGTATTCCGTTGATTGCTCTGATTGTATGCACAATGAAAATATACATAGGCGGAGCAACCATGGGTGCGGTAAAAGAATAAACAATATTATAAAGAGGAGGATTTAAAAATGTTAAAAAAAGTAACAGCGGTAGTAATGGCGGCGGCTATGACAATAATCAGTTTGGCAGGCTGCGGTGGTGACGGAGGACAGGGAAAGGCTTCTGATAAGGTGAAAATAAGCTTTTCATTTTGGGAGCCGAGTACAAGCACGGAGATGGAGGACGCATTATCAAAGATTGTTGAAAACTATAAATCTGTGCGCCCCGATGTAGAGGTTGAGTTAATATCTCAGCCAGTAGGCGGATATCAGGAATGGATAAAGACAAGATTTGCGTCAAATCAGGCTCCTACAATTGAAAGCAATCATGCGACAATTATAGGCGAGCAATATAAGCAGGGATTGACAGTTGACCTCAAGGAAGCGCTGGAGGGCGAAAATCCATATGACAAAAAAACATGGAAGGATTGTTTTGTTGACGGAAAGCTTGAACAGGCAACCGATTATACTCAGCCGTGGCACGTGGCTTTGCCTTTGTTTGATTTAGGCGTGGCATATTATTACAATATGGATTTATATGAAAAGCTTAATTTGAAAATTCCTGAAACCTGGAATGAATTTATCCATAATTGTGAGGTTATAGAACAAGACGGAACTAATCCTATTGCATTTATGGCGCAGAAGAAGGACGCAGTTGTATGGTTTATGTGGTACCTGAATACAGGATTGCTCGGCGACGCATTTTTATCGGACAGCGATATAAACATAAATGGTGACTGCGCTATTTCAAATAATGAAATAGCAGCGGCAATCTCGAATGGGAAGATTGATTTGACGAGCGGCAAATACAAGGAATTGCAGGAGCGTTTTTGGGATGAGGTTAAGAATTATGCTAAATACAGCAAGAACGCAACCGGTTTTGACGAGGCGGCTGCAAAATCTCAATTGCTTACAGGTAAAGCGGCTCATCTTATGTCGGGAAGCTGGGATATTCAAACCTTTATGGAAAATGAAGAAAATATGCGTATAGGCGCATTTAAGCTTCCCTTATTCACAAAGGAGAATAGTGAATATGTATGCGGTAATCCTGTTATCGGAGGCGTACAGTCGCTTACAATTACTAAATCGGCAGAAAAAGACCCTGCTGTGAAAGAAGCGGCTATTGATTTCCTTCAGTTTATGTTTTCTAAGGAACAGTATAAGATTTTTGTTGACAGTACAAAGCAAATTCCAACGGTAAAAGAGCTTGATGTAGACCCTATATTTGAAGCGTTCCAAGGCGGCAGTGTTCCTGTTGATAATATTTTGTGTCTTGATTCCGACAAAATGGCACAGACCCCGACAGATGCAGTTATGCAGCTGCTTTCAGGACAAAACTTTGATTATGCCGATATGGAAAAGAAGCTGAATGAAAACTATAAAATGTGGCTTGAAGAATATGAGTCTGACGGAAAGTTCACAAAAGAAAATAATTATGGACTTGACGAATTAGAAATGCGTGGAGGAAAGTATGAAAAGGCTCAGTAAATATATTTTTGCCGTTATTCCGGCGGGAACCAATCTCGGTCGGGAAATCAGATAACAATTATAATTGCTATGCAGGAGGTATACTCATGAATAAAAAATAAGATTTTTTTGGAAAAAGCTGTTTTTGGTATATATGGTTACCTTCTGTATAGCGATAACCGCAATATTTGTTGTGAGCGCATATTCATATGCGATAAATATTATAAAAGTATCGGGAGATTACGTGAAAAATATAGCCTCGGCTGTCCGTGATAATATGGATATTGAGCTTAATCAATATTCTAATATATTGCACAGTGTAAGCTCAGCGGATATCGAAACAGTTATAAACAATAAATATGAATATGGAAATGAAGAAATATATGCTTATCATCTGGCGCAGCAATTGCAGAATTATTCTGATAAAGTAAGCGGAGTAACCGGAATATGTTTTGTTGATAATGATGGAATGGAAGTTGGAGTAGGGGTTTGGAATGAAGAAAAAATACATCATATTCATAAAGAAGAACTGGATACAATGAATAATCTGGACGGGCAAGAGGTGTGGAATTATTGCGACGGAAGTATTGTTTTAAGCAAAAAATTATATGCCTATTCGTCTGTTATGAAGCCGATAGGTTATATACACATTATGATAAATGAAAATAGGCTGATTGATATATGTTCCCACTCAAAAAAGGACAAAGATATTTTCTTGATTTTAGGAATGTCAGACAATATTGTTTTGAGCAACGAAGACCGTCTTAAGGGAGGAAATACAAAAGAGCTGGGTGTTTCAGATAATAATTTTGCGTATGAAGGCAATAAATATCAGTTGTATTATGAGAAGTCAAATAATTTCAATTTGACATATTGCTATTTAATGAATAAAACTGCAATTAACAACGGAATTTATATGATTATATTAAAATTCTTGTTAATGGCTTTAGGTTTTTCAATTGTTTTGATACTGATTGTAAATAAAATATATAAGCATCATGGCAAGCCTATAAGCGAAATGCTCAGGTGTATGGAGGATGTCCGGCACGGAAATTTGACGAGCAGAGTAGAATATTCAGGAGATGATGAGATTGGACTGCTCGGCGAGGAATTTAACAAAATGATTGAAAAGCTGGATGAGCAGGTAAATCATATTATGCAAATGGAAATTCAGGTTAAGGATGCTCAGCTTATGGCGTATGAAAACCAGACCAATCCGCATTTCTTATATAATACGCTTGACCTTGTGCGTATGATGTCGATAAATAAAGAAAACGACAAAATAGAAAACGTCGTTGTAAGTCTTTCAAGGATATTAAGATATAATCTTTCACAAGAGACAACGGTTGCCTTGGCTGATGAAGTAAGATGTGCGGAAAGCTATTTTGATATATGGTATATGAGGATAGGAGATAAATTCGAGTATGAATTTGATATAGATGACAGTCTTATGAATTGCCATGTTGTTAAATTTATTTTACAGCCTTTAATTGAAAATGCCATAAAGCACGGAATAGAGCCAATGGAGCGAAAGGATGGTTTTATAACAGTTATAGCGCAAAAACATGATAATCGGATTATTATCAATGTAGCAGATAACGGAGTTGGAATAACAAAAGAGAAACTTAAAGAGATTAAAGAAAATATTAAGAATCAGGGTTGCAGTAATAACCATATAGGATTACAAAATTTATATAAGCGTCTGATTTTATTTTACGGAGAAGAAAATGTATTTATGGATATTTTCAGTGAAGCCGACCAATCAACACAAGTTCTGATAGAAATCCCGTATAAGGAGATTTAAAATAAAACTGTAAGCAGAAAAGGAAGAAAATATCATGTATAAACTGATTATAGTTGATGATGAAAAAAAATGCGCGTGAAGGAATAAGGCAGCTTTTGAAATGGAAAAACTTTGACATTGAAGTTGTCGATATGTGTTGCAGTGCGTCAGAAGGGATTCAATCAGCAATGAAATATAAGCCGGATATAATAATAACTGATATTAAAATGCAAAATGTTGACGGCTTGACAATGATAGAGGAAATTTTGAAGCACATAAAATGTGAAGTAATTATAATAAGCGGTTATGCGTCATTTGAGTATGCTCAAAGAGCTATAAATATAAGTGTGGCTCAATATTTATTAAAACCTGTTTCAAGGACAGACCTTGAAGTGGCTGTTCTTAAATGTATTATGAATATACAGCATAATACACGAAGCAATTTAGTTGAAAAGATAGGCAAAAATGAATATATGCTTGATATGTTAATTAATGAAGATATTTCGACAGAAGGACTAATAGATTTTAAAGATTATTATCTGTATATAATGAAAAGCAAGGCAGATTTCGTTTCAGATTTTGATGAAAAAATGAAAATTTATGAAAAAGTAAATAAGGGCATAGGTGATGTGTACACCTTGTTTATAAATCGTAAAGAACTTATGCTTATCACAGCAGATAAAATTAAAAGTTTTGATAGTCTGAAAGCAGAACTGTCCAAAGCATTTTGCGTAGGATTTGCATATGGAAACCATAATATGAAATTTTCAGAAGTATATTTCAATGCAAGAACAGCTCTTAATTCCACAATTCGTGAAAAAAATTTTATACAGGAGTATTGCGATACCGTAACACATTATATCAGCGAGTATTATAACGATGTATATAACAATATCATAATGATGCTGGAAAGTAATGATATAGATACGGCAAAGATTGAGATACGACGTAGTTATATGCACTTCAGACAAGAAAAGATAGTTTTTTCGGATATTACTGTATGGACAGAAAAGCTTTTAAGCGGAATACAGGATATTATTAACAAAAACAATCATTTAACACAGTATGTGGAGAATTTAATACAAGAACTTAATGACAAACTGAATAATAAAGATAACTTTAATTTTTCAGTAAGAGATTTACTTGTGGATTTGTGTGATTTTTGCCGTGTAGATGACAAAATAGAATTGAATGGGGAGTCAAAAATAAAGGATATAGTTAAATATGTTGATTCGCATTATTGTAAAAACATTTCATTGAAATTTTATCCGGACACTTTTATCTGGAACAAAAGTATTTAAGCAAACTATTTAAAAATTATATAGGACAGGGATTTGTAGAATATGTAACTAATAAGCGTATTGAAAAAGCAAAAAAACTGCTTGCAAACACTAATTATACAATTTCAGAAATTGCCGAGCAGGTTGCATACGAGGATGCAAATTACTTTTCGGTAGTGTTCAAGCGAAATGTGGGAATTACCCCGCGAGAATACAGAATGAAATATCAAAAATAAAAAAAGTTTAGGGAGGACGAAAAAATGAAAAAAGTAAAGGATAAGCAGGTACTTGTAGGTGCGGATTTTGCGGGCTTTCCTCTTAAAGAAGTAGTAGCGGAGCATCTTAGAAAAAAAGGATGGACGGTTACTGATATCGGAGTAAAATCAGCGGATGAAAAAGAACCGGAAATGTTTCACCGTATCGGTTTAAAGGTCGGCGCGAAAATTTCAGAAGGCGAATTTGAAAGAGCGCTGATTTTCTGCGGCACTGGAATGGGTATACATATTGCGGCAAGCAAATGTCCGGGCGTTCATGCCGGCGTGGTCGAAAGTGTACCGGCGGCGCTTCGCGCAATTACGGGGAATGGAGTAAATGTGCTTGCAATGGGAGCTTTTTATGTCGCACCGCAGATGGGAAAGGATATAGCGGACGCATTTTTAAATCACAATCTGGGCGACGGATATGAATGGTGGCCGAATTTTTATGAATTTCATAAGCTGGCGATTGACGAGCTTAATGAATTTGATTATGAAAAGTTTAAGGCGAATAATTTTGAAGTGGAGCGTTTGGGGGATTATCCGCTTGAACTGCTTGACAAAGAGGATTAAATATGTTTGAAAAAATATCTTTTATAAAGCCTGATATTCCTTTTGATAAAAACAAAATTTTACGCTCCGATGTTCAGAAAAAAGTTTGTTTTATCAGAAACGCTACAATCAGCAAAGCTTAATATATGTGGTCTTGGCTATGCCTATGTGTGGCTGAACGGCAAAAAAATAACTCAGGATTTGTTTACTGCGCCTGTGAGTAATTATTCCAAAACACTTTGGTACAATACATATGACGTTACAAATCTGCTTAATAAGGGAGAAAATATCCTTGCGGTAATCTGCGGCTGCGGATGGTATAACGAGGGGATTGAATCGGCTTGGGATTATGATAAGGCAAAATGGCGTGACAATCCTAAATTCATTATGCGGCTTGACGTTAACGGAAGCACAGCGGTTAAAAGTGATAGTGCATGGAAATGCAGTATAGATTCTCCCGCTACATATAATCAGCTTCGGTGCGGCGAGCATTTTGATTCACGTCTGTATGCTGAGAACTGGACAGAATATAATTTTGACGACAGCAAATGGAGTGCGGCGGCAGAGGATAATACTCCGCCTAAAGGAGCTTTCAGACCTTGCGAATGTGAACCGATAAGGGAATGTGGAGTTTTGCCTGCAAAAGCAATGTATAAGTCGGGAGACGATAAGTATGTTTTTGATATAGGACAAAATATCTCAGGTTACATACGGCTTCATACAAATCAAACCGGCGGTGATAAAATCATTATTAGATATGCGGAGGAAATAAATGAGGATTATTCGCTTCAGCTTAATGATATGGAAAAATACTATCCGTCATCACCGTTTCAGACCGATGAATTTATTTGCTGCGGTAAGGACTTTGTGTGGTCGCCGATATTTGTTTATCATGGTTTTAGGTATATAGAAATAAGCGGAATAAAAAATCCGTCCTTAAATGACGTATCGGGAGTGTTTGTTCATCAGGCTGTAAAAACGAGAACGGGATTTGAGTGTTCTGACGAGAGGATAAACAAGCTTTTTAAAGCGGGACAAAATGCAACGCTGTCAAATCTGTTTTATATGCCTACAGACTGCCCTACGCGTGAAAAGCTCGGCTGGGCAAACGACGCACAGTCGTCGGCTGAGCAGATGCTTATAAATTTTGAAACAGAGCGAGTATTTGAAAAATGGCTTACAGATATTCATGACGCCATGCGTGAGGACGGCGCTCTGCCCGGTATTATTCCGACGGCAGGCTGGGGCTATCATTGGGGTAACGGACCTGTATCGGACGGTGTTTTGTTTGAGATACCGTACAGACTGTATTTACACACGGGAAATAAAAAGCCTCTTACAGACAGCATACCGTATTTTAAAAGATATTTGGACTATCTGGACATGCAAGAGGATAAGGACGGAAACCTTAATTTCGGTCTTGACGACTGGGCGGCTCCCGATAATGATGATAAGGTCGATTCAGTATTTATAAACGCTCTGCTAAAAATAAAGTTTATACGAATATTGCTGCTTGCACAGGAGCTTGACGGTATGAATACAGATGAAATTAAGCTAAAAGAGCAATATGCAGTCAGGCGGGTAAAGGAAAAATACCTGACAAACGGAAGGTGCAGCGTTAATAAGCAGACAGCGGCTGCAATGCTTATATATTTTGATATATACGATGATTTTGAACTGTTGAAAAAACAGTTAAAAGAGCTTGTAGAACAGAAGAATTTTCATCACGACTGCGGAATGGTCGGACTGAGATATTTATACAGGGCTTTGAGCAAGTGCGGTTTGCAGGAATATGCGTATAAGATAATCACTGCCGAGGGATTTCCGTCATATATCAACTGGCTGAATAACGGCGCAACAACATTGTATGAAAGGTGGAATATGACAGAGTCCAAAAACCATCATATGTATTCGCACTTTATGGCATGGCTTATGACAGATATTATAGGAATACAGCCTGACAATACAAACGGTTATAGGATTGATATAAAACCATATTTTGTAAAAGAATTGAGTTATGTTCGCGGTTATTATAGCACTGAATACGGCAGAATTACCGTGGAATGGAAACGGGAAAATGAAGCTGTAAATTTATGTGTTGAGGTTCCTCAAAATGTAAATGCAACTTACAACGGACAAAAACTCCGCACAGGGGAGAATAAATTTATCATTAAGGAGCAGATATAAGTATGTCATTATATGAAAATACCATTAAGATTTACACACAATATGATTATGAGCTTTGCGATATAAGTAATGAAGCAAATATTAAGCTACTGAAATTGAGGCTGGATTTTAAGGAAAAAATAAATCCTGAACCTGTTGTAATTAAATTTTATGTAAAATCCGAGAATGTTTTTGCGCAATGGAGTCCGACTGCCGAATACATAAGGAATATACGATTTGACTGGAGCAAGGCAGAATGTAAATCAAGCGCGGCATTCGGCGCACCTGTGCAGTGCTTATACGGAGCTGATGGTATTAACAGCATGACTTGTGCAATAGCGGACTTTAAAACTCCCGTCTCGATAAAATGTGGGGTGTGCGAGGAAAATGCAGCTATTGAGATGGATATAGAATTTTTCACCTGTATGACGGCTAAGCGAAGCTCGTATGAAACTATTATAAGGCTTGATATGCGGAATATTCGTATTTATGACATAATGCGTGATGTTTCAGGGTGGTGGCGGAAATCAGGTAATTTGCCGGATATGAGCGTTCCGGACATAGCAAAACATCCTATGTATTCCACATGGTACAGTTACCATCAGAACATAGACACAGAAGCGGTTGTTGCCGAATGTAAAAAAGCATATAAGCTCGGTATGCGCGCGGTGATTGTAGACGACGGATGGCAGACGGACAATAGCGAACGCGGATATGCTTATTGTGGTGATTGGAAGCCCGCGATAAAACGAATAGGAGATATGAAAGCCTTTGTAGACGCAGTACATAGTACGGGAATGAAATTTATCCTGTGGTATAGTGTTCCGTTTGTGGGTAAATACTCCGAGGCATGGAATAAATTTAAAGGCAAATTTCTTGACAGCGCCGATAATGATTATTGCGTGCTTGACCCAAGGTATCGTGAGGTACGAGATTACCTGACGGGTATATACGAAAATGCAGTTAGAGAATGGGGAATAGACGGATTTAAGCTTGATTTTATAGATTCCTTGCGTATGACGGAATCTTCAAATGAATACAATTCAGAAATGGATACAGAACAGCTTGAGGATGCAATAGAAAAGTTGCTTGGCGATATATTGAAAAGGTTAAGAGCGATAAAACCTGACATATTGATAGAGTTTCGTCAGAATTATATAGGACCGCTTATGCAGACTTACGGCAATATGCTCAGAGCAAGCGACTGTCCGTATGATGCTTTGACAAACAGAATGAGAACTCTTGATTTGAGGATGATGTCGGGGTGCGGTGTTGTGCATAGCGATATGCTGATGTGGGATATGTCGGGGAGCGCGGAGAATGCGGCAAGGCAAATAACAAACGTATTGTTCAGCGTGCCTCAGATTTCTGTTAAGCTTAATGATATACCGGCTGAACATATGGAGATGCTTAAATTTTATTTAAGCTTCTGCGATAGATACTGTGATGTTCTTTTAGAGGGATCTTTACATGTATATCAGCCCGAAATGCTGTATTCAATGGCATATGCCCAAAAAGGCAATCGTGCTGTTGCGGTTGATTTTTCGGGTGTGGTATGGAATATAGAAAGCGGAATTGATGAAGCAGTATATGTAAATGCCGCGCAAAAAGATGCGCTTTATATCAATGCAGAGAATATAGATGGAACATATGATATTTTGAATTGTAGAGGTAAAATTATTGAAAAAGGTACGCTTTTGAGAAATACATTGAAAAAATTTAATGTGCCTGTAAGCGGAATGATAATAATAAGGAGATGAGTCTATGAATAAGCTGGCGGACAAAATTAAAAAACAAGAAACCAGTTACTATTGCTTTTTTTGGCGATAGCGTGACGCAGGGGTGTTTTGAATTGCGTGTGGCTGAGGGAAAAACGTTTGAGCCTGTTTACAGACCATGGGAAGCATATTCAAAAAAGCTTCAGCAGATTTTTGAATATTGTATTAAAGACACATCAGTAAATATACTCAATTACGGAATAAGCGGTGATACAGCGACTATGGGACTGGCTCGCATAGATGAAATGCTTTGTCATAAGCCTGATATGGTTATAGTATGCTTTGGACTTAACGATAGTACGAAGGATATAGACGGAATAAAAGAATATAAAGACTCTTTGGAAAAAATATTTGAAAAGCTTTATGGGATACAAACTATATTTATGACACCCAATATGACTAATAGCCGTGTTTATGAATTTGAAACGAACGCTGAAATGATAGCACTGATGGAAGAAACGGCAAAACGGCAAAATAATGGAGTAATGGATGAATATATGGAATGTGCGCGTCAGATATGCGACAAATATAAAATTATGGTGTGTGATTGCTATAAAATATGGAAAGATATGGAGCAAATCGGCATTGACACAGTAAAACTTTTGTCAAATAAAATAAATCATCCAACTGAAAGTATGCACTGGTTATTTGCTTTTGAGCTGTTTAAAACAATATTAAAAAGTACATAGTAAAATTTTAATAATATATTGCTGATGTCAGAATATACGGCAACTTGTTACCCGAATAAGACCCTCTCTCCCTCTTATTTATACCGTGTATTCTGTGATGAACAATATATTAGTGATGAAACGGATGTATAGAAAATGATAAAAAGATTATGTAGTTTGTATGCCTGTGCTGGCATTGGCAGAAGAAAATTCGTGTATATTCTTTGCACCGCAGAGTATGAACGAGACAAACGAGATTATTGTTCCGGTTTATACGAAAAAGCTAGCGCAGAATAACGATGGACTATGCGGATGTGAATTTCAATTTGCATACAATACGGAGCAATTTACTTTATGTGGAACAGAATTGATAATGAACAGTGGAGAGCAGCTCAAGGGACAAGATATAAAGCTGGGGATATATGCTCGTACTACCTTCCGTGATGAGATTAAAAACCATGTGCTGAGTGTAAAAAAACAAGGGGTAATATTTGATGAAATTGTAAAATATAACGGCGGCATACATATTAAATCGGAAGAGGAGAAAAAGATATCTCTTACGATAATCAATAAACTTCGCCGTCAGCGCTGGGTTACTGTAAAATGGCATTTGATGCCGGAAGAATGGGATGTATCTCCGTGCAGGGAAACGGCAATATTTTTAGATCAGGCGCATGGCGGTTCTGCGATTAACTATGCGGAATTTGTTATACCCCCATACAATGAAGCATGGGCGTAATGATTTCATGTTGGAATTAAAAGCGAATGGAAGTGTCGGCACCATGTTTATACCCATTACATTATTTGAATAAAATTATATATATTAAAACAATACAGGGAAGTGAGCTTGGATAAATTTGAAAGGAGTAATTCATATGAAAAAAGAGTATCAATACAAAACAACGGGAAACTGTAGGGCGGAGTCTGTGGTGCAGGGTAAAGACTGGCGTTTTACCGTACTTACGCCAGCCCTGATAAGAATGGAATATAATGCTGACGGAATTTTTGAGAACAGGGCAACACAGGTGGTTGTTAATCGCGATTTTGACACGCCCGAATTTACGGTTATTGAAAAAGATGGCTCAATCACGATAAAAACCGAGTGTTTAGAGCTTACATACTGCGGCGGAGAGTTTTCCCAAAATAGTTTATCTGCTATTTTGGGAGGCAAAAACGGTACATCATTTCAGCCGTGGCATTTCGGTATGGATGCGGACAATCTTAAAGGAACAGCGCGTACTTTGGACGGTGCAGACGGAGCATGCCCTCTGGAGGACGGAATAATGTCAAGACGCGGCATAGTATCGCTTGACGACAGCCATTCCCTTATATTAACGGATGATGGCTGGATAGAGCCTCGCAATGAAGCGACAGACGTTTATCTTTTTGCGTATAAAACGAACCATCTTGATGCGCTTCGCGATTATTATAAATTAACAGGTAATCCACCAATGATTCCACGATATGCGCTTGGTAACTGGTGGAGCAGATACTATAAGTATACGCAGCAGGAATATGAAAATCTCATGCTGAAATTCAAAGAAAAAGATTTGCCGTTTTCTGTTGCAGTTATTGATATGGATTGGCACACTACAAAAATACCTCCTGAATGCGGCTCAGGCTGGACAGGATTTACATGGGATGATGAACTGTTTCCCGACCATAAAGCATTTTTGGATTTTCTCCATAACGAGGGTATGGAGGTAACATTGAATTTGCATCCCGCAGAGGGAATAGCAAAACATGAAAAGGCATATGAAGCGATAGCTGCACGCATGGGTGTTGATGTTAAAAATGGCGAGCGTGTGGCATTTGATGCAACGAATCCTGACTTTTTAGAAGCATACTTTGAGGAAATATTAAACCCTATGGAGGAAGAAGGAGTATCCTTCTGGTGGATGGACTGGCAGCAGGGAAACACAACGCGCATAAAAGGACTTGACCCGCTGTGGATGCTTAACCATTATCATTATCTTGATATGAAGAAAACAGGCAAACGTGCTATGATTTTTTCAAGATATTCAGGAGCGGGAAGTCACAGATATCCTATCGGTTTTTCCGGTGATACTCTCTGCACTTGGGGCAGTCTTGAATTTCAGCCGTATTTTACGGCAAATGCATCAAATATTGGCTATAACTGGTGGAGTCATGATATAGGCGGTCATATCTACGGTGACAGAAATGATGAGCGTGTAACCAGATGGGTTCAGTTTGGAGTATTTTCTCCAATTATGCGTCTGCATAGCACAAACAATGACTTTCAGTCTAAAGAGGTATGGCTTTATAATAAGGAAGCCGAATCGGCAATGTCGGATTTTCTGCGGCTTCGTCATAGATTGATACCGTATCTTTACACAATGAACTACCGCGCGTATAAGGAAGGTCTGCCGCTTATGCTGCCACTCTATTACTATTCTACGGATGATTTGGCTTATGAATATAATCAAAATGAATACTGGTTTGGTTCGGAAATGATAGTTGCGCCGATTACATCGCCTATGAGCGAGGTAACACTGAGAGGCAGTGTAAACGTATACCTTCCGGACGGAATGTGGTTTGATTTATTCACATCGCATTCATATAAGGGTGGCAGACATATCATGCACAGAAATATTGATACCATTCCGGTGCTTGTAAAGGCAGGCGGAATTATTCCGATGGCAGTAACGGAATCGGTAAATGATATAAGCAATCCAAAAACGCTCAATGTAGTTATTTTTCCCGGCGCGGACAATACCTTTGAAATGTACGAGGACGACGGCTGCACGAATGAATATGAAAACGGAGCTTGTGTTGTCACAAAAATGCAGCTTGAATGGGGCAAAAAATTTACTGTTTCAAAGCCTGACGGAGATGAAAGCCTTTTTGTAAAAGACCGAAGATACATAATGGAATTCAGAAAAATCGAGGATTGTGACATAACAGTAACCGAGGACGGTAAGGAAAAGATATTTAAGAAGCATTATCGTAACGGCAGCATGTTTGTTGAAACAGAAAATGTAAACGGTGAAATAGCTGTACAATTTAATGACGAAGTAAAAATTTCAGGCAATGATTACAAATCTGAAATCTTTGATTTATTGCTGAAAGCGCAGTATAGCTATGATATGAAAGAGAAGATCTACAGACTTTTAGACGAACATAGCATAGAAAAATTCGCTATGGAGATAATGGCAATGGATATAGATGACGATTTACGAAGTGCGCTCTTGGAAATCGCATTTTCGTCATATAGTATGGAGCTAACTATATAAAAATCAAGTGTTTTTTGAAAAAAACATAAAATTTAGTTAGCGTGGTATGAACATTAAAAATATATAAATAATTGTAGATTTTGTGGCACGACAAATAACCCCTCAGTGGAAGGTGAATTACAAAAGGTGATTTTATGGGTTATACCAGAAGTTCCGGATTGAATTGTTGACCAGTGGTTAAGAGATGATAGATAATTCTTAAGAGCTTTCTGATACAATGACCTTGAGCGCATCTGTGACCTTTGACTTCAAAACATTTACGAATACTTTGTATGTCAGCATTTGCAACAGCTTCGGCATCGGTAAAAAAAGAATGTACGGCGATACCTTTCCTCATTATTGGAGCTCGCTTACCGCAAATGTTTATTATGATTATGCGAGGCTTACGAGAAATAATGAGTATATGAAAAAAGCAGAAGCGTCAT
>ENA-OPYX01001230-OPYX01001230.1-human-gut-metagenome-genome-assembly--contig:-NODE-1230-length-14002-cov-3.166126_pt1 | contig 14002 bp, 15 predicted proteins | sample MGYA00242639_ERZ504486 | MGnify/ENA primary metagenome ERZ504486 (study PRJEB26092, sample SAMD00036296) | human gut metagenome | host: Homo sapiens | study: EMG produced TPA metagenomics assembly of... | reverse complement strand
ATTTAATGCTTACAGCCGAAAAAAGCAGTAATGTCGGTATTGTTATAAGTATTGTCGGCATTGTTGAAAGCATAACAAGCATACCTTTTGCTCCATAGAATTTAATAAATGACGCGGTTGTAAAACCTATTATAAACCCTTTCCTTACAATAATCGCTCCCGTTACAATAAAACCGAATCGCAAAAATCCCATTAAAAATACAATTCCGACACTGATAAGATTAGCTTGTAACGAATTTTTAAAAACAGTCATACTGTTCTTATTTTCGCTTACAGCCGTACAAAAACTGCCTATATAATTTTTTATCCCCTCTGCCATATCGCCGCTGTTTTTCGCCAAATACACACTCCCTACCGTCACACCGACAACAAGCAAAAAAATAAGCAATCCCAAAAGTCCGTTACCGTGTTTTTCGTCGGCTACAATGTCGTTTAATTTCACACGTCCCACCTCCAATTCAATATTATTCAAAAAATCAGTGTTTTATCACTAATTTATTGTGCTTATCTTCTTATATTATTTACACCACCAATTTTTTTTGGTATAATAATATAGTTAAAAAACATACGTAAGGAGAGAGATACAATGAACAAAACACTGAAAAAAGTCTTAAGCGGTGTTATTTCAGCATCTATGTTGTGTTCGGCACTTGCCATACCTCACACCGCATTGGCTGATGACGCACTGCCTACGGACGGTCTGCTTATGGACATCACGTTTGATGAAACAGGCACTTCCTCCGGCTCATTTAATGCAACGGTCGGCGGTACCGTTACGGAACACGGCAGTGTAAGCTATGTTGACAACTATGACGGTTCAAGCAAAGCATTAAGCATTTCAACAGACGCAGCAGGCAATTATCTTGAACTTCCGAAAGGTCTTTTAAACGGTAAAGATGCCGCAACATTTTCTTTTTGGATTAAACCGTCAAGCAGATGGGCGTTTATGACAACACCTGTAAGCGGTTCACAAGATTATCTTAACGAAAAATATTTAGGTATGCTTGCCTCATCATCAGGCTATACCGTTGAACGTTACAACAACAGCGGAACACGTCTGAGCAGCGTTAATGCAAACGCAAGCGGTGACTGGCAATACGTCACAACAGTATTTACCGCTGACGGTACAAAGGTATATGTAAACGGTAAACTATTAGCCTCAGACACTGCGGCAGTTGACATTAAGTCACTGTTTACCGCCGACGCTTCTACTTGGATTGGTCACGGTAATTGGTATGATGACAAAACTGGCAAATTTTGAAGGTTTTTCGGGTATGATTGATGATTTCAAAGTATACGGCAGAGCATTGAACGAAACCGAAATTAACCAACTTGCCGCAAAATGCTATACAAAGAGAGCAAGAGGAAACTGTAAAAGAAAAGAATTGTCTTGATATTAACACTCAATTCTATACAAATTACAGTGTTACAGAGAGTGGCAATAACGTTACCGTTTCAGTTCCGTCCCCTTCAGAGGACAAATATGAAATAATTGCAGCTTCATACTCAAACGGTGTTCTTACAAATGCAGCAAAAAAGAGTAAATCAGATGTAACATCAGACAAAACAGTTACTTTTGAAAATAATAAAGAAAACGAAAATGACACTGTAAAAGTGTTCGTATGGAACTCAATAGACGGCTTACAACCGTTAAGTGACAACAAAGCATTCCAAATCCGTACAGGCGATAAAGTAAAAGTGAAAACAAGCGTTACAACTACACTCCGTCGGAGCAGTCTGTTTCATTACAAATTGTTCCTTTTGACAAAGACGGAAAGCAGTCCGATGCTGTACAGACGCTTGATTCTGTAACACTCGGTATTATGGACAGTTACGACTTTACAGATTACATAACAGGTGACAGTAATGTTTCGTATTATAAAGTTCTTGTATCAAGCACAGTTGACGACAAGACTGCAACCTACGAAGCAGGTTACTTGCCTACCGCAAGCGTTGAATTTCCTGACGCAACACCTGCCGACAGTGCAGATACAACGGAAGGTGTTCACGACCCGACAATATTCAAAGACCCTGTTACAAAACATTATTTTGCATACTCATCACACAATCTTGTATTTGAATCAGAAGATTTAATTAATTGGGAAAAACACGATTATACAAAAAAAGTAACAGTGCCTAAAAAGCTAAGGAATTTATTGATAAAAATTATTCGGGCACAACCGCCAACACAACTTATTGGGCACCTGATTTGTACTATAAAGAGGGTGACGAATATCCGTATTGGTTCTATCTTTCAACATCATGCGGACTTGGCGGCAGAAACTCGGTTATCAGCCTTATTAAAGCCAAGTCACCCGGACTTTGGGACGGTGAATATGCAGACGCAGGCGTTGTAATCGCAAGTAAGGAAAACAGCAATTACAATACTAACTGTATTGACGCAAACATCTTTACAGATACAGACGGCAAGACATACTTTATTTGGGGTTCGTTCTGGAAAGGTATCTATATGGCAGAACTTGATACAGATACAGGTCTTGTAAAGGGCATTGACTATACTTCTGACGCTACAATTCTTTCAAGCGGTCAAAAATTCGGTACGAGATTATTCTCAACGCCGAGTGGTGTATTAGGTCCGGAAGGTCCTTATACTGTATATAATAAAGATACAGGTTACCGATATATGTTCACTTCATACGGTTGGCTTGGTACTAACTACAATTTAAGAGTTGCAAGAACAAATAAGACTTTCAGTGAAATTCTTTCAGGTTCAAACCCACACAAGCAACTTCTTGACCAGAAAGACAGACCTGTCGGTGCAACATATTCAGATCAAGTAAAAGAAGGCGGTTCACTTAATGAAGTTTGGGGTTACAAGATGTCAGGTTCATTCCAGCTTGGTGACGGCATTGAATATGTCGGCAGCGGTCACAACAGTGTATTCCAAGACGACGATGGTCAATGGTATCTTGTTCAGCACTGCCGTAAGGTAGCTGACGCAGTAGCTTATCTTCAAGTCAAGAAAATTCTTTGGACTGAGGACGGTTGGCCTGTAATCTCACCTCTTGTATATGCGGGTGAAAAAGAACAAGAAATTCCTAAGGAAATGATTTACGGTACTTGGGATTTATCAAGTGTAGGTCACACAATTATGAGAGATGATGTTACCGATGTGAGCAAGAGTGCCGCATATAAGGGTACTGACTTACCTGTACATTCAAGCCAAATCATTCTCCAACCGGACGGTACAATCGGTAACGGTATCGGCACTTGGGATTACGACAATGACCATACTGTAACACTAAATTTTGACGCAGACGGCAACAATGACAATTACGAATTCTATCAGTCAGGCGATACAATGAAGTTATTTGTTATGACAGGTTACGATAAGGATAAGAGAGAATCTGCAATTATAATGACAGGTACTGACCAAAACAGCGTTGCAAGCTTTGCAAAAAAGAGCAATGCGGTTTCACAGTCAACAAAACAGTAAACAGAATTGAAACGACTCCAACCACAATTACAAAAAGTACAAACGGCAATCCGATACTTGGATTTGACGCAGACGGCAAAACTCTATACGCAGGTGACCCTGCCGCATATGTTGAGGACGATACAGTTTATCTGTATGCAGGACACGACACATCAACAGGTGACAGCTATGTAATGCCTGAATGGGTATGTTACACTTCAAAGGATATGGAAAACTGGGAATATAAAGGCTCGGTTATGAGTGCTAAAGATATTTCTTGGAGATCAAACGATACATCAGCTTGGGCAAGTCAAGTTATCAAACACAACGGTAAGTATTATTTGTACTTCTGTACTTGGGATAAAACTTCAAGCGGTAAGCAGTCAATCGGTGTTGCAGTATCTGACTCCCCTACAGGTCCGTTTACAGACATAGGAAAACCGCTTATTCAAGGTACATTAACAGAGCCGCAAGCTCATGACCATGATGACATCGACCCTACCGTTTGGGTAGAAACCGTTGATGGTGTTGAACATCGTTATCTTGCTTGGGGTAATACTAACTTCTATGTATGCGAACTTAATGATGATATGATTTCCGTAAAGGATTTAGATGAGGACGGTTCTATCCAAATGGGCAAAGACATACTTCAACAAAAATTTGATGGGCTTCCGGATGGTCTTGGATTTACAGAAGCTCCTTGGATTTATCGTCAACAAGACGAAAACGGAAATTACACTGGCAAATATTATTTGTTCGGTGCTTTCGGTTGGCGTGAGCAAATGGGTTACGCAACATCAGATTCAATGTACGGTCCTTGGAAATGGGGCGGCATTATAATGGAGCCGACAGCTACTTCAAACACCAACCACCCTGCCGTTATAGATTTCAACGGCAAAACATACTTTATCTACCACAACGGCTCTCTTGTTTGGGGCAGTGGTTTTAGAAGAAGTGTCTGCGTTAGTGAAATGACATTTAACGAGGACGGTACTGTTCCGTATATCGATGAAACTTCAACAGGTCTAACAGGTACTGCTTCCGTCATATCAACAGCAGACAACAAATATATCGGCTACACTGCATTTAATAACCCATCAGATGATGCAAGTTATCCTCTTAAAAAGCCACTTACAGCCACTGCTGACGGTGCCGATTTAAAGACAACTCAATGGGAAATTGAACAAGGGAAATTAGACAGTTCAAACGAAAATTACGTTTCAATTCAATCCGTTTATAAACCTGGATTATATCTATGCGTTAAAGGTAAAAAAGTAATTTTAACACAACAAGCCAAAACAGACACCGTTTTAGCAAGAAGAATGACATTTAAGACAGTCAAAGCTATTGATGGTACAGATGGAAATGTTTCATTTGAAAGTGTTTCAAGACCTGGATATTTCATCACAGTATCGGGCAAAAATATCACACTTACAAACGGTTCAAATGCAGCAAATTGCTCATTTTCAGTTACAAACAAATAATTAAAAACACAAAATACCGTTGCCAAAAGGCAACGGTATTTTTTATTTTATACAACAAAAGCCATTCTGAAAAGTTTAAATTTTAACAACTAAAATCATTATATTTTATATACCAGAAAAATCATTTTTAAATTTTTAATTTCGTACAACAAAAAAGTCGTTCCGAAATGTGTAACCATTTCGAAACGACCCGGTTATTCAAAAATTAATCAGCATAAACACTGCACTGTGTCTTATCTCTGCCTTTTCTTTCAAACTTAACCTTACCGTCGATTAGTGCGAACAATGTATCATCGCTACCGATACCAACATTGTTACCAGGATGAATCTTTGTTCCTCTTTGTCTAACAAGAATGTTGCCTGCAAGAACGAACTGACCGTCTGCTCTCTTTGCACCTAGTCTTTTAGACTCACTGTCACGACCGTTTTTTGTACTACCCATACCTTTCTTATGAGCCATTTAAAACACCTCGCTATCTTAATGTCTTATCATGCGTAATTAGGCATTAATCTTTGTGATTTCTACCTTTGTGAAAGGTTGTCTGTGACCCTTCTTCTTACGCTCGTTCTTCTTTCTCTTCATCTTGAAAACGTAAATCTTCTTAGCTTTACCGTTCTTTACGATATTAGCTTCAACTGTTGCGCCTGCTACTGTAGGAGCACCAACCTTTACATCTTCGCCTTCACCGACCATAAGTACCTGATCAAATGTTACTGCTGAACCTTCTTCAGCTTCGATTTTTTCAACGAAAAGTGTATCACCTTCGCTAACCTTGTACTGTTTGCCGCCTGTTACGATTACTGCGTACATCCAAAACACCTCCTCTTAAATTTATGAGGACACGCTATCATAGGTACTGCAAGCAGATTTAAAACCCATTCTATGCGGTCACTATTACATAATACCATATTATTAACAGCTTGTCAAGCATTTTTTAATCTTCTTTTAAATTTATTATTACACCGACCGACGGTTTCGGGAATACGCTGATTGTAACCTCCGGCAATCTCTCGCCCATTGCAGTTATGTTTCTTATCTGTTCGACTCTTACAGGGTTCATTATGAACATTATATCGTACTTTCCGTCTTGAATATCTTTGTAACACGATTCATAACTTCTTGTCGAATGTACATAATCCTCATACTTTTCTTCATCAATATGAAACACATCATCAATTATCAGCTTATTCAGTGCCACTATATCAAGATTGCAATATTCCTTTGACATATCGGGATAAACGTCATTTTTAATGTAATCCTTATCCAAAAGCACCATTCTGTAAAAATAATCACCACCGCAATATGCCGCAATTCTTGTTTCGGCTTTTACAGTACTTATCTGCTTAACCATTGTACGTACAAGCGTTTCATCATTTGAATCGACAATAATTTTTTCAACTCTGAAATGATCTTGTGCACCTGCAATAAAATGTGATTCACTGAAATTCTTTATAGTTTTCACTTCTCTGTGTACAGGAAGTACAACAAGACCGTCTGAATGTGCATTTGAAAGCGACATCATCATATAATTATACGGCTCTTTTCCTGTATGATTCGGATTATGATCTTTCATATAATCTCTGTACTGCAAACAAGTTTCGTATCTTGTCTGACCGTCAGTGATATACAACGACAAATCCTTAAAATGTTCAATAATAAAGTCGATTGTCGGCTTATATGAAATTTTCCAAATTTTTTGCTGTACATTATCGTCAGATGAAAATTCAAGATCAGGCTTTTCTTCCCTAAGCTCATTCATCAAATTGAAAAGTTCTTTTTCAGGCTCTACATAAAGGCAACTTATCATACTCATATCGGCATTTGTTGATTTCAAAAGCTCATATCTGTCAAGCATAGAAACTTCGTGTGGTTTTTCGCAAGGCATAATCGCTCCCTTGCCTATTTCCTCAAGTTCAACAAGTGCAACAAAGCTTGTATTTGAATAATGAGTATCGTACATTTCTATCGTCTGTTCGTACATATATATGACAGGTTCTTCATCTCTGACAAGAATACCGTCCTCAATCCATTTATCAAGATAATTTTTTCGCTCTTGTAAATGTATTTTCTTCTCTTGTATCACTTTCAAACTTTTTACCTGAAAACAGACGCACCGAATTGTATTCGCTCTTGTCATAAAGCGCATCCTTATCTTCTTTTGCCATATTATAATAAGGCGGCGAAATGACTGAGCCAAGATTGTCAATTTTATCCGTATTATATCTGTATCCTCTGAACGCTTTTATATTAGCCATAAAAGTATCACCAATCCTTTCTTTCATTAATTCGCCCCGCGGCGAAAACTGTTCCGTCTGTTAAAAATATAAAATTTATATTGAAAATCCATTTATTTTCTGTTTTATTATGTTTGTTTCGTCAAATAATAATATCATACCAATTAAATAAGGAGGTTAAAACATATGCACAAAATGTCCTGTTTTATAAAAGGTACTCTGGTAGGTTTTGCTGTCGGTGCGGCAGTAGGTGTAATGACCGATCCTCTATCCGACAGAGAGCGTCGCAAAATTTCAAAAAAGACTGAGGGTATTTTTAGGAATATCGGTTCTGTTATGGATAATATAATAGATATTTTCCATTAAGCGCAAAACGAGGCTACTCAAAATTGTAAGCCTCGTTTTTAGTATTATTCTTCTGAAATATCTTTTCCGAGATACTTAGCAACTGAATATACATCTTTATCCCCTCGTCCTGAAAGACACACGACAAGTATTTCATCTTTTTTCATTGTAGGTGCAATTTTTCTTGCAAGAGCGATTGCGTGTGATGATTCGATTGCAGGAATAATTCCTTCCATTCTTGACAAATACACAAAAGAATCCACCGCCTCTTTATCTGTTATCGGGTAATATTCCGCTCTGCCCGTTTTCGCCATGTAGGCATGTTCCGGACCTATTCCAGGATAATCAAGTCCTGCTGAAATTGAATATACAGGCATAATATTACCGCCGTTGTCTTGTAAGAACAGCGACTTCATACCATGAAGTACACCGACTGTCCCCTTAGTTATAGACGCCGCATGACGTTCTGTATCAACGCCGTCGCCCGCTGCCTCTGCGCCGTAAAGCTTTACAGAAGGCTCGTCAATAAAATCGGCAAACATACCGATTGCGTTTGAGCCGCCGCCCACACAAGCCATAACTGCGTCAGGAAGTTTACCTTCCATTTCAAGAAGTTGTTTTCTTGTTTCTTTGCTTATTACACTCTGAAAATGCTTTACAATAAGCGGATAAGGGTGTGGACCTACCGCTGAACCCAATACATAAAATGTATCTTCGGCATTTGCTGTCCAAGCACGCATAGCTTCATTTGTAGCATCTTTTAGTGTTCCTGTTCCCGATGTAATAGGATGAACCGTAGCACCAAGCAAATTCATACGAAATACATTAAGTGCCTGTCTTTTTGTATCTTCCTCACCCATATATACATCACATTCAAGTCCCAAAACAGCCGCAAATGTCGCAGTTGCAACACCGTGCTGTCCCGCACCTGTTTCGGCAATGACTTTTTTCTTGCCCATCCTCTTCGCGAGCAAGCATTGACCTATTACGTTATTAATTTTATGTGCACCTGTATGGTTTAAATCTTCACGTTTCAAATAAATCTTCGCACCGCCAAGATCCTTTGTCATTTTTTCGGCATAATACAAAATTGACGGTCTGCCCGTATATTGCTTGTGATAATAATTAAGCTCACGGTTAAAATCCTCGTCATCTTTGTACTTGTTAAATGCCTCCTCCAAATTAATAAGTGCATTCATAAGAGTTTCAGCGGCATACTGTCCGCCGAATTCTCCGTATCTACCCTTCTTTTCCACTATTCTATTCTCCTCTCGTCAATCTATGTATAATACATTATAACAAAATTTTTCGCATTTGCACAAGAGATTTTTATAATATTTTTTCATAATATTTCATTCGTCCACGGTTTATTGACTAAAAATATTGCGTATGCTATAATATTTAGAAGAATTCAATCAAAGGAGATTTTTACAAATGAATAAAATTACAACAAGAAAATTAGCAATAGCAGGCGTACTTATAGCTGTAGGAGTTGTATGCTCGCCGTTAAACTTTCCTGTCGGCGCGTCAAAATGTTTTCCGGTGCAACATCTTATAAACATAATTGCGTCAGTATTTTTAGGGCCGTTTTACGGAGTGATTATGGCATTTATCACATCACTTCTTCGTCTTGCAACGGGTATGGGTACACTTCTTGCATTTCCGGGAAGTATGTGCGGTGCGCTTATCGGTGGATTGTGCTATAAATTTTCAAAGAAATTGCCGCTTGCTTATATCGGTGAATTGTTCGGAACGGGTATAATCGGTGCACTTGCCGCTTATCCTATCGCCGTTTACGTTATGGGTAAAGAGGCTGCACTTTTCGCATATGTACTTCCGTTTATAATAAGTTCGGCAGGCGGTACTGTTATAGCAATTTTCCTTGTTACCGCATTAAAGCAAACACACGCACTTGATAAATTTTTCGGAGATGAACAATGATAAAAGACATTATACAAAATGTTTATTCAAAACATCCGCTTGTTCATAACATAACCAACTACGTTGCCGCAACGGATTGTGCAAATATAACATTGACAATCGGTGCGTCACCGATTATGGCTGATGAGCCTAAGGAAGTCGGTGAAGTAACGCAAATTTCCGACGGACTTGTTTTAAACTGCGGAACAATTTCCGAAAGTCGATTAAATTCTATGCTTATATCCGGTAAAACAGCAAAGTCAAGAGAAATACCTATCGTTCTTGATCCTGTCGGAGTCGGCATTTCCAAATTCAGAACAAGTGCCGTTCATAAAATAATTACGGAAGTAAAACCCGATATTATAAGACTTAATGCGTCGGAACTTAAAAGTATTTGCCTTAACATCAAAATATGTCAGGGGTGGACGCCGTTAATATCGACAGTTTGGACGATACTGTTGAGCTTGCAAAAAAGCTTTCGCTTAAGACCAACGCAATTATAGGTGTAAGCGGTATATCGGATATTGTTACGGACGGCAAAAATACCGCCGTTATTTCAGGCGGGCACGCAATGATGAAAAAAATTACAGGCTCCGGCTGTATGCTTTCATCTGTTATCGGTGCATTTGCCGCCGCAAATCCGAATAATCTTTTTTATGCGGTATCTGTTGCATTCGGTTTATATGCAAGTTGTGGAAAAAAAGCATACAAAGAAAATATAGGTATCGCAACATACAAAAACAACTTTTTTGATGAAATGACAAATCCTGATTTGGAGGGGATTGAAATTGAATATAGATAAAAAAACACTAAGACTTTATGCCATTACGGACAGAACGTGGCTCGACGGCAGAACGCTTTATTATGACGTTGAAAAAGCCTTAAAAGGCGGTGTTACACTGCTTCAGCTACGTGAAAAAAATATGTCAACCGACGATTTTATAAATTCTGCAAAAGAAATAAAATTATTGTGCGAAAAATATAATGTACCGCTTATTATAAACGACAATGTGGACGTGGCAAAAGCGGTTAATGCAGACGGTGTGCATATCGGGCAAAATGATATGCCCGCTCACGAGGCAAGAAAAATCTTGGGTAAAAACAAAATAATCGGTGTTACCGCAAAAACTGTCGAGCAAGCACAAAAAGCCGAAAAAGACGGTGCTGACTATCTTGGCAGCGGTGCAATATTCGGTACAACAACAAAAGGTGACGCAAAGAAAATGGATATACAGACTTTGAAAAGCATAACAAGCTCTGTTAATATACCCGTTGTCGCAATCGGCGGAATTGACGGTGATAATGTACTTCAATTAAAGGGTACAGGCATAGTCGGTGCGGCGGTTGTTTCGGGTATTTTTGCACAAGATGATATTGAAACGGCGACAAAAGATTTATATAACAAGATTGGAGAAATAATATGAAAACAGCTTTAACTATTGCAGGCTCTGATTCAAGCGGCGGTGCGGGAATACAAGCGGATTTAAAATCATTTGCCGCTAACGGTGTTTTCGGAATGAGCGTTATAAATTCCGTAACTTCACAAAACACAACAGGTGTTTTCGGTGTATACGATATTCCTTGTGACGTTGTCGCTTCACAAATTGACGCAGTATTTGAAGATATTTTCCCCGACGCAGTAAAAATCGGTATGGTATCTTCGGCAGAAATTATAAACACTATTGCGGACAGATTAAAGTATTACAACGCAAAAAACATTGTACTTGATACGATTATGGTTTCAACAAGCGGTTGTAAATTGCTTCGTGACGATGCAATCGACGCACTTACTTCCGTATTGTTCCCCATTGCCGATATTATCACGCCTAATCTTCATGAGGCACAAATTTTATGCGGTTTTGATATAAGAAGCGAAAGCGATATGGTGCGTGCGGCAGACGTGATTTATAATAAGTATAACGTAACAGTTCTGCTTAAAGGCGGTCATCTTGCAAATACAAGCAACGACTTGTTGTATGACAGAAACGAAACTTGGTTTGAGGCTGTCAGAATTGATAATCCAAACACTCACGGCACAGGCTGTACTCTGTCATCAGCCATTGCCGCTAATCTTGCAAAAGGTATGGATATAAAAACCGCCGTAAAATCGGCAAAGGATTATATCACCGGTGCTCTGTCCGATATGCTCGACTTAGGCAAAGGCAGCGGTCCTTTAAATCATATGTATAAATTTTATCCGAATAAAAAGTAACATAAAAAGCGGTTCAGAGGAACGCTTTTTTATATATTATCATGAACCGTGATAAAGCGCTTTAAAATACCTAAAATTATATATGTTAGCTTCAGTATCAAAGTTAATTCCAAATGAATTTTCAATCTGAGAATCGGTATTATAATCGTATATCGGAAGCATGGGCTCACCATAGAGCTTTCGAATAGGATAATCAAGTCGAATTAAATTTGGAATATATGCTCCTCCCGACGATTGACTAAAACGCTTTTCAACATAAGCATTAATACCCGGAAAAACATTGTATACGATACCCCAATCGCCCATAAACAAATAATGATTATTAAAAATACAAGTAAAATCTCCTCCTATGCTAATTACAATACCATTTTCTTTGGATACATTCAGCTTCAAAGCATCAGCAGTGATATTGTCCACATAATGTTCACGATATGTTTTATTAAAAATTGAATATATCGGAACATATAAAATACCATTAACTATTTGTGCAGGTGAAGTTAGAGTATGAAGCATATAAAAATCTTTTTTAAAACCAACTCGATTACTGTTTATTGTAAAACTGATTTCTTTATCTGTTATACCTTCTTCCATATATTTTAACATTGAAGTTATTAGTTCATTTTCACTGTCTTTTGTTAAAAAAATCATTTGGTTTTATATAATTATTGTCATCAAAAGCCAATATATTTATATCCAATAAATATGCAAAATACGGTTTTGACCATTCTTGAATCTTGTATGCGTCATAAGAGGGAATGTCATAGTGAACATAATCCGGTATTGTTTCTTTGTATGATTCAAAAATTTGCTCTATATGATTATAGTGACCGTATTTACTTATATAGTAATCAAAAGCCTCCGCATAGTCATACGAACATCCCAAAATTCTTGAAATGAAAAATGCTGCGTCGGTACGAGTGACACCTCTGTATGGATGTAATTTACTTCCGTTTTCATAACTATACTCGTCTATAAGATCTGCCTTAACAAGCAAATTTATGTACTTTTCTAACTTTGTATCTTTTATATCGCTGAATTTTTCAAGATAAGCAATATTTGTGTTTTCTTCATCATCAGTTTTTACATAGTGGTTATAAAAATTACTGTCAAAATCCATATGAGCTGCTTTGATGAGATCTATCATAAAGTCCTGATATGAAACTCTGTCATCAGAGATATCCAGCGACAGTGTTTTGTCAGGTTCACACCATACATAATTCAGAAAGAAATCCGAAATTTCATTATCCTTATTTGCTTCCGTATATATTTCACAGGTACGTTCAATCGGTATAGCCATTGAACCGTCAATATTAAATGCCGGGACTTCTATTCCGTTTATTTTAACCTTAATATCCGTATACAGAACATTTATGTCGGATTTTGTCGGTTCTGAAATAGGTGTTTTTTCTTTTTGCCAATCATAATCCGCATAGGCAATGCCGTCTTCAAATTTTACATCAAAACCGTAGTTCGACAAAGCTGATACTAATACTGCTGTTTCGCCGCCTATATTGTACGCAGGTATTTCATATCCACATATATCCGTTATTATATCTGTCGGATACACTGCGCCTATAACATCACCGACATTTTCTGCGGTGGCAGTAATACCGAATAACATAAATAAAGCGACTAATATAAATATTTTTCGTTTCATTATTATCTCCTTTTTTATCTTAAATATTGTCCTATGATTTATCCCATTATATCATATTGATTGTAAGTATAATATGTATAAAAATCATATGGCAATGTTGAAATAAGTTCTCCGTCTGACAGTGAATATACTTCTACTTCCTTATTCGCTTTATTTACTTTAGTGTAACAAACTTTATTATCACGTTTGATAAGATACACTTTTCTATCAGATTCTAAGAATACCTCACCGTCGGGATTGTATATATAGTATTTCGAACTTCCTTTTTCGTATTTGTACACTGGTGTATATCCGCTAAAGCCCTCAGTATCCAGAAAATCAATAAATTCCTTTGGATATACAGATGTATATAACAGCATATTAAATCCATCGACCGTATAATTCCCCTTAGGAGATACGCACTCGCTGTCTATATTTTCTGCCAATAAATCCTCAATATAGTCATCAGCGGATTTATATTGCTGATTTTCATCCCAATTCAATGAATCAATATGTTCTCTTGTCTGTATATCATATACCTCAATACTATATTCATCGGTTTCACCGAAACAAATTTTATTTTTATATGGCATTACAAATAATTTTTTATCACTTTATAAATTATTTTCTCCGTTGGGTATTGTAAATTATGTATTCATCGTTATATTTGACCGGTGTATATCCTTTCAGCGTATCGGTATAAAAATATGTGAAATCCTTAACTATATGTTGGA
>ENA-OPYX01001228-OPYX01001228.1-human-gut-metagenome-genome-assembly--contig:-NODE-1228-length-14007-cov-2.769885_pt1 | contig 14007 bp, 18 predicted proteins | sample MGYA00242639_ERZ504486 | MGnify/ENA primary metagenome ERZ504486 (study PRJEB26092, sample SAMD00036296) | human gut metagenome | host: Homo sapiens | study: EMG produced TPA metagenomics assembly of... | reverse complement strand
TCGTAGCCCTGATCGACCATCATGGGGATCATGATGGAGCCGATGGAAGCGGTATCTGCAGATGCAGAACCGGAAATACCGCCGAAGAAGTAGGAAGCAACGATGTTGACCATTGCCATGCCGCCGCGCATCCAGCCCACGCAGGCATCCGCCAGAGCGATCAGCTTTTCAGAAATGCCGCCGGAGCCCATGAGCACACCCATGGTGATGAAGAACGGCACAGCCATCAGGCTGAAGGAAGAGATGCCCTTGACCATCAGACGGCAGACATCGGTCAGTGCCTGACCCTGCACCATCATGCACAGCACGCTGGAAAGACCAACGGCGTATGCAATGGGGAAACGCAGGAAGATCATTACAAAGAAGCTGACAAGAAGGACAATGATTGCCAGTGTCTGAACTGTCATATTACACTTCCTCCTTTACAAAAATGCTCTTGATGTGGTTGTACAGTGCCTCGATCTCGAAGATGATCATGGCAACACCGGCCAGCGGCACCGGGAAGTACATCCAGAAGCGGCTCAGCCAGGGCATGGACACGTAGAAGCCGCGGCCGCCCAGAGTGGTGGCATAGTTCCAGCCGACCACCATCATGATGACACCCAGAATGCACACGGCAAGATCGGCCAGAATATCCAGCACCTTGACGGCGATTTTGGGCAGATACACGTCAAACGCAGTCATGCGGATATGGGCACCGCGGCGGATGGCCAGAGCGGCACTCAGCACGGCCATATAGCTCATGCAGGTCAGCACGACCTCTTCCGTCCATGCGGGGTCCGGGATGAACGGGACGTAACGACCAATGACCGACATGGTGGTGATGAGAATATCTGCGATCAGCAGCAGCTTGCAGATAAACAGGACCACTTTGTAGGTGACGTCGTACGCCGGCTTGATCTTATCCAGAGTGGTAAAGATTTTCGGCATAGGATCTCCTCCATACTCTTATAAAAAGCCCGGCGGGTCTGCGGGCGTATCCCGTAGTCCCCCGCCGGGCTATGTACTACTTCAGGATAAAGGCGCTTTTATCAGGCCTTCATATCCAGCAGCTGCTGATACAGCTCAGCCTGATCAGAGGTGTTCTCGCTGATGACCTTAGCGCAAGCCTCCTGCCAGGGAGCCTTATCGGGGACATCGACGACGTTGCAGCCGGAAGACTTCAGCTCGTCGAGGACCTTGTTCTCAGCGGTCTCGGACAGGTCAGCGTTGAAGGCCTGCGTATCCGCAGCAGCCTCCATGACGGCAGCCTGCTGGTTCTCGGTCAGCTTGTTCCAGGCGTTGTCGGTGATGACAGCCTGCACAGCGCCCAGAGTATGGCCGTCGAGGATCAAGTTGTTAGCGACCTCGGGGAAGGCGTTGGACTTGTAGTTTGCGATGGGCTGCTCAGCGCCATCGACAACGCCGGTCTGCAGTGCGCTGTACAGCTCACCGAAGGAAACGACGGTGGGGTTAGCGCCCAGACCCTCGACCATGCCGTTCATGACGGGGTCGTTGGACACGCGCAGCTTCAGGCCCTTGAAATCAGCGATGCCGGAAACGGGCTTGACAGTGAAGAAGTGACGGAAGCCCTCCTCGCCGTAGAAGATACCACGAACGGGCAGGCCCAGCTCCTGGGGCTCGTTCAGGAACTCAGGTGCCAGCTCGCTGTTGGCGAAGTTCCAGAAGTGTGCGCGGTTCTCGAAGGTGAAGGGGATGGACAGCAGCTTGGACTTGTTGCAGCCGTAGCTGGTCAGTGCGAAAGCGGAGATACGGCTGATGTCGATGGAGGTGGAGCCGCCGAGGATAGCGTCCAGAACGTCGTTCTCAGAGCCCAGAACGCCGGAAGCCTGCACATCGACGACGACGGAGCCGCCGGTCAGCTCCTCGACCTTCTCCTTGAAGTGAGAACCGGTCTGGCCGACGATGGTATCCAGCGGGTTGACCTCGGCGTAGACCAGAGTCACCTTCGGGTCGGAAGCAGCAGCTGCGGCATCACCGGCGGGAGCGGTGGAAGCTGCAGCAGAGGTAGCGGTAGAAGCAGCAGTGCTGTTGCTGGAGCCACCGCAGGCGGTCAGTGCCAGAGCAGCGGCGGAAACACCGGCTGCTGCCAGAAAGCTGCGACGAGAAATCTTCTTCATGATAAAATCCTCCTTAGATTTTCCTCATTCAGGGCGGTACGCTCTGCACGGGTCGCACACCGTCCGTTCATTTACGGTACACACTTTAGCAAAAATTTTTTAGTCAGAACAAGGGCTTATGAAAAATGTCCTGTTTTTCAAAAAAATGTGAGAAACACTTTTGTGCATTTCCTACAAGCCATAGTGCAGTTTATTCAGCACACTGCCCAACAAGATGAATACAATGTGATATTTCTTGCACTTTTCAGGCTTCGCGGATGCGCTGGATGAGGCGGCTCTGCTCCTCAAAAGCCGCGTACATAGGCTCAACTGCCGCCCGGAAGCGGGCTTTCTCGGCGGCAGAGAGGGTCGTCACCTCCACGCCCCATTCCCGCATATGCTTCTCGGCGCTGGCCTCCCGCTCCGCCCAGAGGCGGCGTTCGGCCAGAGCGCTCTCCTTTCCGCAGGTGCGGATGATGTCCGGGAAGCGCTCGTCCAGCTCTGCCAGCTTTTCCATCGCGGCCTCGCTGGCCAGCTGCAACTCCGGCACACGGGTGTGCTCATCCTTTAAGAAATAGGGAGCCACCTCGTAGTGGCCCATGGCCTCATAGCTGGGCCAGTTGTTTTCCGCGCCGTCTATCTCGGCGTTGTGCAGGGCTGCATAGACCCGGCTGTAGACCACCTGCGCCGGCTCTGCGCCGAGGTCCAGTATCATCTCGCTCATCATGTCCGACTCCTGCACCCGGAGCGTCAGCCCCGCGAGGTCCGCCAGCGTCTCCACCTTTTCGCGGGTGTAGAAGCTGCGGACACCGGCGTCGAACCACGACAGGCCCACGAGGTCTATCGCGCCGAGGCCGGAGAGGAATTCATCGCCGATCTCACCGTCCAGCACCCGCCACATCTGGGGCGCGTCGGGATAGAGAAAAGGCAGCTGCAATACGCTCAGGGCCGGCAGATACTCGGCCAGATGGCCCAGAGAGACGCGGGAAAAGTCGATGCCGCCGTACTGCATCTGCTCGATGACGCTCTGTTCGGCCCCCAGCTCCCCGCCGCTGTAGACCACGACTTTGACTCTCCCCTCCGTCCGCTCGGCCACGAGGTCGGCAAAGGCCAGAGCGGCCTGAGTGGTGGGATAATCCTCGGGCTGGTTCTCGGCGTAGCGCAGGATGAGCTCCGGGCCGGTGTACTCTTCCGTCTTGCTGCAGCCCACAGCGCCCAGCGCCGTACAGGCGGCCAGCGCCAGCACAGTGCGGCGGGAAATCATCCGCCCGCTCACAGCCCGGCCTCCGGGTCGGCCTTTGCCTTCTGGCCGGCCTGACGGCGGTACTGGGTGGGAGTCATGCCGGTGCGTTTCTTAAACGCCCGGGCGAAGTAGCTGGCGTCCTCGTAGCCCACCATCGACGCCACCTCCGCCGAGGAGCGGAAGGGGTCGGCCAGCAATTCCTTTGCCGCGTTGATGCGCAGCTCGGTGAGGCAGTCGAGGAAGTTCATCTTCTGGTACTTCTTGAACTGCGCCGACAGGTAGGCCGGGCTGATGTGCAGGATCTCGCCCACGCTGTCCAGCGACAGATCGAACATATAATTATCCTCGAGGTAGCGGCGGACATGGGCCATGACGAGGGCCGTCTGGCTGTTCTCGCCCTCCTCGGGGCGTCTTCCGCCTCTTCTTCGGTCTCCGTCTGCTCCTGCTGGGGCTGGGCGGCGGCCAGCTCTTCCAGCTTCCGCTCCGTCTCGATCTGCCGCATAGCCCGGCGCACCGAGGCTTCCAGCTCGTCGGGGTCCACCGGCTTGAGCAGATAGTCGCAGGCCCCCAGATGCACCGCCTCATGGGCATACTGGAACAGGCTGTAGGCCGTGACGAAGATGACCCGGCAGGAAGGCCGCTGGGCCAGCACGGCGCGGGCAGCGTCGAGACCGCTCATACCCGGCATCTCAATATCCATCAGGATGAGGTCCGCGCCCCACAGCACCGCCGTGTCGGCAGCTTTGCGGCCATTTTCCGCCACCTCCAGAACCACTTCCCGCTCAAAACGGCGCTGGACCAGCTCTGCAAGCGCCTCCCGCTCCAGCTTTTCGTCATCCGCGATCAACAGGCGTATCATCGTCCAAATCCTCCTCCAAAAGTTCTACAAGGGGCAGGTACATACTGATGGCCGTTCCCCGGCCCGGGTGAGAGCGGATGATCAGCCGCCCCCGTTTATCCAGAAGCCGCAGCCGTGCGGCCACGTTATAGACGCCGATATGCTCCCAGCGCTCCCCGGGCTGGGCCAGCGCGGCTTTCAGCTGGGCCAGCTGTTCGGGCTGGATGCCCACGCCGTTGTCGCAGACGCTGATATAGAGCAGTCCCTTATCCCGCAGCGGGTTGATGCGGATGCGCACCACGCCGCCCTCTTCCTTGGGCGAGATGCCGTGCTTGAAGGCATTCTCCACGATGGGCTGCAAGATGAAGGACGGCACCATCGTCTCCGTCAAATCGAGGGAGTCGGAGATGCGCCACACCATCTTCACACGGTCGCCGAAGCGGACGTGATAAATGGAGTAATACTCGTCCACGATGCGCACTTCCCGGGCCAGCGGCACCTGCTCGTCGTTGCTCATCAGGCTGTAGCGCAGCAGGTGCGACAGAGCCGTGATGAGGGCCTGAGTGCGGTAGGCTTTTTTCCTGTCCGGCGGTCTGTAAAATGACGTTCAGGGTGTTGAAAAGGAAATGGGGGTCTATCTGGCTGCGCAGCTGCTGCAAACGGCTGCGCTCCATCCGGTTCTGTAATTCCAGAGCTTCTGTTTTCTGGCGGTGGAGCTCCCGCTCCATCTCGTTTTTCTCCCGCAGGGTGGTCACCTGCTCCGCCATCGAATGCTTCATGTGGTTGAAGGCTTCGGTCAGCTGGGCCATTTCCGGCTGACGGGGCGAAGGCAGGTCGGGCGAATCGAACTCGCCCCGGGTGACCTCCCGGGAGGCGCCGATCATCTGCTGCACCGGGGTCAGCAGCGTCAGCACCGAGAAGGCCATGACGCAGCCAAGCGCAAGGCAGAGCGCCACCACGACGGTCTGCACCCATTTCACCCGGTCGCTGAGGGCCGACACGGTGGTGTAAGTCCCCTGAGCGTCGGTGATGGCCGTGTTCAGCAGCTGCTGGGTGTACTGGCGCAGATAGCCGCCGCAGGGTACGATCTTATTATAGTAGAGCTGGGCGGCTTTCGTGTCCTGACCGGCGGCCACCGCTTCTTCCAGCTGGTCCACCAGTGCGGTGTAGCTGTCGTAGGTAGTGGAAACGGCATTGTAGAGCAGATACTGCTCTTCACTCACAGTGCCAAGGTCGCTCTCGATGCGCCAGAGCCATGCGTTGGTGACGGAAAAGGCGCTGTGGAGCTCCTCTGTCAGCGCTTTGGCATCGCCGTACTCCCAGCGGTAATCTTCCATGGCCGAAAGACTCCGCTCCACGCCGTTTTGAAAGCGGCTGATGGCGTTGAAGTTGCCCATCTGGTCGTCCAGTTCCCGCAGCACGGTGCCGGACTGGTAAAAAGCTCAAGAATATCTGCCCCGCCAGCGCCAGAAAAAACGCCGCCAGGCAAAGACTGATCTGCCCTTTCAGGGTCATCCTGCGCCCCACGCACCCATCCTCCTTCTCTGTGATATTCTACCGCGCATCTTCCGCCTTATCCGGCCTGTCCGCCGTCAGAGCGAAAGCTCCATAAACTTTCTTTTTCGTCCTATTTTAGCACATTTTAGGGCATCTGCGCAATATCATCCTTGATTGTTGGAAAATAATATGGTACTATGACCAAAAAGGAGGGTATTTTTATGTCTCAGCCGATCTCCGTTTCCGTCCAGATGGATGCTGCATCCTTCCACGATTTTGCCGCCTTTGACCTGCTGCGCCACCACAAGGCGTGGCACCGGCCTCTGGTGTTCACGGCCATTTTGCTGGTGTCTGCCGGCTTCTGCCTGTCGCAGGTGGGCCAGAAAGACGGCGCAGCTCTGCTCACGGTGGTGCTGGCCGTGGTGGCGCTGGGCGTGCCGGCTGTCTACTTCTGGACGTTCTTCCACTCCCTGAGCCTCCAAATCAAAAAGATGGGCCTGCCCCGCCCCTTCTACCGGCTGCTGCTGGACGACGAAGGACTGTCGGTCTGGATGGCCGGCGAGCAGGACAAGCCTGAGGCGAGCCGCAAGTATGCGTGGCACGATCTGCATCTGGCCTACCGCACCCCCAACGCCATTTACCTCTATGTCCAGCAGAATCAGGCCTATCTGCTGAACGACAGCCTCGACGCCGCATGGAGCCTGCTGCAAGCCTCCCTCCCGGCAGAGCGCCTGCATGATATGCGATAAGAACGTCAAAAGCCCATCGCACAGCTGTGCGATGGGCTTTTTTGCGTCAGCAAACAAAAACAGGCAGCGCCGTGGAAAGGAGGAGAAAGCGGCGCTGCCTGTGTATGAGAACTCCTAAACATTTGCGGCTGCTAGGAGGTTGTTGGTAGTCTGTCCGCCGCCGTGGCTATTGCCTCGCATAGGTGGGGGACAGTATTTTTTAGGGGCGCGGCACCCGCTGCGGGGCTGCGCATGAATCCTGCCTGCATGGCATTTATGGAAAGTCAAAAGCCGGAGATTGGGGATCTCGTTCTTGTCTTCCCGACTGCACCTTTATTGTACCGGATAAAAATGGAGTTTCTTTGAGTTAGTTTTGAACAATCTGCAAACAAGATGTGGAAAGTCGGAGGGCTTTCTTTTCCGTTCTGCTTGACATTCGGCACAGAACGATGTATTGTTAAGTTTATTGTGAAATACCTATGAAATTCCTGCATTTTTGAGGGAGGAGACACTATGGCCGCAACGGCACAGCCGCAGCAGGAAAAGACCCTGCTCATGACCGAGGGCAGCATCTGGAAAAGCATCCTGCTCTTCTCGGTGCCGCTCATCCTGGGCAACCTGCTCCAGCAGCTTTACAACACCGCCGACTCCATCATCGTCGGCAACTTTCTGGGCAGCAACGCTCTGGCCGCTGTGGGTTCCAGCGGCTCACCCATCTACCTGCTCATCGGTTTCAGTCAGGGCGTGGCCGTCGGCGCCGGCGTCGTCGTGAGCCAGTACCTCGGCGCAAAAGATAAAAAGGAAACGCGCATCGCCGTCCACACCTCGCTGGCCATCGCGGTCATCCTCGGCCTCATCCTGACGGTGGGCGGCATCGCCGTCAGCCGCAGCCTGCTGGTCTGGATGAACACCCCCGAAGAAGTTCTCGGCGACGCCGTGACTTACATGAAGCTCTACTTCGGCGGTGTGCTGTTCAGCGTCGTCTATAACATGGCAGCCGGCATCCTCAACGCGGCGGGCAACTCCCGCCGCTCGGTCATCTACCTCGCCTGCGCTTCCATCACCAACATCATCCTCGACCTCGTACTCATCGCCGGGCTGAAGATGGGTGTGGCGGGTGCTGCCATCGCCACCGACATCAGCCAGCTCGTCTCCTGTGTGCTGAGCCTCCGCTTTCTGATGAAGGTGGACGCCGACTACAAGGTGGAGCTTTCCGCCATCCGGCCCGATCAGCGGATGACCTCCCGCATCATCCGCATCGGCCTTCCCACCGGCATCCAGAACATGGTCATCTCTTTCTCGAATGTGCTGGTGCAGTCCAGCGTCAACAGCTACGGTGCCGCCGCCATGGCAGGCTTTGCGGCCTATATGAAAATCGACGGCTTCAACATCCTGCCCGTCACCAGTTTCAGCATGGCGGCGACGACCTTCGTGGGCCAGAACTATGGCGCAGGCAACCTCAAACGAGTGAAGAATGGCATGTGGGTCACGCTGGGCATGGGCGTGCTCTACACCCTCTGCACCGGTGCTCTGCTGCTGGCGTTCCAGAATCCCATCATGCACCTGTTCACCTCCGACGAGACGGTGGTGGCCTTCGGGTGCAGCGCCATGCACTACTTCTGCCCCTTCTACTTCCTGCTGGCCATCCTCCACGGCATGGCGGGCGCAGTGCGCGGCACTGGCCGCAGCGTACCGCCGATGGTGGTGCTGCTCATCTCGCTCTGCCTCTTCCGTGTGGTGTGGATCCAGTTCGTCCTCCCCTTCTTTGCGGGCATCGAGGGCGTGTTCGTCCTCTACCCGGTGTCGTGGGCGCTGGGTGCCGTGCTGATGGCCCTCTACGCATGGAAAGGCAGCTGGATGACTTACGAGCATTCCTGACAGGAACCGGGAACCATTCCATTTTTCCATTCGCCTTTTGGGGACGTCTGTGGTATCTTATAGGTAAAAGAACAGCAAACCCGGTATCTCAGGAGGATTCATGCAGACAACAAAACCCGAAACCGCACAGCAGCGCCCCACCGGCGCACGAATGGCCCTGCTGATGCTTCTTTACTTTATCAAAATCGGCGCGTTCACCTTTGGCAGCGGATGGAGCATCATTGCCCAGATGGAGCGGGAGTTCGTGGACGAGCGCGGCTGGATGACCAAGAGCGATCTGCTGGAGCTCATCGCCGTGGGCAAGAGCCTGCCCGGCATCATGGTGGCGAACATCACTCTGCTCTTCGGCTATCAGATGGCCGGGGTGCTGGGCGGCATCTGCGCGGCCATCGGCCTGTGCATCCCCGCCGTCGTCACCCTTACCATCGTGACGGCCATCTACGACGCCATTAAAGATAACTACTGGGTCTGGTCGGCCCTCAAGGGCGTCCAGTGCGCCGTGGCCCCCATCATCGGCGGCGCGGCCATCTCTCTCGGCAAAGATGCTCTGACCAGCGCGATGCCCATCATCATCTGTGCCGTCGCCTTTGTGCTCTGTTACTTTACGTCCATCAGCAATCTGACGCTGGTGGTGGCCGGTGTGGTCATCGCGCTGGTCTGGATGGGGGTGAGCGAACATGGCCATGTTTGAGACCCTCGTTCAGCTCTTCGCCGCGTTTGCGAAGATCGGCTTCACCAGCTTCGGCGGCACCTCCATGATCCCCCTCATCATGGATGAAATGTCCTCCCACGGCTGGATGACGGATGCCGATTTGACGAACCTCATCGCCATCGCCGAGATGACACCCGGCTCTCTGGGCGTCAATGCCGCCACCTTTGCAGGCACCAAGACCGCCGGGATGCCGGGCGGCGTCTTCGCGGTCCTGGGCGTCCTCAGCCCCACCCTGACGCTGACGCTTCTGGCGGCGGCGTTCTTCCAGAAGTTCCGCACCAGCAAGGTGATGAGCTACATCATGAAAATCGTCAAGCCTGTCTGCATCGGCATGGTGCTGGGTGTTCTGGTGGGCCTCTGCCGCCAGACCTACATCACCGAGGCAGGAGGCATCAGCCTGCCGGGCATCGCCATCGGCATCCTCTGCTTTGTACTGCTCCAGAAATTCAAGCTCAGTGTGCCGAAGGTCATCGGCATCGCGGCGGTGCTGGGGCTGGTGTGCTTCGGGGTGTTTTGACCAGCTTTCCTTCAGCTCTTAGGCTCTCTCTTTGGGAGAGGCATTTGCTCTACTTAAAGCAAAAGCATCCGCAGCACCCTCGCCGGGTGTCTGCCGATGCTTTCTTTCTATATTATTCTTATTATTTTACCGCCAGCGGCGACGGCCTTATACTCACTTCTCCGTGGCAGAGCATCTCGGTGCGGCCCCCTTCCCGCTGCACGATGAGCCGCCCGGCGTCGTCGATGGCCACCGCCTTTGCGGCGTAGCTCTCCGTCCCGGTGCAGACCGTGACCCAGTGGCCCGGCACAAGCACCGGGCGCGGTACTCGTCCAGACAGTCGAGGCCGGGCAGAGACCCAGCAGTTCCCGGGCGATGGCCCCAGCCAGTGCCGCCCGACTCACCGGTGCAGGCCCACCGGGGTAGAGACTGCCCGCGATGGGCCGCAGCTCCTCGGGCCAGTCCTCGGGCGGGAGGTCAGGTTCAGGCCGATGCCCACCACCAGCCATTCCAACTGTCCGCTCTCGATGTCAGCCCCGGCTTCCGTCAGGATACCGCAGACCTTCTTGCCGTTATAATAGAGGTCGTTGACCCACTTGACTGCCCAAGTCCAGCCCGCAGAGCCGCTTCACAGCCCGGCAGACGGCCACGCCGCGCTGACGGTGACGGTCTGCGCCTCGGTCATGGGCAGGCCGGGCCGCAGCACCAGCGAGAGATAGATGCCTTTCCCCTCCGGGCTCTCGAACCGCCGCCCCAGCCGGCCCCGGCCCGCCGTCTGCTGACTTGTCAGCACCATCGTGCCGTGGGGCGTACCCTCGAGGGCCAGCGTCTTGGCCGTGCGGTTGGAACTTTCCAGCTTGTCGTAGAGGTAGATGGGGGCGTCGTACTCCCCCACCGCCTCGGCGCAGAAGGGGTCGCCGCCCGCCAGCCGATAGCCCCGCCGGGGGGCGGCTTCCAGCGCATAGCCCTGAGCCGCCAGTGCAGCCGCAGCCTTATGGACAGCAGCGCGGCTCACACCCAGCTGCTGCGCCAGCTGCTGGCCGGAGATGCATTCGCCCTGGGCGGCGGAGAGCGCCGCCAGAAGTGCCTGTTTTGTGGCAGAGGCCATCGTGTTTTCTCCTTTGTGAGGTTTTGATAAGGCCATTTTACCACATTTTCAATATTTTTCCCACGATTTTTGCAGGTTTTGGACCCACTGATTCGTATCGATAGACAGAGCGCTTGAAATGCCGGGTCAGAAAGGAGGCGGAGAGCAGCCATTGAATGCACTGGAATTTGACAGGCTGGTACAGAAGTATCAGTCCCTCGTCTACACCATCTGCCGTCAGCTGGTGGCAGATGAGGGCTATGCGCAGGATCTGACGCAGGAAACTTTTCTCTCTGCATGGCGGAGCATGGACCGCTGTCCTGCCGGATACGAAAAGCAATGGCTGGCCCGCATCGCCTCCAACAAAGCCAAGGATTACTTACGCAGCGCCTGGGCGCGCCGGGTGAACACCCCCGGCGACGATGTGCTTGCACTTGAGGGCGCACCGCCCGGCAGCGAGCCGGAAGCGCAGGTGCTGGAAGCTCTGGGCGAAGAGGAGCTGACGCAGCGCATCCTCGCTCTGCGGGAGCCCTACAAGACGCCCTGCCGCCTCATGCTGCTGGAACAGCACACCGCCGCCGAAGCCGCCCGGCTCTGCGGCAGGGCCCCAGAAAACAGTGGAGGCGCAGGTCTTCCGGGCAAAAAAGATGCTGGCCGCGCAGCTGAGCGCCGCCGGAAAGGAGGGCTTTTGAGATGGAATTGTTCCGTGAAGACGGCTGTCTGAGCGACGAAGGGCTGTACGCCCTCACCGCCGGGCAGCTGGACGAGCTGGGACGGCTGGAAGCCGCCGAACATCTCGCCTACTGCGACAAATGCACCGATCGTTACACCGCACTTCTGACCGCCGACGCCCTCACCGACCCGCCCCGGGATGTCCGCCGTACCGTGATGAGCACCATCTGGGTGCGGCTGATGCAGAGCACCTATGGCCGGGCTGCGGTGGCGGGCGTCGCCGCCGTGTTGGCGCTGACCATGTGGCGTACCGGAGCGCTGACCTTCGTCACCGACCACGGCAGCGACCTGCAGGCTCTCCTGCCCACAGTCCAGGTCACCCTGCCGGAAAAACAGCCCCCGAAGATTCTGCCCGAAAAGCTGGGCAGGCCCGTGACTTCCCGCCCCGGCGAGAACATCTATACCCGCGTTTCCTCTGTGCTGGAAAGCCTGCTGAACGCGGCAGAAAACATAAAATCATAAAACAAGGAGATCGTTATGCTGAAAAACGGATTTTTGACCTTCTGCTGTGCGTTTATCCCCGGCGCAGGCCAGATGTATCAGGGTTACATGAAGCGGGGCCTCTCCCTTATCCTCACGGCCTGCCTCATCGGGATGGTGAGCTCACTGCTCAACCCGGTGCTGCTCCTGCTGGTGGTGGTGTGGATGTACAGCTTCTTTGACACCTTCAACCTCCGGGCGCAGATCATCGCGGACACCGCGCCGGAGGACGACTACCTCATCCACTTCGACCCCGCGACAAGCGGCTGGCTCGGGCTCTGCTGGACAGCCACAAGCTGGTGGGCTGGCTGCTCATCGCCTTCGGTGCGCTCATCGCCTACCAGAACCTCATCATGAACACTCTCGGCGACCTCGTCTACCGCTGGGGCCACTCCTCCCCCGTTTTCCGCGCCCTCTATCTCGTCATGGACAGCCTGCCGGATGTGGTGGTCTGTGTGGTCCTCATCGTCTGCGGCGTCTGGCTGGTGAAAGGCCCCCATCCGGCCAAAAAGCCGGATGCTTCCAAGGATGTCCCCGAGGATGCCGATTTCTGCGAGTATCACGCCGACGAGCCGGACAACGCCGCTCTGCTCTCCTCTCCTGTGGTGAATGAAAACGAGGTGACGGATGATGGAACAGAACACAACGAATAAACCCCTGCGTCGGGTGGGCACCCTGACGCTGGGCGTCTGCCTCATCGCGGCGGGCACGCTCTTCCTGCTGGCCCGCTTCCTGCCCGGCCTGCCGTGGCTGGTCATCTGGCAGGTGCTACCGGCGGCGGGGCTCATCCTGCTGGGGTGTGAGGTGCTCTACTTTTCCGCCCGACCCGGCGAATGCCGGTGCGACTTCAGCTCTGTAGTACTCTGCCTGCTGATGATGGGTGGGTGCTTCGGCGTCTCGACCCTTATACTGCTGGCCCAGATGCTGGGCCGCGGCTGCACCATCCACCTGTGAACACAAGAAAGCCTGTGCAGCCTCCCGCCCCGGGAGCGTCTGCACAGGCTTTTTCGTTTGAAGAGAGAGGCTTACTGTACGCCGGTCAGCTCAGCCAGCTTGTGGAAGATCTCGGTGTTGTCGAAGACGCCGCGGAACTTCTCCGCGCCAGCGCCCAGCGCATAGATATTGACCATCGCGCCGGTGTGGGCATAGGTGGTGTGGTCCATGCCGGACTTGTGGTTGATGGTGTGGCAGATAGCCATGCTGAAGGGGATGTAGGTGCCATACAGCTCGTAATCCTGCTGGCTCATCTCCTTCTGGGAGGCAGCGCCGACTTCCAGCGTCCGCTCGTAAGCCTTGCGCAGATTCTCCACCTCGTAGTCGGTCAGCAGCAGCTTGCCTGCACTGGCAGCATCGGGGTCGGTGGGCAGGGTCAGGCCGAAGTTTGCCTTCACGTCGGCCATGGCGGCCTCGAAGGGAGTCTTGTTGGCGATGTAGCTCTTCACATAGGTGGAGTCGAACTTGGCGTAAGACATCTTCTGGTGGGTGAGGTTGGTCAGGAAGGTGTCGTAGTTGGTGGTCTTGTAGCCGATGGCCATGCCGCCGTCTCGTGGTCTGCGGTGACGAGGATGAGGGTGTCGTTGGGGTGGCGTTGTAGAAGTCCACAGCGGCCTGCACGGCGTTGCTCATCTCAAGCACATCGTGGATGGAAGCGGCGGCATCGTTGGCATGGCAGGCCCAGTCGATCTTGCCGGACTCGGTCATCAGGAAGAAGCCCTTCTTGTTGTCCAGCAGCTCGATGCCCTTCCTGACGTAGTCGGTCAGCTGCCACTCTCCTGCGGCGGCGTCCATGGCGTAGTTCATGGCCTTGCCGTCGGCCAGTGCCTCGGCGATGATGAGGGTCTTGCCTGCACCGGCCTTGAGGGTGGCAGCGTCTGCCTGACGGGTGACGACGTTGTAGCCGTTCTGGGCAGCGATCTCGTGGTCGCTGGGGCCGGTTCCGTCGCCGTTCACCTTCTGGAACTCGCCGCCTGCGAAATACTCGAAGCCGGAGACGGCCAGCTCCTTGCCGATGGCGTAGTAGTTCTTGCGGGTCTTCTGATGTGCATAGAAGGCAGCGGGGGTGGCGTGGTCGATGTTGACGGTGGACACGACGCCCACCTTGTAGTTCTTCTGGGCGTGGAGTTTTTCGGCGATGGTCTCATACGGCACATCGCGGGTCCACGGACACATATTGATGACGCCGCTCTCGGTCTTGTGGCCGGTGGCGATGGAAGTGGC
>ENA-OPYX01001226-OPYX01001226.1-human-gut-metagenome-genome-assembly--contig:-NODE-1226-length-14021-cov-2.313948_pt1 | contig 14021 bp, 17 predicted proteins | sample MGYA00242639_ERZ504486 | MGnify/ENA primary metagenome ERZ504486 (study PRJEB26092, sample SAMD00036296) | human gut metagenome | host: Homo sapiens | study: EMG produced TPA metagenomics assembly of... | reverse complement strand
TTGTTCACCTAATACCCATCTAACTGCATCCGAAATATTAGATTTTCCACATCCATTAGGCCCTACAATTCCTGTTATTCCCGGCTGAAATTCTATATTAACTTTATCTGCAAATGATTTAAATCCATGTAATTCTATTTTTTTTAAATACATAGATGCTCCTTTCTAGCCTATTTGAAAACTATTTTACCATTTTCAAACGATTCAATAATCGCAAGCGATTCTACTCTATAACCTAAATCAACTAATTTTTGATGTCCTTTTTGAAATCCTTTTTCAATAATAATACCGCATCCAACAATATGTGCTTTTGCTTGATTACACATATCGACTAATCCAAGCATTGCATTTCCATCAGCTAAGAAATCATCTACAAGTATCACATTTTCATTTTCATTTAAATATTTCTTTTTAACGCAAGCAATATATCTTGTTCCTTTAGTATATGAATATACTTCACTTGTATATAAATCATCATTAACTGTTTTAGATGTTCCTTTTTTAGCAAAAACAACAGGAATATCATTTAATTCATAGCTAAGTGCTAATCCCAGTGCAATTCCTGATGCTTCAATTGTTAAAATCTTATCGATTTTTTCCCCCGCAAATCTTCTTTTAATTTCTTTAGCAATTGATCTATAAGTTTTTGGATCAATTTGATGATTAATAAAACTATCTACTTTTAAAATATCTGGTTCAATAATTTCTCCATCACTTAAAATCTTTTCTTTTAATTCTAACATACTAATCCCTTACCTTTTCAAATCTTTCAATTAATTTTGTTTTTCAATTGGCAGTCTTACAATAAAATTTGTACCCACATCTACTTGAGATAAAATATCTATCTTCCCATGATGTAAATCAACAATAGATTTTACAATTGCCAAGCCGAGTCCATTTCCTTCAACGTTTCTTGCTTTATCTTCTCTATAAAATCTTTCAAAAATATGAGAAACGACTTCTTTAGACATTCCAATACCCGTGTCTTCTATAGACACTTCTATATCTTTAGAATTTTTTTTCATCGTAATTGTAATGAGTCCACCTTCATTTGTATACTTTATAGCATTTGAAATAATATTGGTCCAAACTTGTTCTAAACGTTGTTCGTCTCCTTCTATAAATATTTCTTTTTTAGGCATCTCAAAGACAATTTCTATATTTTTTTTCCATTGCTTGATTTTCTTGAGTAGAAATAACTCGATTCATTTGTTCAACTAATGAATAATTTGTTAACTCTAATTCAATCTCTTCTCTATCAAGCAAGGTCAATTGTAACATATTTTTTGCTAGAGAAGATAATCTTTTACTATTATATAAAATAATATTCGCATATTTTACTCTTTGTTCTTTTGGCAAGTCTTCTTCTTTTAAAATATTGGCAAATCCTTGAATAGATGTCAATGGTGTTTGAAATTCATGAGAAATATCTGAAATAAACTTTTGCCTTGTTTCATCTTGTTTTGCAAGTTGCCTCGCCATTTGATTAAATCCTTGATTTAATTTAGAAATTTCATCTTGTCCAACATTATCAACACGAACATTATAATTCCCGTTGCTCAGTTCTTTGATTGCATTTGTTAAACGTGTTAAAGGTTTAACAATAATATCGGCAATTACTAAAAAGACAATACTTCCTGTTAAAAAAACACACCCCAAAATCAAAATTGCTGAATTAGCAATTGCACTTTTTTGACACTGGTATCTTTTTGAACATAGATATAATACTCTTGCCCATTGATTCATATTCTTTGTACCATACGCTAACACCTCATTATGATGCTTAAAGGAAAGCTCATTGTTTGTACTTTTAAACATTTGCCATCATCTGTTCAGGTGTTGGATTATATTTTTGTTTCCATAAGCAACATAGCCTTCACTGTTTGAATTAACATGTTATGGCCATTTCACTACTTTTGCATATAAGTTCAATAATATCATCCCTATTTTCAATATTAATATTTGAAATCACTTTAGAAACATAATCATTTGTTGTAATCAAATCTTCTTCTACTGTGGATTCAATTTGTTGGTCATTTAAATCTTAAAGATACAAAACCTGCTACTGAAAAGGAAGCTACGATTGTAATAAAAAAGCCAAAAAATCAATTTTGAATAAATAGATTTCATCTACTCTACCTCAACTTTGTATCCTAATCCTCTGACTGTTACAACATTAAAACCTGGTAAATGCCCGATATTTTCTCTAATTCTTTTAATATGGACATCTACTGTACGATCAAACCCATCGTAATCCATACCCCAAATCTTTTCAATCAACTGTTCCCTTGAAAAAATTTGGTTGGGATGTTTAGCAAGTTCAAATAATAATTCAAATTGTTTTAGTGGCAAATGAATACATTCATCTTTATATCTGATTTCATATTTATCCCCATCCAATTCAACTTCATTTAAACGTACAATATGCGATGTATTAATATCATATCTTTTCATAATTGCTTTAACTCTAGCCATTAATTCATTAGGATCAAAAGGTTTAACAACATAGTCATCAACCCCTGAAGAAAAGCCACGTAACTTATCCTTGCTTTCCCCCTTGGCAGTAAGCATAATACAAGGAACATCTTTAAATTCTTTCATACTTTCAACAAGTTCAAAGCCATCCATTTTAGGCATCATGACATCGATAATTCCTAAATCAATATATTCATTTTCAAAAATGGTCAATGCTTCTTCACCATTGGCCGCTTCAATCACTTCATAGCCTTCTTTATTTAAATAAAATTTAAGCAATTCTCTAATATCTTGTTCATCATCAACAACTAAAACCCTTGGTTTCATCTTATACACCTCAATTCAATTCAAAATTATATCATAAAACAATAAAATAAATACAATCTACTAGGATTTACTTTCTAAGAAGTTTGTCGATAAAGATACACAAAAAAAATATTTATTGTATAATATATCAAGATTAAAGGAGATGTAAAAATGATATTAGAAAAAATAGACCAAGATTTATTAGCTTTTAGCTAAACAATCAGATAATGATTTAAAAGACATTTATGCCCAAGTAGATGAACTTTGCCTTGTTAATTCAAATAAAGTTTTATCTGCTTTTATAGAAAATCAAGTTTCTTATAGTGATTTTACCGATATTAATGGTTATGGTAACTATGATGAAGGAAGAGATAAACTAGAAAGAATTTTCGCCTCTATTTTAGGATGTGAAGATGCTTTAGTAAGACCTCAAATCATGTCAGGAACAAATGCATTATATTTAACTCTTTCTGCTTTATTAAAACATGGTGATACCATGATTTCTATAAGTGGTGAACCTTATGATTCTTTACAAGAAATGATTGGTATAAGTGGTGATTCAAATCAATCATTAAAAGCCTATGGTGTAAATTACGAACAAATCGATTTAATTGATAATGAATTTGATGAAGAAAGTATTGTTGAAAGACTCCAACAAAAAAATGTAAAACTTGTTGAAATTCAACGTTCTCGTGGATATAGTCAACGTTTATCACTTACAATCGATAAAATAGAATCAATTATTCATAAAATTAGAGAAGTTAATCAAGAAGTCATCATTATGGTTGATAACTGTTATGGTGAACTTGTAGAAACAAAAGAACCTGGAGATATTGGCGCTGACATTGTTGTAGGATCATTAATGAAAAACTTAGGCGGTGGAATTGCTCCAACAGGTGGTTATGTTGCCGGTAAAAAAGATTTAGTTTACGAAGTCGCACAAAGACTTACTGCCCCTGGTATTGGTAAAGACTTAGGCGCGAACTTTAATCTTAACAATGCTTTCTTTAAAGGTGTGTTCATGGCTCCTAATGCTGTAAAAAATGCTTTAAAAACAGCTATTTTTACTTCATACATGTTAGAAAAATTAGGATATGAACATGTATCACCATGTTATAACGAAAAAAGAACAGACCTTATCCAAACATTAGATTTACATAGTAAGGAAAAATTAGTGAATTTCACTCAAGGAATTCAATCATCAAGTCCAATTGATTCCTTTGTACGTGTTCTTCCTGCCCCAATGCCTGGTTATCCTTTTGATGAAGTTATGGCTAGTGGAAGTTTTACCCAAGGAAGTACTATTGAATTAAGCGCGGATGCCCCTGTAAAAGAACCTTATACTTTATATATGCAAGGTGGTTTATCAATCGAATATGGTAAGCTTTCTATTTTACTTGCCTTAACGCAAATGAAAAACAAATAAAAAAAAATGACTCAACTGTTGAATCAACAATTGAGTCTTTTTTACATACTTCCTATTTGTCCACCATCAATTCGAATAATCGAATTATTGATAAAATTAGCTTCATCACTAATCAAAAACTTCACTAAATAAGCCACTTCTTCAGGTTTGCCATAGCGTTTAACCATAATTTTTTCTTGTTCTTCTTTTAAAAATTCTTCATCATAGCCATCAAGTTCATTTTCTGTACCAATAAATCCTGGAGCAATACAATTTACATGAATATAGGGTCCAAACTCAAACGCCAAATTGTGTGTTAAAGAAATAAGCGCCGCTTTAGAAGCATCATAATCAATACACATAGGATAATATGTATTCATGCCATTTGTCGAGGAAATATTGATAATACGTCCATAGTCTTGTTTAAGCATATGTGCTGAAACACTTTTACTACAATTATAAGCCCCCACAACATTAACATCTAAAGTCTTTCTAAATTCATCCGCCGTTTTTAAATGAAACAAATTAGATAAATCAATTCCTGCATTATTGATTAAAATATCAACACCACCTAATCGTTTATCAATTTCTTGAATCATTTTTTCAACTTGATCTTCTTTAGAAACATCTGCTTTTAAAGCCAAACAACGTACATGATATTGTTGAATAATATGTTCTTTTAAACATTCTGCTTCTTTGATTTGACGTTAAATAATTAATAACAATATCATATTGATTCTTCGCTAACTCTAAAGCAATGGCTCTACCAATACCTTTGGCCCCACCTGTAATTAATACAACTTTACCCATGATAAAAAAGAGCTTTATTAAGCTCTTCCTGCGTATTTTTCCATCAGCTGAAAAAACAACGATTTTTTTCACCTTGTTCAATAAATTGAGGAACTCTAAGAGTTAAACCTGTTTCAGTTTTAGCGTCTTTTGTTTGATTAGATGGTGCCCCTTTGATAGCTGGATCTGTTTCTACAATAGTTAATTCTACTTTTTCAGAAACAGAAACGTTTAATAATAATCCTTCAAAGAATACTAAATAAACTTCAGTTCCTTCGACAATAAAGTATTTATTATAACCAACTTGTTCTTCAGATAATTCATATGTATCATATGTTTCCATATCCATGAAGAAGAAGGTATTGTCTGCTTCATAAGAAAATTGAGCTGCTTTTTTAGAAATATTAGCTTGATCAAATTTAGTTGAAGCATTGAAGTTCTTTTCTTGAATAGCTCCTGTTTTCAAGTTTCTCATTTAGTTTTTAAGATAGCTGCACCTTTACCAGGTTTAACATGTTGGAAATCCAACACTTGGCAAGGATCACCATCAATAATTAAAGTTAATCCTGTTCTTAAAATCTCCTGCACTAATTGCCATATACTATCTCTCCTATTAATAATTTTTTACACGTCCTATTGTAGCAGTTTCAATCAATATTCTCAAGTACTCCTGAAAAACTCCTCGTGCTTTGAAAATATTTTATTTTAAATTATTTTTAAAATAAAGATACTTTTCTTTATTTTGGTGTTCTTTGATATATCTACTCCATTTAATATATCCATAAGTTGTATTTGTAAAATAACCTAGTTTTAAAGCAAGTAAAACATATTGTCCTGACATTATGTTAATAACTGCTTCTAAAAATGCACATATATACCAAGCAATCCATTGTTCTCTTAATCTAAAGAAAATAAAGAGACCGTTGGCGATTCCAACTGCTGATGCACAAGCGTCAATATAAATAATAGCTGTTTCTAATGTTTTATTGTTATAAAAATCAGTAGCGATATCTAAACCACTAATAAAATAACCTACAACAACTGTCCAAACAATAATACCAATAATAACTAAAACTTCTTGATATCCTTTTAATTTTCTTACCATTGTAAGTTCATCTTCTTCATCATCGCGATGTTTAGACCAGTTAATATAACTAATAATATCAATAGGTAACCAGAAAAATAAAGTTGTTGCCATTGTTGCAAAACGATACATTAAAACAACAGAAGAAACAATTTCTACAATTTCTACCAAGACAGAAACCAAGAAATTATACCTTGATTGTTTAGATATCAGTAGTTCACATAAAATATTTAAGAATGTATCTAATAAATAAAGAATCATAATGATAATACCGTTTACACCATTGGCACTATCTTCTGGGAATAACACAGATAAAATCGTAGCTAACACCATAATTGAGATAAACCATGATTTTTCATATGTTGTAAATTGTTTAGAGAATAACATCATAAGCGCAACAGATAACATTAAAATAAATGTTGCACTCGCTAAATTGAAAACAGATAATGTTTCTTCTGCCATCATTTCTTTATAAGTATGACTTGCTTCTTGATGACTTACATCTTTATGATCAAAATAAAGATTTTGTCCATTTTCTGTTTTGAATTCATATGCTTTGATTGAATTTTTATTTAATTTAACATAATCTTCATAATCATAAGATACCACAAGTTTTTGATCACCTTTTCGATAAATGACATCACAAACTTTGTTATCCGAATCATAATCTTCTTCATCTTTATCTCTATCCATCGTGACAGATTGAACATATTGCAGATCTCCTACGTCTTTATGAATTTGCAATCAAACCATAAAAAAACTGAACCAATTGAAGTTAAAAACAGTAAAACATAAAACAATTATTTCAAATGTTCTTAGTTTTTTTATTAGATTCGATATTTTTTTTGAAAAATTGAATCATTATTTAAACCTCTCCCTTATCTTAAAATGCTTTATCATTATAATAAATATTTATAAAAAATACACTCCTTTTTTTTTCTATTTATTATAATTATTTCATAAAATTGCAAAAAATAGGAATAACTCGTATTCCTATTTTAAATTATTTAGCTTTAAATTGACTAATAACCACACTTTGATGTTCATTCGAAATAAAATGAATTTCAACTTCATTGCCAGCTTGTACAAGCGGTAACGAATTAGAAAGGGACAGATCCGCAATATAAATATGATCATCACCCTCTAGTTTAAAATAATAGACACTGTTGCCTTCTTTAACAGCACTATTAATTGAAGAAATTTTGCCAGTTAAAGTATTTTCTTCAAATTCTTCATGACTTTTACCATTTTGAGATAAAACCTCATAATAAGCTTTTTCAGCCTCAGATACACTACTTCCTGTTGCTACAATTTGATAATTTTTAACACTGACAAAAGCATACATCTTAACAAGATTACTACTATCTTTTAAAGAAAGGAAATAAGTAGGCTCTCCTCCTGCATTGACTAAAATTGGAAATGTTGCTTTATATTTTAAGTTTTGTACCTTTCCTTCTGCCGAAGACATTGCCGAATATTCTTCTGCTCCAGAAATATGATAATATTTGCCTTCTTTTGTACGTAAATTAATTAATGCAAATCCAACATTACTTGCATCTTTAGAAACACTTGTAAGACCTGTGTACAAATAAACATCATCATCAATAACAATATAATTATATCCATCTGTTGATTGTAACACACCTTTTTGTGAGAAAACAGAATTAATATAACCATGTGTATATTTTCCATAATTTTCTAACTGTTGAATAACTAAATCTGCTGGATAAACACGATCTACCCAATTAGGAACATCTTTAATATCATAATATTTATGCTTACCATCAACAGCATTTACTAAAACTGCTCCTACAATATCTTTTCCACCAAAGGGACCTATTTTATATTCAAATACAGGAGCAATCCAATAAGGAATACCTTCATCGTTAATTTCAAAAGCTAATTCTTCAAACATTTTCGTAGGATAATTCATCCTTAAATGACGATTAATATTTCTACCAAAATGTTCAGATTTTGAATATTTCATGCCTTCTTTCAATTCAACAACTTCAGATTCTTGACTTACCATATTCACTTTAACATAAGCTGGTAAGCCTTCTTTTCGATTTGTTATCCATTTAATTAAATCACTATATTCTAATGGTGTAACTCGATAAGGAGTATCTTGATAATTAATTTGTTCATAAGATTCATCTACTTCAAACTGTGAAACATAATCTATCATTTGTCCCATTTTTCGATCACCTAGTTTAATAGCACTTTCACGATCTACAACAGGAATTGATTGATAAGAAATCGTCTCATTATCTTTATAAAAATCAGCTTTTTTATTTAATTGTAATTGATTTTGATATGTTTTTGCATGAAAAATAGGCAAACTATATACCGAACCAACGCCTATATAAACAAATAAGGCAACGACTACAAACATTAAATATTTAGAAGTTTTATCAAATGTACCTAATAATATCGCATGTAAAATAACAAAGATAACAATTAAAAAAATCAAATGGAAAATAAATGTTTGAGATTGATAATGAATTGGTAGTAATAAAACATACTCTCCTATAATACCTAAAAGACAAACGACAATCAATGGAATTAAATAGCTCCATTTTTTAGTTGTTTGTATTTTAGATGAAGAAAAATGTCTTTTTATTTCGTCAATGATACTTTGTATAAAATTATTCATTTATTCTCTCCTTGATATCATTTAATAATAAAGATAATTCATCTAAAGATAAAAGTGTTGCCCCCGAAGCAAACGCATGTCCGCCACCTCGATATTTATTCGCAATTTCATTAACAGGAATATGTCTCGATCTCATTGAAACACGCCAATTATGATCTTTTGTATTTTCTGTTATAGCTAACCATACTTTATATTCATCAACTGAACTTAATAAATTAACAAAATCAGAGCCTCTTTCTCTTGAAATATTTAAATGTTTTAAATCTTCATCTTTTAAAACATAGTAAGCAACACCCTCATCTTCAATATAATGATTTAGGATAAAAGCATTCACTTTTAAATCTTTCGCATGTTTCATATACATTCTTTCATAAAGTGCTTGCATATCAAAATCATAATTATATAAATACATTGCCGCTTCAAAAGTACGTTCATCAGTAGCTGAATACATAAATCTATTTGTATCCCCTATAATTCCCATATAAAGAGCTGCAGCTCCAAAGCTTGAAAGTTTTACACGTTTATTTTTTAAAAACAAAGCCACTATTTGACTACATGAAGAAGCTGTACTATCTTCTAAATTTAAATTTCCATAAGAATCAACAACAATATGGTGATCAATTTTTATAATTTCTTTACATAAACTAATATCACCATCAATTCTTTCTTGATTAGCTGTATCTAAAACAATTCCTAAAGTTGGTTTTTCAAAATTCGGTTCATTGATTTCTCCATTAAATTGATATTTAGCCACTAAATCAGAAGAAAAATCACCTGCAAAATAGACTTCTTTATTTTCAAAAGTATTTTGAATTAAATCATACATTCCAAATTGACTCCCAAAAGCATCATAATCCGGATTAACATGACGATATAAACAAATACATTCATATTCTTCTATTTTATTTAAAATCTTTTCTATCATAATTTTCACCCTATTTTATAATAACATACCTTAGACAAAGAAAAAACCTGTTTGCACAGGTTTATAAATCTAACAAACGAACTGTATCTCTTGCAATCATGACTTCTTCATTTGTTGGAATGACCATCACTTTAATTTGAGAATACTGGTGTGAAATCACACGATTTTCATCACTTCTAATGCTGTTGAGCTCTTCATCTAAGAAAACACCAAATGCTCTTGAGACATTGTCAATAATTAAACGCCTTAAATAAGCAGCGTTTTCACCAACTCCCGCTGTAAAGCAAATAGCGTCACAACCACTAATTCAGCGTAATATTGTCCAATATATTTTGAAACAATACGTGCATATAATAAACCAGTTAATAAAGCACGTTCATTTCCTTCGTTAAATAAGGCATTTTCAATATCTCTAGAATCAGAAGAAATGCCTGAAATTCCTAACATTCCAGATTTTTTATTATAGATTTCTAAAACTTCATCTGCTGTTTTATTTAATTTTTTACATAAATAAGGCATAACTGAAGGATCAACATCTCCAGAACGTGTTCCCATCATTACACCTGCAAGTGGTGTAAATCCCATAGATGTATCAATACATTTACCATCTTGAACAGCTGAAATACTTGCTCCATTTCCTAAATGACAAACGATAATTCTTGATTCTTTAGGATTTCCTAACATTTCAATAGCTTGTTGAGAAACATATTTATGACTTGTCCCATGTGCTCCATATTTTCTTACTTTTAAATCTGTATAATATTCAAGTGGTAAAGGATATAAATATCTTTCTTTATCTAATGTTTGATGGAATGCCGTATCAAAAACAAAAACATGTCCTACATGATCAGGTAAAGCTTCTTTAAATGCTTTATAACCAATGATATTTGCTGGATTATGTAAAGGAGCTAACTCTGATAAATCTGCAACTTTTTTTACTGCTTCTTCGTCAACGACTACAGAATCATCAAAATCTTCTCCTCCATGTACAACACGATGTCCCACTGCATCTATTTCTTCTAAACTTTCAACAATATGATGATCAACAAGAGCATTTAATAATAAGTCAACTGCCACTTGATGATCAGGAATTGGTGTTTGTGTTTGTATTTTTTCTCCATTTACTTTAATTACAAAATTCCCAACTTCTTGTCCAATTCTTTCAACTAATCCCGAAGTGATAACTTCTTCACTAGGCATATTGATCAATTGGAATTTTAAAGAGGAACTTCCTGCGTTTACCGCCATTACTTTTACCATAATTTACCTCCTAGCAATATAATTATATTGTACATAATTTAGTACACAAAAACAATATTTCTAAGTGAAATTATCAAAAAAATGTAAGCTCTTTCAACACTTATAAAAAAAGAATAGTCCTCTTTTATTAAGAAAACTATTCTCATATTACTATTTGTTATTATATGAAGAACGAGACATTTGTTCTTGTCCCATTTTAACTAATCTTTTAGTAATTTCTCCACCAACAGAGCCATTCGCTCTAGCAGTTGTATCAGGACCTAAATTAACACCAAATTCATTTGCAATTTCATATTTCATTTGGTCGATCGCATTTTGAGCTCCTGGTACAACTAATCTATTGCTATTATTACTTTGTGCCATGTTGTGTCACCTCCTGACACTTTTATTTTGCATCAGGAATAAAAAACTATACGCCTTTTTTAAAAAATCTCTTCATCATTTTTATAGTTTGCATCAACAACAATTGTTTCAACATTTTTTACACATTCATTAACATATGTTTCATAATCAAAAGTTGCTTCAAAAGCTTCAGCCTTATAACTTTTTGGTTTTGTAGCAGGTGCTTTAGGTGTGAAAATTGTACAACAATCCTCATGTGGTCTAATAGAAATATCATAAGTATCTATTTTTTGAGCAATATCAATAATTTCTAATTTATCAAGACATAACACAGGTCTTAATACCGGAATTGAAATAACTTGATTGATTACATTCATACTATCTAATGTTTGTGAAGCCACTTGTCCAATACTTTCACCGTTAACAAGTGCTAAACAATGATTTTTTATAGCAAGTTTTTCTCCAATACGATACATCATTCTACGCATAACTGTCATGGCATAACTTTCATCACAATGATCATAAACTGCAAGTTGTAATTTTGTAAAATTAACAACATGAACTGTAATCTGACCATGTGTATAATGTCTTAATTTATCTACTAAATCAAAAACTTTTTCTCTAGCAAAATTCATTTGTGTATGGTGGCGCTGCAAAGTGAACACATTCAATATCGACACCACGTTTTAAAGTTAAATATCCTGCTACAGGAGAATCAATTCCACCCGATAACATTAACAATGCCTTTCCACCAATACCAACAGGATATCCACCTGCACCTTTGATAACATTTGTCATAACGTAAATAGCGTCATGTCTAATCTCAACTGTAACCAACATTTCTGGATGATGAACATCTACTTTTAACTGTCTATCTACATGATGAAAAACATGTCCTGCAATTTCTCTATTAATGTCTTGTGACTTTTTAGGAAATGTTTTATCACTACGTTTTGTGTTGATTTTAAATGTTGTTTTTGTATCTTCGTTGATCATTTTAGCAATTGCATCTTTAACAACATCTAGATCTTTTTCAAATTTATAGGCATTTGAAAAAGAATGAATACCAAAAACTGTTTTTAATTTTTCATTGACTAACAAATGATTTGCACCATTTAGATAAATGTATAAACGATCATATTGTAATTGATATTGTAATTGTGGAAATTCAAAAGAATTTCTTTTGCGTTTTTTAATAATTTTTGTGTAAATAATTTTCTATTTTTACCTTTTGTTGTAAGTTCTCCAAAACGAACGACAATATAATTTGCTTCCATATCTTACCTCTGTTTTTTTATTGAATCTAATACTTCTTTCAAACAATAAATAAATTTATCAATTTCTTCTTCTTTTGTCAAATCACTTATACTTACTCTCAAAGCACTTTTTGCAACTTCATCAGGCAAATGCAATTGTTGCATCACCCTAGAAACATCACTTGTTTTAGAACTACACGCACTTCTTGTAGAAATAAGAATATCTTTTTCCTCCAAAGCATGCAAAATAACTTCTGGTTTATAACCAATACATGAAAAATTAACAATATGACTTGACACTTTACCTCCAGTGTTAATAATAACATCTGGAATTGTCTGTAATTCTTTTATTAAATATTTATTTAATTTCGAAACATATTTTTCTTTTTGATCAAAATTTTCTAATGCTAATCTTAAAGTTTTAGCAAGAACAATATACGTGCAAGCATTACTAGTTCCTCCACGTAAACCAAACTCTTGCTGTCCTCCATTAATAAGTGGTACTAAAGTAGTAGATTTTCTTTTAAAAAGCATCCGCTCCCCTTTAAACCATTTATTTTATGTGCAGAAAACGATGCACAGTCGATACCTTTTAAATCTATCTTTATCTTACCTAAAGCTTGCACCATATCAACATGGAACTTAACAAGCGGATGATCTTTGAGTACATTTTTTATTTCCTCAATGGGTTGAATAGATCCAACTTCATTATTAATACACATGACACTCACTAAAATCGTATCATTTCGAATCCTTTTCTTTAAATCATCAATATGAATATGTCCCGTATGATCAACAGGTAAATAAGTTACTTCAAATCCAAATACTTCTTCTAATTCTTTACATGTTTCATACACTGAAGAATGTTCTATCGAAGTTGTGATAATATGTTTCCCTCTATTTTGATATTGAAAAGCAATTCCTTTAATAGCCATATTGTTTGCTTCACTTCCACAACTTGTAAAAATCATTTCTTCTTCATCAACATCTAACATTTTAGCAAGTAAACCTCTCGATTTTTCTAATAAGCGGTTCACTTCAATTCCTTGACTATAAATACTATCAGCATTATAAAAATATTTTTCTAACAATTGTGTATATGTTTTTAAAACATCCTTATTATAAGGTGTGGTCGCAGCATAATCTAGATATACCATATTTCCCTCCATATTTTATTTCTATTCAATTTTCGATAACATATGACCCTTCATGAAAAAAGTCCTATTCAGCCTTAGGACTTTTTTTATAACCAACATTTCATAAGAATCTGGTTTTATTTTTTCAATAATATCAACAGCTGTGGATAATGCTTTTGTATATTCCCCATTTCTATAAAGTAATTCCGCTTTTGTAAGCTCTGTATTAACTTCTAAAAATGAAGAACGATATCTATTTCCAAAAACAATTGCATCCTCTACCATTTCAGCAGTAACAATCAAATTATGCACATTATCATACAATTTATAAATAACATCTCTTGACAGCATCTACTTGAAGTGACAAACTCTTTAAATCAATTGGTCTTT
>ENA-OPYX01001225-OPYX01001225.1-human-gut-metagenome-genome-assembly--contig:-NODE-1225-length-14033-cov-7.976413_pt1 | contig 14033 bp, 14 predicted proteins | sample MGYA00242639_ERZ504486 | MGnify/ENA primary metagenome ERZ504486 (study PRJEB26092, sample SAMD00036296) | human gut metagenome | host: Homo sapiens | study: EMG produced TPA metagenomics assembly of... | reverse complement strand
AACCTTGTGGGAATGAGCGGAGACCACTCCGTAAGGCTAAATACTACTCAGTGACCGATAGCGCATAGTACTGTGAAGGAAAGGTGAAAAGGACCCCGGGAGGGGAGTGAAAGAGAACCTGAAACCCTGTGTTTACAAGCTGTCGGAGCACGATAAGTGCGACGGCGTACTTTTTGTAGAACGGTCCGGCGAGTTATGATACGCGGTAAGGTTAAGGACTTAAGGTCCGGAGCCGAAGCGAAAGCGAGTGTTAAGAGCACGAGGAATCACGTATCATAGACCCGAAACCGGGTGATCTATCCATGTCCAGGATGAAGCTGCCGTAAGAGGTAGTGGAGGTCCGAACACACATCCGTTGAAAAGGGTGGTGATGAGGTGTGGATAGGGGAGAAATTCCAATCGAACCCGGAGATAGCTGGTTCTCCTCGAAATAGCTTTAGGGCTAGCCTTCAGTTAGTCTGCCGCAGGTAGAGCACTGAATTTCCTAGGGGGCGTCAAAGCCTACCGAAGAATATCAAACTGCGAATGGCGGACAGATGATGCTGGGGAGTCAGACTGCACGAGATAAGTTGGGTGGTCAAAAGGGAAAGAGCCCAGACCTACAGCTAAGGTCCCAAAGTGCGTGTTAAGTGGAAAAGGATGTGGGATTTCGAAGACAACTAGGATGTTGGCTCAGAAGCAGCCACACATTAAAAGAGTGCGTAATAGCTCACTAGTCGAGAGGTCCTGCGCCGAAAATGTCCGGGGCTGAAACACGACACCGAAGCTTAGGAATTCTAACGAATTGGTAGAGGAGCATTGTTAGCGGAACGAAGCCATACCGGAAGGAGTGGTGGACTGCTAAGAAGAGAGAATGCCGGAATGAGTAGCGAGATTGAAGTGAGAATCTTCAAGGCCGAATATCTAAGGTTTCCAGGGTAAAGCTGATCTGCCCTGGGTAAGTCGGGGCCTAAGGCGAGGTCGAAAGACGTAGCCGATGGACAACAGGTTGAAATTCCTGTACTGCGATATATCAGAAATGTGGGGACACAGAAGGAAAGTGTGAGCCGGGAAAGGAAAGACCGGTGCAAGCACAGGAGGAGAGATACAGGCAAATCCGTATTTCAATCCAATGGTGTTACGCGGAGCGAACAAAAGTAGCGAAGCACACAGACCATCTGTCGAGAAAAGCCGCTATTGTGTATACCGTACCCGTACCGTAAACCGACACAGGTGGATGAGGAGAGAATCCTAAGGCCGGCGGGAGAAGCATTGTTAAGGAACTCGGCAAAATGACCCCGTAACTTCGGGAGAAGGGGTGCTCACGCAAGTGAGCCGCAGAGAACTGGCCCAAGCAACTGTTTAGCAAAAACACAGGTCTATGCAAAACCGAAAGGTGAGGTATATGGGCTGACGCCTGCCCGGTGCTGGAAGGTTAAGAGGAGATGTTAGAGCAATCGAAGCATTGAATTTAAGCCCCAGTAAACGGCGGCCGTAACTATAACGGTCCTAAGGTAGCGAAATTCCTTGTCGGGTAAGTTCCGACCCGCACGAAAGGCGTAATGATTTGGGCACTGTCTCGACAATGCACCCGGTGAAATTGAAATACCAGTGAAGATGCTGGTTACCTGCGCCAGGACGGAAAGACCCCATGGAGCTTTACTCTAGCTTGATACTGGGATTCGGTATTGCATGTACAGGATAGGTGGGAGACTGAGAAGATGTGTCGCCAGATGCATCAGAGTCGATGTTGGGATACCACCCCTGCAGTACTGGGTTTCTAACCTGCAGCCGTGACCCGGCTGGGGGACAATGTCAGGTGGGGAGTTTGACTGGGGCGGTCGCCTCCGAAAGGGTATCGGAGGCGCTCAAAGGTTCCCTCAGAATGGTTGGAAACCATTCGAAGAGTGCAAAGGCAGAAGGGAGCTTGACTGCGACACCGACGGGTGGAGCAGGTACGAAAGTAGGACTTAGTGATCCGGTGGTATGAAAGTGGGATTGCCATCGCTCAACGGATAAAAGCTACCCTGGGGATAACAGGCTTATCACTCCCAAGAGTTCACATCGACGGAGTGGTTTGGCACCTCGATGTCGGCTCATCGCATCCTGGGGCTGTAGTAGGTCCCAAGGGTTGGGCTGTTCGCCCATTAAAGCGGTACGCGAGCTGGGTTCAGAACGTCGTGAGACAGTTCGGTCCCTATCCGGCGTGGGCGTAGGATATCTGAGAGGAGCTGTCCTTAGTACGAGAGGACCGGGATGGACTGACCTCTGGTGCATCGGTTGAGCCACCAGGCTCATGGCCGAGTAGCCAAGTCGGGACGGGATAAACGCTGAAGGCATCTAAGCGTGAAGCCCCCCTCAAGATGAGATATCCCATAGAGTTAATCTAGTAAGACCCCTTGAAGACGACGAGGTAGATAGGCAGAAGGTGGAAGTGTGGTGACATATGGAGCTGATCTGTACTAATAGGTCGAGGGCTTAACCAAGAGAAAAGGTTAAGACGGTTTGGATAGAACAAAGAGAGTTATTCTTAAGAGTAATCGGATGAAAAAGTATTTGCAAAGACAGATATGATATGATATATTTAATGTGCAGTTTTGAAAGAGCAATCTTTCAAAAGAGTTTATCTCTTAATTGCGAAAGCGATTGGCCTGGTGGCTCAGCTGGTTAGAGCGCCGCCCTGTCACGGCGGAGGTCGTGGGTTCGAACCCCATCCGGGTCGCTGTTATCATTTCCCAGATGATAACTTGCTGGAAACAGCTTACAATTATATATGGGGTCTTAGCTCAGCTGGGAGAGCATCTGCCTTACAAGCAGAGGGTCACAGGTTCGAGCCCTGTAGGCCCCATCAATTTTGCCGACTTGGCTCAATGGCAGAGCAGCTGATTTGTAATCAGCAGGTTGTTGGTTCGACTCCGACAGTCGGCTCTATATTAATAATGTGGGAGCATTATTAATATTAATTTAATAGATGGGTGGATTCCCGAGTGGCCAAAGGGGACAGACTGTAAATCTGCTGGCACTGCCTTCGAAGGTTCGAATCCTTCTCCGCCCACTTTGATGTATATTATACATCTGTTTAACATAATATATATAGTGAATGCCGCGGGGTAGAGCAGCTCGGAAGCTCGTCGGGCTCATAACCCGAAGGTCACAGGTTCAAATCCTGTCCCCGCTACTAAGCCTAGATAGCTCAGTCGGTAGAGCAGAGGACTGAAAATCCTCGTGTCACTGGTCGATTCCGGTTCTAGGCACTTAAAGCTGTTTCGTGATGAAACAGCCTTTTTTTGCGTTAATAACATTTATAAACACACATTTTTAATAAACAAAGGAGGATATTATGTCAAAAGGAAACATTAATTATAAATATTTGAAAAGAAGAAAGTCATGGTTCAGGAGAAATCTGCCACTTGTTATTTTTATTGCTGTTGCTGTGATTGCTATTGCAGGAGCAATAACGGCAGGAATTATGTTGTCTCATTCTAATAAGAAAAAACAGGCTGATAATCATGATAGTAATGATGAACAGACAGTTGTTTCAACAGAAGAGACAACTGCAGCAAGGGAAGTTGTGTGGATTGATAATAAAGAGCCTGAATCAAAAGAACAAGAATATATTGCACCAGAAGGTGTTTATCTTCCATATTTTATTAAGGTAAACAGAGCTGCTAACTGTGCTACAGTGTATGGGATTGATGAGAATGGAGAATACACTATACCAGTCAAAGCATTTGCAACATCATGTGGAAAAGCAGGCGACGAAACTATTGTGGGTGAGAATTATGTAACATCAGATAAGTACGAATGGGGATATATGGTTGATGGTACTTATGGACGTTATGCATTCAGAATAAGTGGAGGTTATCTGTTCCATTCTGTTCCATATTATTCAATGAATAAGGGTGATTTGGAGGATGGACAGTACAATAAGCTTGGTGATTATGCTTCTCTTGGATGCGTTAGAATGTGCGTTAGGGATGTAAAGTGGATATATGATAACTGTCCATCGGGAACAGGTGTAACTATATATGATGATGCAGTTAATCCTGGACCACTTGGTAAGCCGGATTCTATAAAGATTCCAGAGGACAGTGCATATGCCGGCTGGGATCCTACAGATCCTGATGCAAATAATCCATGGAATGCTTATAGTGCTAAGATAGCAGGGGCAAAGGACATTCAGACAAATATTGGTAAGAGTGTAGATGTAATGACCGGGGTTACTGCAACTGATACTTGTGGGAATGATATTACTGCAAAGATTGTGACTGTTGGAAGATATACATTTGACCAGACAGGTACTTATGATATTAAGTATGAAGTTACTGATGCAATTGGAAGCCATGACGAAGTAACAGTAAAGCTTACGGTTACAGAATAAGAGATAATGGAGTTGTATTGATGGGAAATATAGATATTCTGGAAAAACTTGAAGAGTATTCAAAAGCTGGTTATGTGCCGATGCATATGCCAGGAGGAAAGCGCAATACTGAATATGCAAGTACTTCAGAACTTGATATTACCGAGATTGACGGATTTGATAATATGCATAATGCGGATGGTATTATTAAAAATGCGTCTGACAGGGCAGCAAAATTGTATGGAGCAGATAAAACACTGATGCTTGTAAATGGAAGTACAGCAGGAATATTATCAGCTATATGCGGTGCGACGAAAAGAAAAGGAAAGATTATCGTTGCAAGAAACTGTCATGTGTCAGTGTACAATGCATTGATTATGGCACAGTTAGAGCCAGTATATGTTATACCGGAGGTTGATAATGATACAGGAATATACAGAGGACTATCATTAGAACAGATTAGAAAATGTGTTGAAAATAATAGGGATGCACAGGCGGTTATTATAACTTCTCCGACTTATGAAGGTGTTGTGTCAGAGGTAAGGGAGATTGCCAGTTATCTGCATGAAAAAAGGAATACCACTTATAGTTGATGAAGCACATGGGGCACATTTTGAATTCAGTGAGGAATTTCCAGAGTCGGCAGTAAAAGCTGGGGCTGACATTGTAATTAACAGTATTCATAAAACATTACCGGCACTTACACAGACTGCACTTCTACATATTTCTGGAAATTATGTAGATTATGATAAAGTGGAAAGATTTTGGAATATATATCAGACAACCAGCCCCTCATATATTCTTATGGCGAGTATTGACAGGTGTATGAGAATTATTGAAGGACAGGGAGATTTATATTTTTTAAGGAATATATAAACAGACTTAAGAATTTAAGAGAAAATATCGCAAAACTTAATATATAAGGCTGATGGACAGTGATGATATTTCTAAGATTATTCTTATATGTGATGATGGAAAGTACCTATATGACAGGTTATTGGATGAATATAAGGTGCAGCTGGAGATGGCATCATTTAAATATGTTATTGCAATGACTTCAGTTGCTGATAAACAGGAGTATTATGACAGATTTCTTAGTGCATTGAAGGAGATTGATGAAAGCTGGAAAGTTGAAAGCAAAGACAGTGAAAATGCTGTAGGGGAAAGCTTTAGGGTATGCGATTAACAACAAGCCGGAAGTATGTATGTGTCCGTCAGATGCAATTGATTTAATGGATGAAAATGGATATGAAGATTTATCTGTTAATTCACCTGATATATGTGGTAGAATAAGTATGTCATCGGTTCTTATATACCCACCGGGAATGCCTGTTGTTAATGTAGGCGAGCGGATTACCGGTGATGTATGCAGAATTATTAAGAGTGCGATAAATGCCGGGCTGGAAGTACCCGGTCTTAAGGAAGGAAAGATAAGATGCCTGAGATAGCATTTATTATGGGAAAAATGCGCGTCTGGTAAGGATAAGATATATAAAAACCCTAATTGAAGATGAAAGTCTGAAGCTTAATACTGTTATATTGTATACAACAAGACCAATGAGAGCCGGGGAGACCGATGGGTTGAGTATTTTTTTGTAAATGATGAGACAGCTGTTAAGATGCAGGAGAGCGGCAGGATTGTTGAACTGAGAGAATATAATACTGTGTATGGTGTGTGGAAGTATTTTACAGCTGATGACGGACAGATTAACCTTAACAGTGGTAACAGGTATCTGGTTATAGGAACGCTTGAAGCGTATGATAAATTCTGTGAATTCTATGGAAAGAACATATTATGCCGATATACATTGAAGTAGAAGATGGATTGAGACTCACAAGGGCTATCCACAGAGAACAGAAACAGGATAATCCACACTATGAGGAAATGTGCAGAAGATTTCTTGCAGACAGTGAGGATTTTTCAGAAGAGAATATTGCTAAGGCTGGTATTACAAGAAGATTTAGCAATAATGGAGAGTTAGAGGATTGCATTAGTGAAGTTAAGAGTGCCATATTAGGAGGTATGTATGGATATTAAGGTTAAAGATATAGCACCGGCTAATCAGACCACTCCGGTTAAAGCACAGGAAAAATCAGATGATAGTTTTAAGTTTACACTGATTAGCAATATTGAGGAGAAAGACCTTCAGGAAAAACTGGGAAATATGATGCAGGAAATTACCGAGCAGGGTGAAAAGATTGCAAAGCATATGGATATAAGGGATATGAAGAAGTACAGAGAGCTTGTTAAGGGATTCCTAAATGAAGTTGTAAACCGTTCACACAAGTTTTCAAGAGAGAACTTTCTTGACAGAAGGGGAAGACACAGGGTGTATGGAATTGTTAAGATGGTAGATGAGAATCTTGATAATCTTGCCAGAGAACTGGTAAAAGATGAAAAGGATCATCTTGCAATAGTCGGAGCTATTGATGATATAAGGGGATTGTTATTAGATATTTCAACATAGGAGCATTATGTGTTATAATATTACAGATAAGTAATGAAAAGAGGAATAAGTATGGGTAATTTTTCAGATATATATGGATATGAGACTATTAAAGAACATTTGCAGAGTGCAATATCTATGGGAAAGGTATCTCATGCTTATGTAATCAGCGGAGGACTTGGCTCAGGAAAGAAGCTTATTGCCAGCACATTTGCACAGACACTGCAGTGTGAGGCGGGCGGTGTTGAGCCTTGTGGGGTGTGCCATTCCTGTGTGCAGGCAGCAGGCAGGAATCAGCCGGATATTATCTGGGTTGGACATGAGAAGCCGGGAAGTATTGGTGTTGATGATATAAGAGACCAGCTTGTATCGGATATGCAGATTAAGCCTTACAGCAGTCCTTACAAGATATACATTATTGATGAAGCAGACAAGCTTACTGTTGCAGCACAGAATGCAATGCTTAAGACAATTGAAGAGCCACCGGCTTATGGAATTGTTATTCTTCTTGCTAATAATCCGGATGTTTTCTTACAGACTATTCTGTCAAGATGCGTTGTGCTTGATCTTAAGCCACTTAAGGATGATGTAGTTATTAAATATCTTAAAGACCACTATGATAATATCGGTGATTACGAGTGTAAATTTGCAGCAAGATTTGCAGCTGGACGAATCGGCAGGGCAATGACTATGGTTGAATCTACTGAGTTTGCTGAGTTAAGACGTGATGTAATGGACGTTATTAAGAATGCTAAGGATATGGATTCGGCTGATATTATGACATCGGTGAAAAGAGTTACCAATTATAAGCTGACTATTGATGATTACCTTGACCTTATGCTTATGTGGTACAGAGATGTACTTATGTTTAAGAGTACGAATGATACTAATCTGCTCATATTTAATGACCAGATGACACTGATAAAGAGTCAGGCACAGACTATGTCATATGAAGGTTTACAGGATATTATTAATTCTATTGACAGGGTTAAGGTGAGACTTCAGGCAAATGTTAATTTTGATCTGGTTATTGAATTGCTTATTATGGCGATTAAGGAAAATTCATAGAATGGAGAGTATAGATGACTAAAGTTGTTGGAGTTAGATTCAGACAGGTTGGAAAGATATATTTTTTTGCACCTGGGAAATATTCAGTTGAAACAGGACAGCATGTTATTGTTGAGACTGCCAGGGGAGTTGAATATGGACAGGTTGTTCTAGGTGAAAGAGAAGTAGAAGATACAGCGGTTATCCAGCCTCTAAAGGCAATTATAAGGGTTGCAACACCAGAAGATGATGAAAGAGAATTAAAAAATAGAGAAAAGGAAAAAGAAGCATTTAAGATATGTCTTGAGAAGATTGCAAAGCATAATCTTGACATGAAGCTTATTAAGGCTGAGTATACATTTGACAATAATAAGGTGTTGTTCTATTTTACTGCTGATGGAAGAATTGATTTCAGAGAGCTTGTTAAGGATCTTGCTGCAGTATTTAAGACAAGAATTGAATTAAGACAGATTGGAGTAAGGGATGAGACTAAGATTCTTGGTGGAATTGGTTCCTGCGGAAGACCTTTATGTTGTGCCACATTTTTACCAGAATTCAATCCGGTATCTATTAAGATGGCTAAGGAGCAGAATCTGTCACTTAATCCAACTAAGATTTCAGGTGTGTGTGGAAGACTTATGTGTTGTTTAAAGAATGAGCAGGATACATATGAGGAATTAAATAGTCATCTGCCTAATGTGGGAGATTCTGTTACTACAACAGATAAACTGGTTGGTGAGGTTTCAAGTGTCAATGTTTTAAGGCAGAGAGTTAAGGTATTAATAACTCATGATAATGACGAAAAGGAACTTAAGGAATATCCGGTTGAGGAGCTTCGTTTTAAGAGAAAAAGAAGATTTGATAAGGTCCGCATTGATGATGATAAGGAACTTAAGGCACTTGAAGAATTAGAAAGAAAAGAAGGAAAAGCCCATATTAGTGATGATTAATGAACGAATTGATGATTTGATGAGAGATGGACTAAAGCTTATACAGAATACAGATATTTTTTGTTTTGGAATGGACGCAGTGCTGTTGTCTACTTATGCTAGGGCAGGGAAGAAAGACAGGGTGCTGGATATGGGTACCGGTAATGGTATTATTCCGGTGCTTATGCAGTCTAAGAATCCAGGTAGCACATATAGTGCTCTTGAGATTCAGGAGGGAAGCGCACAGCTTGCCAGAAGAAATGTGGAGCTTAATCATCTTGAGGACAGAATCAGTGTTGTTAAGGGTGATATTAAGGAAGCTTCCACTATATTTGGGGAAGCTTCTTTTAATGTTGTGACGAGCAATCCGCCATATATGAATGAAAATCACGGTATTGTTAATCCGGATAGTGCCAAGGCAATTGCAAGACATGAGCTTCTGTGTAGTCTTGATGATGTTATAAGGGAAGCAAGCCGTTGTCTTAAATCTAAAGGGAAAATGTATATGGTTCACAGACCGAACAGACTTGTTGATATATTTGACACTATGAGAAAGTATCATCTTGAGCCGAAGAGAATGAGGCTGGTGTATCCTTATGTGAATAAGGCTGCCAATATGGTGCTTATAGAAGCGGTTAAGGGAGGTAATTCCCAGCTTATTGTTGAAGAACCGCTTATTGTATACAAGACGGACGGTACTTACACTGATGCGCTTCTAAAAATGTATGAATAGATAGAGGTTTATTATGGATAATGAAAAAAATGTAAAGAAAGACGGACCGGGTATGCTGTATCTGTGTGCAACGCCTATTGGTAATCTTGAGGATATTACTTACAGGGTTTTGCGTGTGCTTTCAGAAGCAGACCTGATTGCAGCAGAGGATACAAGAAACAGTATTAAGCTGCTTAATCATTTTGAAATAAAGACACCTATGACAAGTTATCATGAATTTAATAAGTATGATAAGGCAAAGGTTCTTGTTGATAAAATATTAGGTGGAATGGATGTGGCTGTAATTACCGATGCGGGAACTCCGGGAATATCGGATCCAGGTGAGGAGCTTGTAAAGCAATGCAGGGCAGCAGGCATCAGGGTTACTTCACTTCCGGGACCGGCAGCATGCATAACAGCGCTTACAATGTCAGGACGCGAGACAAGAAGATTTGCATTTGAAGCATTTTTACCAGCGGATAAGAATGAGAGAAAAGAAGTTCTTGCAGAGTTAGCATGTGAAACAAGGACTATGATTATATATGAAGCACCGCACAGACTTACTAAGACACTTGCGGAACTACAAGATACGCTTGGCGGTGACAGACAGATTACTATATGTAAGGAACTTACCAAGAGATATGAGAATTCTATGGAATTCACGCTTGAATCTGCATGTGAATATTATGAAAATAATGAGCCGAGAGGCGAATATGTGCTTGTGATTGCCGGAAAGAGCCGTGAGGAGTTAAAGGCCGAGGCAAGAAAGCAGTGGGAAACCATGAGTGTGGCAGAACATGTGCAGGTGTATATGTCGCAGGGTATGGACAAGAAAGAAGCCATGAAAGCTGCGGCAAAGGACAGGGGTGTGTCAAAAAGGGATATATACCAGGAGCTTGAAGGGAAAGCGTAAGCAGCTACCGGATAGTGTGCTCTCTGATGATTGCACGTACTGTCTTGAAAAGATAAGGCTTGATAGTATCTATGTCAGCAGGTTCTTTATAAAGAATTGCGCTGTAGCAAGTTGAACTTACAAGCTCAACAATAAGAAAGAGCATTATTTCAGGCTCTTCAAGTGAGATATCCTCAGCGTTAATCATTTCATAATATACATCTTTAAAGTTAATATCATCAGATGCAACCTTAGTTGTGAGAGCTTCCTTGAAGATTCCCCAGCTAAGGTTTTTTGATATAAATGTGAGAAGAGTCTGATTAGAATTCAGTTCATCTACAATATGATTAATTATAAATATTATTTTTTCTTCGAAACCTAACGGTTCGTCCTTCTTTATAGAAAATTCTTCTAAATCAGCGACGGCATTCTTAAATAATTTACTTGATTCATGTGATATAAGACGGTTTCTTATATCATACTTATCCTTAAAGTACAGATAAAATGTACCTTTAGCAATTCCAGCTTTCTGCGAAATCTCAGCAATAGAAGTCTTCGCAACCCCCTGTGTAGTAAAGAGATTAAATGCAGTATTCAGCAGAGAAGTAAGTTTCTGTTGTTTGTTAGTTTCAAGCTTTCCCATATCAATCACTCACCTTTATTAGTGTTAATTATTAGTTGGTTATAGTGTGTATTATGAGTTGGTATGGTAATTGATTTCAGGTGCTTTGGAGCCACCGGCACTTAACAAGTTGCAGGAACTGCAACGAGTTTAGTGTCCGCTGTGAGCGACAAGCAGCGCAAGCGTGCCTGAAATTGATTACCATGCCAACTCATTCATAAATACATTATACACCAACTCAATTATAAAATAAATATTAAAAAATGACTTTCGGTCAATTTTCTATTGACTATGTGTTTTGAGGTGCTATAATGTCAACTGAAATTGAAAATGACTGTTGGTCATATTTGTTAAAGACATGAATACATATATGACTAAGGGTTGTTGGCATTTGCATCTTACAGAAAGGCGTGGTTATTTATATGAAAAAGTTTGGAAAAGTTGTTGTTAAGTTAAGAATTCCTATTCTGGTTCTTAGCTTCCTGCTGTTGATTCCATCAGTTATTGGTTACTTTAATACCAGGGTTAATTACGATATCCTGTATTATCTGCCAAATGATATCGACACTATGCAGGGACAGGACATTTTGCTTGATGATTTCGGAAAGGGCGCTTATGCAATGGTTGTCGTTGACGGAATGAATAAGTCAAATGTTTCTAAGTTGGTAAAGAAGGTTGAGGGTGTTGACCATGTTGCGTCAGTTATCTCTTATAGTGGAGTGGTAGGAGATGATGTTCCTTCAGAAATTCTTCCTGATAAGTTCCGTTCTTATTTTGAAAATGAGGATTCAGGAGCTACATTGTTTGCAATATTCTTTGATGATACAACATCAAGTGACGATACAATGAAGGCTATTCAGGAAGTAAGAGATGTTACGGATATCAGTGCTATATTGCAGGTATGTCTGCTGTAGTTACAGATACTAAGATCAATGGCAGAAAAGGAGACTTCCTTTTTTATGTACTTGTAGCGGTTGTTCTGGTATGTATTGTACTTGCTATATTTATGGATTCATTTCTTGTACCAGTATTCTTTATGTTAAGTATAGGTATGGCAATTGTGTATAACCTTGGTTCTAATTATTTCTTAGGTGAGGTTTCATACATAACGAAAGCACTGGCAGCGGTACTTCAGCTTGGTGTAACTCTGGATTATTCTATATTCTTATGGCACAGTTACAAGGAAGCTAAGGAAGAAACTCCGGATGATCATCACGAAGCTATGGCGGTTGCTATTGGGAATACACTAACATCAGTTGTTGGTTCTTCCATAACAACTGTTGCAGGATTCATAGCACTCTGCTTTATGAGCTTCACACTTGGTCTTGACCTTGGTATCGTTATGGCAAAGGGTGTTGTATTGGGCGTTATTGGTTGTGTTACAATACTTCCTTCCCTTATTCTTACATTTGACAAGGCTCTTGAGAAAACAATGCATAGAGAGATTATGCCGAATTTTGATAAGCCGGCAAGATGGATTGTTAATCATTCATGGATATTCCTTATAATATTCGTTCTGCTTCTTGGTCCGGCAATCTACGGATATAACAATACTAAGGTTTACTATGATTTGTCTGATACACTTCCAGAGAAGCTTAACTGTTCGCAGGCTAACAAGATGCTTGCCGAGAACTTTGACGGAACTAATTCCATATATATGATTCTTGCAGACAGTAATCTTTCAGCAGAGGATTCTAATGCAATGATGAATGAGGTAAATGATCTGGACGGAATTTCATTTGCATTAAGTATTGACTCAGCACTCGGTGGAGAAATACCTACGGAAATGCTTCCTGATTCGCTTGTTTCAGAGCTTAAGGGTGATGAATACCAGATTATGATGGTATCAACTAATTACACAATTGCTTCTGATGAAATTAATGACCAGATTAATAAGGTTGATGCAATTGCAAAGAAGTATGATGCTAAATCTATGGTAATTGGAGAAGCTCCTTGTACTAAGGATCTTATCACTATTACTGATAAGGATTTTAAGACAGTTAGTGCAGTTTCAATTGTTGCGATATTCTTTATTATTTTCTTCGTATTGAAGTCAATATCTCTCCCGGTTATTCTGGTTGCTGCTATTGAATTTGCAATATTTGTTAATATGGGTATTCCATATTATACAGGAACAACGATACCATTTATATCTTCGGTAGTAATCGGAACTATTCAGCTTGGTGCGACAGTCGATTATGCAATTCTTATGACTACAAGATATAAGAGAGAAAGAGCCGCTGGTAACTCTAAGAAAGAGGCTATATCAATAGCACTTGGAACATCTATTCCATCTATTATTGTCAGCGCACTTGGTTTCTTCGCAGCAACATTTGGTGTAGGTATGATAGCCAGTGTTGATATGATTGCTTCACTTTGTACACTTATGGCACGAGGCGCAATAATCAGTATGTTTGTTGTTATATTTGTTCTTCCATCACTTTTGTATTACTTGATAAGGTGATTATTCATACAAGTTTAGGTTTTAAGCCTAAGAAGAACAGTCAGAATTAAATTAGGAGGATTTATTATGGTAAAGAGGAATTTATTCAGATATAGTTCAGTTTTAATGTGTGTTGTTCTTACTGCGGCAAGTCTTGTTGGCTGCGGTTCTAAGACAGCTGCAACAACAGGAACAGATACAGCTTATGTAACAGAGATGGCAGCAGGCAGCACTGAGGCTGCTATTACACAGGCAATAACTAACGAGCTTGCAGTGTCTAACAAGAGCACACTTGCAACTAACACAAGACAGGAAACTGTTTATGTATTCAATGATGCTTCAGGTAACAAGAATCACATCACTGTCAACGAAAAGATTACAGACGCTAACGGCAATGAGACTCTTAATAAGACTGAGTCAAGTGAAAATGCGCCAGTGACAATGAAGGTTACTTACAAGCTTGATGGAAAGGAAATTAAGCCGGAAGACCTGGCCGGAAAGAGCGGAAGGTTACAATACATTTTGATTACACTAATAATCAGAAGAAAACTGTAACAATTAATGGTAAGAAGCAGACAGTTGCCGTACCATTTACAATGATT
>ENA-OPYX01001224-OPYX01001224.1-human-gut-metagenome-genome-assembly--contig:-NODE-1224-length-14035-cov-2.365761_pt1 | contig 14035 bp, 13 predicted proteins | sample MGYA00242639_ERZ504486 | MGnify/ENA primary metagenome ERZ504486 (study PRJEB26092, sample SAMD00036296) | human gut metagenome | host: Homo sapiens | study: EMG produced TPA metagenomics assembly of... | reverse complement strand
TGAGTGTAGGCCGTCGCCCTGTAATGAAGGTTTCGGATTGGAGAATCTGAATTTGGAACTGACGGAACGTAAGTGCGTCAAGGTGGACGAACACATGCAGTCCTCGGTTCCCGTGTCTATGTGTGCGGAGACTTGAACGGCGTTTCATTGTTGGCACATACGGCCGTGCGCGAAGCGGAAGTGGCATGTTCATCATATTCTTTGGAAAAGAAGATGCGATGAGTTACCGTGCCCAATTTCCCGGGCGTAGTCTATACCAATCCTGAGATAGCGGGTGCAGGCATGAGTGAAGAAGCTCTGCAGGCTGCCGGCATTACTTATCATACCATAAAACTACCGATGGCATATTCCGGTCGCTTTGTGGCGGAAAATGAAGGAGTGAACGGGGTTTGCAAAGTATTGACTGCCGACGACGGAACGGTATTGGGTGCCCACATGCTGGGTAATCCTGCTTCCGAACTGATTGTATTGGCAGGCATGGCCATCGAAGACCGCAAGAAAGTGGATGATTGGAAACGATATGTGTTCCCTCACCCCACAGTAGGAGAAATCTTCAGAGAACTGTAAACATTCTCAAAGAGTATCCTGCCTAGCATTCCACCACCCGGTACACATTCCCCTTAGCGGTATGCACCCGCTCGCCCAGCCGGGTGGTGGAAAGGCTCTGCACCTCCTGCGGTTCTCAACTGCTTAATACCTTCTTATGGTATCCTGCTCTATAAAAAAATCATTCTTTGGTTTACTATCCGTTCAGGCAAAGTCAGCCAATATAATGCATTTTCTGGTATCTGTTCGTATGTTTGCGTAGAGTCTGTTGAGCTTTTGCAAGGAATGGATACAAATGATTTCCTATCAACATCCCAATAGTGCAATGTATAATCCCTACTTCTTTTTTTCTTATCGAATGTATAACTGAACTTTTGCTCTGGTTGGGGTATAAACAAATTTCGGGAATATTCGGCGCTTTTACAGCATAATTCAGAGCAGCATGAAGAACTTATCACAAGTAGATTAGTATCACACCTAGCCGACGTAGGCATTGCCGAATCCAGTTTGTAAAGACTCACAGTCTACTCCACACAAAGCGCATGGAGCATATAGACCATAATCTGTATGCGGGCCAGATTCATGGAATTTCAAAAATACTCTTGCATAATCAGGGGAATTTTGATTACCTTTAGGATAGGTATTTTGAATTAGTGGCTTTCTTGACTTTTACGATATATTTTATTGCTAATCAAGTATATAAGAATTTATACACTTCAACAGTACCAAAATATTGCCAAATAGAAAGATTTAATAAATATCAAATTTAATCATTATGATTCACACAAGATTCTTCATTATTATCCTAATTATCTTAGGTGGTATTGCATCCTGTCAAGATCAACCTGACAATCTTTCTATTAAAGAGAATCATGCAAATATCAAATCTAGAAGTTTTGGCTATTTTCAAAAGATGAAGCTATAGACTTTATAGTAAAGCAAAAAGTTCTGGGCAAAGATACATCCGATATTAATGTATTTATATCAAATACAATTATTGAAGAAAATGATACTATTCAAAGATATTTAAGTGGAGATAGTATCATAAAGTCATCTTGTTGGTTTTTCTTTGTCGATGACAATCTAATGGAGAATTGGTCGCACCCATGTAGATATATTTATGTCACAATGAATGGAGAATTTTCAATTGAACACCATTCCTTCCCTCCCAAAATGGAGAATATGACCAAAATAATATCTTCATCCGCTACTCCTTATATCCAATCTACCCCTTTATTATCTTTTCAGCAAATCAATAACCCAAAAGCTACTGCTAATCTGCATAACAAATATGCATTAATTATCAATGGAGGAATAGATAAGGAAAATAACCATCTAAGATACTGGAATAACTGTTCAGCATTCTACTCTGCATTAACTAAAATATATGGTTATTCCAAATCCAATATTACAACATTAATGGCCGATGACAAAACCCTGAAAAAGATAGAAATTTGAATAATGGCGAATATGATTCAACACCACTTGATTTGGATGGAGATGGAACTCCTGATATAAACTCTTCAGCAACACGCTCATCAGTAATTTCAAGTTTTCAAAGATACGCGGAATTGTTAACCCAGGAAGACGATTTAACAATATTTATAACAAGTCATGGAGGTCAAATAACTCAGAGACATATACTTTTGCTTTATGGAACGATATTACTGGTATGACAAGCGATGAGTTTGGCTAATTTACTAAACAACATAAATGCACGTTGTATTAATATTATTCTTACGACATGTAGAAGTGGAGGTTTTTATTACAAACAATTTTAAATCAGAATAGGAGCATGCACAATCACTTCTATTCCTGAAAACCTTGAAAACAGAGTTTCTTTAGCTTCATATGACTATAATCTTAGTATAAATGGACCAATGCATTTTAATTATATTTGTGATATAAGTAAATGGAAGTCAGGTAATTACGTAATCCATATTTCAGATGGTATAACTATTGTAAAAAGAATCATAACTATAAATTAATCCAATGCACAAATGAAGAACAAATTAATTAAAGGATATATTCTTTTATCCGCAGTAACCCTAGGATTACAAGCCTGCAATGACGATGATTCATACACTGGAAATGCCACCTTGAGCGATTGCATCACTTACAAAAATGCATACGATGAACACGCAATCGATAGTCTATGTTTCACTATGAGAAACGATGTGCTACTGTTCAATCACCGTAGTGCATTGGTCAATTGTGACTCAGAAGGAGCAAATGTACAGGTTCAAACCCAAGGTAACACCCTAATTATTAAAGAGGAATATTTAGGTAAGCAAGAAGCCAACTGCAACTGTATGATGAATTTGGACTATGCTATCCGGAACCTTTCTCACCAAACTTATCGAATAAAGGTTATAACTCCTACAGCAACATTGGCAGAATTCGATCTGAAAGTCGATGAAAAGACAGAAGCCATCATCACTTATCCTCGATACAAGTGAAATGGGGAAAATAGCAGATAACAAAAACTGAAACCTATTGTTAAATGTTTGGTTATCTACATTATACACTGAAAACATAAGAAAGCAGCGAACTTTAAAGAAAAATTCGCTGCTTTCTCGTAAGCATCATTTTAGTTTCTCCTCCTGTCTATTGTATTATTTCTGTTTATCCAGCCATTTGTTGAAGTCCTCCGGGTGTTCAGCTGCAAACCCTTTAAACACATTCTCACGGTACTGTATCCTCACAGGGAGCAAACAAAAAGAGTCCTAAAAAAAAGATAAACTTACCATATTCTTTTTCTCATCCTAAAAAATTACAAGAAGGCAATAAGAACAAGACAAGGGACAGTAAAGACATGAAAAATCGTTTACTTCCTGAAATATTATTTATATTTGTTGTGCCCTTCATAATCTTTGATAAAGAGATACCTTTTAAAGACTGGTTGTTTTCATCTTACCATCAATTACAATTGTTAAACTATTTTATACTACTGCGGTGGTTAGCAACTCCGCAAAGCCCGGTTACCCATTGATTTTACGTTGTTTCTCAGGTATTTATCCGGCATGAACAAGCCTAACGAACCGCTGATAAAGCTTCCACTATTGCTAAATACTCCTAGCATGCCACCACCCGATACACATTCCCCTTGGCGGTATGTACCCGCTCGCCCAGCCGGGGCATGATGCGGCTCAGGCTGTAGGCGGTCATGCCCCTCATGACCGAAGGATGGGCGGACTTCATTCGCTCGAATAATTGGGTGGCGGAAAGGGTCAGCACTTCCTGCGGATGGTCCGCTTCGGTGGCAAAGCGGAAACAGAGGCGGAACACCTCTTCTTCGGGTATATGTTTGTAGAACAGGGCGTTGTGCTGCTGGATAGCCTGCTCTTCTTCCTTGTTGAACCAGCTGCGTTCACCGGACAGGAGTTCCGCTTTGAGCTGGGCGTACAGCTGTTCATGCTCCACAGGCGTGACGCAGTCAATGGCGTGTTCCAAGCTGACACAGAGAAAGCGGCGTGAGCCGGTGCGGTCTACCAGCAGGTCCTCCCGGTTGCTGGTGCCGATGAACGAGGCGATGCGGGGCAGTGCCGACGCACTGCGTTTGTAGGCCTTGCGGATGTTCAGTGCGGAGGCTTGCATCAGGTTCTTCAGCAGAGGCATTTTGGACGCGCTGAGTTTGTCGAATTCATCCAGATTAATCAGTCCGCAGGCAGCGAGTTTGGCTTCGGCGGATGCCGGAGAGCCGAGGTCGTAACTTTCTGTGTAATAAGCTTTCAGCGCATCGGGCATCAGCAGGCGGCAGAACGTACTTTTCCCCAGTCCTTGTCGGCTGCTCACCAGTAGGGGAGCCACGCTGTTGGCGCGGTTGATACTGTTAGCGCTGTTGGCGTTGTTGGTATCCGGATGGAACTGCATCCATTGGGCGGAGAGTCCCAGCATCCAGCGGTGGAAACCGTTTACCCATACCGGATTGTCGGACACCCGGCGGGCGAGTGCCGACACCCGGTCCGTGCCGTCCCATTCGGGGAGCTGCTCAAAGTAAGCGGTAAAGGGATGGTATTCGCTGATGCGGCGCGAGCGCACAAAGCGTTGGATGTCTCTGTCCCAGCAGTCTATGCCTGTTTCGATGGCTTCCATGCTGAGCGAATTCATCCATCGTTCGTCCACTTTGGCGTAACGCAGATGGGCATCGGGGAGGTTGTTTTCTATGTTTGTTATGTTTGCCACGTCTGCTACTTCGGTTTCCTCGGTCAGTACGTTGAAGCGGAAGCGGTAGCGGGAGGTGAGGAAAGCGGTCACTTCCTGCATCAGGGAGGATGATTTCGCTTTCTTGACTTCCTCTTTCGAGGATTCTAATCCGGCTTCTTTTTCAATATCTTTCGAGTGTGCGATATTCATAACCTTTCGAGCACTTCCCGATTGTGCGGATTCCTCCTCCTTTTTTTCAATTAAGACTGCCGGGCATCCGGGAGCTTCATTCCTGCTTTCCGGCAAATTGCCCTTGCCGTTTTCAGCCGGAAGAACCTGTGACTTGTCCACTTCCTTCACTCCGTCTTCATCGGACACAATGTAATGGTAAGTGCCCGCCAGCGCATTCCCGTCGGTACGCGGAGTCCAGTTCAGTACCAACGCCACCCGGCCTTCGCGGATATCCACTGCCAGGTGCACACCGGGGATGGTCCGACAAAGCGGCATCAGTCCGTTGAGGGCGGATACGAGGTCACGGCGCGGCGTTCCGTCGGAAGGAACAGGAGCTGACAGGAATTTGCTTCCGAAGAAGACTGTTTTGAGGGTGGCGAATACATTCATGAGGCACTTTTTTTAGATTTGACGAACTACTAAATATACAACATGAAAAAGCGTTTGTCAAGAGAGAAGACAAACTAATCCAATCCCGGCACAGAATATGACGGAGCCTGACACAATGACATATATACGTATAGGTTCATGCGTACGTACGTGTAGCTCGATACGTATATACGTGTGGGCTTATGCCACCGTATGTGTAGCCCGATGCGTACGTACACACTTTACAAACAGGGGATGTGTCAAAATGTGGATAATGCTGTCGTTTCGTTCGTAGGGGCAGGGTTCGCCTGCCCGAAGACACAAAGCAAACTGTTTTTCGGGTGAGCGAACCTCGCCCCTACAGCTGACGATGGGATAGGTCGGTTTAAGTTTTGCACACTTCCCATGCTGCAAAAAGACCTTGATGATTTTCCAAAAAGATGGTGTAATGTTTCTTAAAAACATCACCATCTTTTTTAAAAAGCTCGGCATGTTTTTTATGTAAGGGAAGATGGAATCACCCTCACTAAGCTGGTCATTCCTCTTTTTCCGTTCATCCTTACAGCTTAACCAAAACACATTATCAATCAATCGGTTAACAATGACAGAACATCCCCTCATTCCCCTTTCAGTCATGCTTCCCAAGCTACTTTTAAACCAGCCTTCAGCATTTGTCCCGCCAGAAGAAGTTTTACAGATGAAAGGAGGCTGAAAAGACGATACGACATGTCCATTCACTACCGAAGCTCCCACCGGCAGGCATTTCAACGGTAGATGAAAGGAGGAAGGAAGAAACAATACAATTATTGGTAGACGTCGTGATTCGGGTAAGCATCTCTGCGATTCTATATTGTTGTCCTTCTTTAGTTCTTCTATCTTTGCAATATATAAAAACGAAACATTATGTCTTTAAAAAAGCACAGATTTAGGACCACTTGGGACTGTTAGTAGACTACCATTGTTCTATAGCTAATGTTTGCTGCGAGCAGCATGTCACTTTCGGGGATATGAGTTCTTGCATGTTCAAGCAGGGCTATAGCGTCAAACAAGCCAGGGAGAATGTGGTCCGTGATTGTTACGAAGAGACATAGTTGGGACTTTTTTAAAGAAGCTCTAGTTATATAATTTTCTTCATTAGAATAGAAAAAAAGAGGTGATGAAAGCTATGTATGATAAGCTCAAGTCTCTGAGGTGGTATATAATTTATGATTGGTCTGTTAAAGCTGCATTTGAATGGTTTCTAATGGGAGATGGAGAATGAAAGAATAGTAGATGTTAAAAAAACTAATAGCATATTAGATTCTTTTCTTAACTATTAAGTAATATATTTGCGTATAATTAATAACAAATGACTGAAAAAGAGCTAATCATATTATTGAAAGAAGGAGACGAAAAAGCCTTTACTACTTTGTATAGAAGGTATTGGTCAAAGGTTTATAATTTTTCTCGCTTATACTTATCTTCTATTTTGGAGATTGAAGAGGTTGTGCAAGAGGTATTTGTTAAGGTTTGGGAGAGTCGCTCCTTGTTGCGTGAGGATGATAACTTTAAAGGATTCCTTTTTGTTATTACCCGTAATTTAGATTTTTTAATCAATTTCGTAGGAGCTTTAATGAAAATGCGTATAAACTGACTGTATTAAGTAGTATTATGCCTTATTATAATCTTGAAGAAGAGCTGACTGCGGCAGATTTACAGGAATTTATAGAAAAAATGGTCAAAGAGCTTCCTCCGCGCCAACAGGAAGTATTCAATCTGAGCCGAAATGCTCATTTAACTTATAAGGAAATATCTATTCACTTGAATATCAGTGAAAAAACTGTAGAGAGACATATTAATGAAGCTCTGAAGTTCTTGAAGAAGAATATAATGTTTTATCTTATTTTTATCTTTTAAAATTATTTCATTTTCTGATTTTTCTCAAAAAAAAAAGTGCTTTTGGCTGGGGGTACATTTATTAGTTATGCGTATTTATATTAAATGCGTATAAAATTATCTGTGCAAAAACAAAATGTAAAATGGACAAAAATAGGGATGATATAATAAGGAAGCTGTTTGAACGTTCTTTGGAACCTAAAGAAAGAGGGGAGTTGAATAATTATGAATTTATTAATGATGCTCTTCGCAAAACAATGGGAAAGAGGCACCTGCCATTGTTGATTCGGTAAGAGAAGAACGTATTTTGCATAGTGTATTGAAGAATGTTAAAAGAAAGACTAATTATTTCACTTACTCTTTCTATCGATATGGAATAGCTGTATCAGTAGCTATATGTATGTTGCTTTCGGCGTTATTATTTGTGGAGAGCGGCCGTCAGGAAGTGATTTATGTTGTGAATACTGGATATCAATCAATGGACTCAGTGAAATTAGCGGATGGTACAAAGGTGATGTTGGGTGCAGGTAGTAAGCTTACCTATCCTCAAAAATTTTCAGGATCTAATAGAGAGGTTAAATTGTCTGGACAAGCAGTTTTTTAATGTGAGTCCAGATAAATCTCATCCGTTTATTGTGAAAACTAAAAAGATGGATGTAACGGTCATGGGAACCTCTTTTGAAATATTTAGTTACGATAACGATAAAGAGGTAGAGGCTGTTTTGTTGACAGGGAAAGTGAAAGTAGCGATTTCAGATAATAAAAAAGTTGGAAGGCAAAATATATACTTTAGCTCCAAATGAAAAATTGACTTATAGTGAAGAAAAGGGAGTGAATCTTACAAATATTGATGCAGATGCTTATTCCGGTTGGCGAAAGGGGAAGAGAATGAGTTTTAAGAATGAAACTTTGCAGATGATATTGAATAGATTAGAAAAGTGGTATGGGCAAAGGATAGAGTGTGATCCTCAATTAGCAGAATATTATCGTTTCACTTTTACTGTACATAGCGAACCGTTAGCTCTAATATTAAATTACATATCACATAGTGCTCCATTGACTTATAAAATGGTTGGCAATAATCATTATCTAATAGAACTAAAGCACTAAGACTGTTTGAACTTTAAAAATTGAAGCTTATGAGAAATACAAGACTATGATAAATATTTTTCTATAGAATTATTTGAGAAGGTTTATATTTCCACAAAAATGGAATTACTGTTAATTTTTTAATCTAATAAACAATTTAAATTTATGAAAAAAAGTAATCTGCGGTTGTTTTATCCGCAAAAATGTAAAAACGACACCTTTTTTGTGCTTTAATGGCTTGTGCTACTTGTTCAATACCGGCAAATGCTTTTACTCAGGCCACTTTTATCTCGCTAAGTAAGTCGAATGTTTCCATGCACTCTGTGATGGAGGAAATAGAAAAACTTAGTGATTATACGTTTTTTTATAATGATAACCAAATCAAATTGGACAAAAAGATTTCTGTGAATGCCAATGAATGCTTCTATTGAACAAGTATTAAATCAGATGTTTAAAGATTCTGGTTATACTTATAAATAGTAAATAACCAAATTCTTATTTCAACAGTAAAAGCTGTAAATGTAATAGAACATCAACAGCAGAAGAGCAGGACTATAACTGGTTGTGTAAAAGATGTGAATGGTGAACCTATTATTGGTGCTTCTGTTGTTGAAAAAGGGGTTGCTACAAATGGAACAGTTACAGATTTTGAAGGTAATTACACACTGACGATTTCTAGTGATGAATTGCAAATTAGCTATATAGGTTATTTACCCCAAGTAGTAAAAGTTCACTCGGGTACTTCTTTTTATAATGTAACTTTAAAAGAAGATACGAAAACATTGGATGAAGTCGTAGTTATCGGCTATGGTACTCAAAAGAAGGTGAATTTAACAGGTTCTGTTGCTTCTGTTAGCTCAAGTGAAATTAAAGACCGGGTTCAAACTAATGTGCTTTCAGCTGTTCAAGGTACAGTACCTGGAGTGACTGTAATTTCTCGTCCGGGGTCTACTCCATCTATCAACTTTCGTGGACGTGGTAATTTAGGAACTTCAGAACCTCTTTATGTGATTGATGGTGCTATTGCAGATGCTGCGTTTTTTCAAAGTCTTAATCCGAACTCTATAGAAAGTATCTCCTTTTTGAAGGATGCTTCGTCTTCTGCTATTTATGGTTCTCGTGCAGCTTATGGTGTTGTTTTGGTAACTACCAAAAATGGTGAAAAGGGAAAAATGAATGTTTCATATAGTGGTTTGGTGGGTATGAAAACTCCTACTTATTTACCTAAAACTGTAGATTCATGGGAGTATGCTTCTATGTTGAATGAAGGTATGTATAACCGTAATGCGGCAAATGGTAAATATCAGGCATATTCACAAGAAGAAATTGATAAATTTAGAAATGGAACAGATCTTGACTATTACCCTAACACAAATTGGGCTGATTTGGTGTTGGATAAACATGTATTGACTACTCAACATTCTGTAAGTTTCAGTGGAGGAAGTGATAAAGTACGCTATTTTATGAATTTAGGGTATATGTATGATGATAAGCCTAATTTTTATGTCAGGGCAGGACAAAACTCGTTATACATTGGATACTAATATAGCATCGGATATTACTAAATGGTTTACTGTTAAAGGTAGTATTAAATACATACGTAATGTGTCTGATACAGAACATGGACAACCTTGGATGGGAAACTTTTTATTGGTTCCATCTATTATGGTGGCTCAACAGTCAAATGGAGAATGGGGAAGTATTGCCGGTGGTAAACAGGCTACCCAATCTTTTATCACAGGCAATCCTCTTCGTGCTTTAAGTAATAAAAATTGGAGTAAATCCAAAACTGAAGAAACAATGTATGATTTAGGTTTTGATATAAAACCGGTTAAAGGATTGGTTATTAGTGGTCAAGGGGTATTCCGCGGACAAGAGTATAAAGGTAAGTCTTACACGGCTTTGCAAGATGAAGTGAAGACTTTCGAGACTGGTACACCTATTGGTGGTACTGGTACTTATACAAACTCTATGAGTATGAATTGGAGTAGTGTAACACGTATGTTGTATACTGGAACTATCAAATATGATTGGTCTAATTCTATACATAACATTACTGCATTAGCCGGTACTTCTTATGAGCACTATAAATATGAAGCATTGAGCGCAGGACGTAAAAACTTTCCATCTGATGCTTTGGAGGATTTGAACGGTGGTTCTAATGCTGGAAAAGATCTTTCCAATGGTGGTGGAATGACTGAATACAAAATTCTTTCGTACTTTGGCCGTATCAATTATTCATTAATGGATCGTTATTTATTAGAAGCTAATATTCGTGCAGATGCCTCTTCACGTTTTTATAAAGATAACCGTTGGGGATATTTTCCTTCATTCTCTGCCGGTTGGCGTATTAGCCAAGAAGAGTTTATGAAAAATATCTCTTGGATTAATAATTTGAAGATTAGAGCATCGTGGGGTACATTGGGTAATATTAATAATGTAGGGAATTATGATTATTTCCAAAATTATAATTTAGGTTCTGATTACAACTTCAATGATGAGGCTGTAAAAGGTATTCTAGAGTCTAAGCCAGCCAATTTAGGCTTGGGCTGGGAAACGGTTGCTTTGACAGATTTTGGTGTGGATATTGATTTGTTTGATAATAAATTAAGCATTGTTGCCGATTATTATATTAAAAATACCAGTGATATTTTGTTGGGCTATAATGTGCCAGTAGAAACTGGTATTTGGAGCGCACCGTCTCAAAATATCGGAAAAGTGAAAAACACAGGTTTTGAGATGGCTCTTACATACAGAGGTAATGTCGGTGATTTGAAATATACAGTAACAGGTAACATTGCAACTAATAAAAATAAAGTTGTGGACTTAGCCGGTTCAGATGATATCATTAGTAATGGCGGGGATAAAATTCGTTTTATATTAAGAGAAGGTGAACCTATCGGTTCATTCTATGGATATAAGACTGATGGACTTTATACACAAGAAGAAATTGATGCAGGACGCTTCTATACTTTTGGTCGTATTCCTAATGCCGGTGATATCAAATACGTTCCTCAACGTGAGGATGTGAAGTATTATGGTGACTTGGAAGCGAATGAAGATAAATCTCATGCAGCTATTTCTGGTGAGGATCGTACAATCATTGGTAAGGATGTTCCTGATTTTACTTATGGAGTTAATTTGAATCTACAATGGAAAAATTTTGAATTATCTGTATTTGGTCAAGGTGTAAGTGGTACAATGACCGCTTTTGAATCAGAGCAAATATCTGCCTTTATGTTGAATGCTAATCCTCGTGAATTTCACCGGGGGCGTTGGACACAAGAAAATCCTAATCCGCGTGCCATCTATCCTCGTATTTATGGAGGACATAGTTTAGATGATTATAATCAGTATTTCTCTGATTATCAGTTGTTTGATTCGGATTATTTCCGTATTAAGAGCATCTCTTTAGGATATATGGTTCCTATAAATGTAGTGAAGAGTTGGGGATTGAGTAGTTTGAAGCTTTTTGTAACAGGGGAAAACTTATTTACATTACGTGCTGACGATAAAATGAAAGATTTTGATCCTGAGTCACCTTCAGGACGTGGCTTGAGCTATTTAGGTAGTAAATCTGTGGCGTTTGGTGTGAATGTTTCAATTTTAATTGATAATCTTAAATAACGAATTGAATTATGAAAAATATAAAGAATTTAGCTATCCTAGGTTTATTTACAGTTGCTTTTGCTTCATGTGATATGGAAGTAGTACCGCCTTCAGAGATTGCAGCTGAAAATTTCTGGAAGACGGAAAAAGATGCATGGTATGGTCTGAATGCTTGTTATGCACAAATGGGTGGCATGGATATTTGGGATGAAATGTGTACAGATAATGCACATAGTCATAAACCGTGGGAAGGTCCCTATGAATTGATTCAACAAAATGGAGTAAGTTCTGAGAGTGATCGTGGTTATAGCTTTAGGACTATTCGCATTGTAAATAATTTCCTTGAAAAAGTTGATGGATGTGAGATGGACGCAGCTTTAAGGGAAAGAATGAAAGCTGAAGCACGCTATTTTCGTGCATCAGATTATTTGGATTTGACTACTAAGTTTGGTAAAGTTCCTTTAGTTACTACTGTGATGGAGTATGATGCACCTAATGTGAAACGTGATCCGGTGGAAACAGTTCAAGCATTTATTTTAAGTGAGTTGGCTGAAATAGCTGAGATATTACCAGATAGTTATCCTGGTGGAGAAGGTTATGAAAAAGGACGAATCACTCGGGCTGGAGCATTAGCCTTGCGCGCTCGTGCTGCGTTGTATTTTGGCAATTTCGCAGAAGCAGAAGCGTCTGCCGGAAAGATAATTCAGGAAGGACATCATAGTTTGTTCCGTGTGACATCTTTGAATGCAGCTCAGCAGAAAGAGGCTGATGAGATGGAACAATATATTGATTTTGAAGCAAAGAATATCGATAAGGATAAGTTTGTGAAAGGTATGTTCAGTTATGAATGTTTGTGGCATAAGGAGAATGCCAATCCTGATAATCCTGAGTATTTGGTGACACGGGGGTATATGGCAGATGATAATAACTATGATTGGACTCGCTATACTTATATTCGTCCTAGTCAATTGATTTCCGGTTATTCTTCATACGAACCGATGCAGGGATTGATTGATGCGTATTGGGATATTGACGGAAAAACGATACGTCCTGAGATTCCGGTAGCAACTCGTAAAGAGAATTTTGCTAAAATAACAGCTGTTGTTGAAGGAATGGATCAAACTACTTATATTAAAACTGTTCCTACTTTGAATTTGAAAGAATATGCCTATATGGATGAATTCCGTAATCGTGACAGCCGTCTTTATGCTTCTATGTTATTTCCTTTTAAAGGATGGCATGAAACAGATTTTGGAACTTTCTATTATCGCTGGAATCCGTCATGGGCTGGTTCGGATGGTAATGAATCATGGACAGGATATAGTTATAGAAAATTACTTTCTTTGACAGCTTATTCGGATTGGGCTAGTATGGAGGATTATCCGGTTATCCGTTATGCTGAGGTCTTGTTGACTTATGCTGAAGCGAGGATTCAAACTAAAGGTTGGGATGCTGAAGTTCAGAAAGCATTGAATGATTTACGTGATCGTTGTGGTATGCCTGATGTACCTACTGTAATGCCATCTAAGGAAGCTGCTTTGGACTTTGTGCGTAACGAACGTCGTATAGAATTGGCTGCTGAAGGACAACGTTATGATGATATACGTCGTTATGGGTCTGCATATTGCAACAAAGTAATGAATGGTACTGTTTATGCTCCTAATGGTTATGAGGTTGTGAATATGACATGGAGTGATCGTTTGATGTTAATGCCTATTCCTCAAGGAGCTATGGATTTAAATCCCTTATTGCGGGATGATCAGAATCCGGGATATTAGTTGAGATGAATTTTAGGTGTTAGGATTATGCACGGGGTGTGTATGGCATTTGTCTTCACATCCCGCTTTTTATCACTAATTTGTTAAAAAAGCGTAAGCAAATACTAGGTATATTGGGGAAACTTCCTTTCTTTGTATTTCAATACAGTGCATTGATTAATTTATTAAGTCTAATAAGTATGAAATTACTTTCGATTTTAGCGTTAGGTGCAATATTTGCACTCACTTCGATAAATATGTATGCTCAAAAAGTATATGATATTTCCACGTTTGGCTTAAAAGCCTGATACTCATAAAAATGCTTCTCCTGTTTTGCAAAAAAGCTTTGTCGAAAATAAAGGCAGAATGCAAGGATGGTGAAAGCGGTATTCTTCGTTTTTCTGAAGGCCGCT
>ENA-OPYX01001223-OPYX01001223.1-human-gut-metagenome-genome-assembly--contig:-NODE-1223-length-14058-cov-2.546694_pt1 | contig 14058 bp, 10 predicted proteins | sample MGYA00242639_ERZ504486 | MGnify/ENA primary metagenome ERZ504486 (study PRJEB26092, sample SAMD00036296) | human gut metagenome | host: Homo sapiens | study: EMG produced TPA metagenomics assembly of... | reverse complement strand
AGCCAAGCAAAAGCCAGTCATAGTCCCCATTGGTCACATCAAAATCCCGTCTTACTACAAGACGGCTGTTATTCAGAGCCTGCCCGATAGACGGACATATGATCGCAACAAGTCCTGTAATGTACAAAAGACCGCCAAGCTGTTCTGCTCCCATCATTCTATTAAGAAGCGGAGTGATCACAATCTGGAGCACTGCATTCATAAAAAGCAGACCGCCCATCGTATACAGGGTATTTACCATGCAATACCTTTTTTTCTGTTCTCATGCCTCCAAACTGTTCCTCCTGCCATTTACCCACAGAATCCTTTATGCTGCTGATATTTTTCACATCGGTTTTCTATGTATTTTCTTTTTCCGGAAGCAAGCACCGGAATCTCATCAACGATTTCCACTTTAATGCGGGCTTCCTCTCCCAGATACGGTCGAATACGACGCAGGATTTCCTCCCGATCCATTGCTTCCGGATCACCATTCAGCCAGATCGTATAATCTCTGACATCTTCCTGAATAAATCGATACTGCTTTACTCCCTGAATGTCCCACAGATTATTGGTAATAATATACGGCGTGACCGCTTTGCCTTCACAGTCATAGATCAGGTCGCTCCGTCGTCCGTAAAGTTCTGAAAGATAAAGTTTAAAACGACCGTTTTTTTCTTTCCGGACCGCAACTGCCGTGTCTCCATTGTCATAACGCAGGATCGGAAATGCATAGTTAAAAAGATCTGTGATCACGATTCTTCCCAGTTCTCCAGGTTCTGCCGGTTCATCAGAATCCATCTTCAGGATCTCATAATAATAGGTTTCTGTATCAATATGATACCCTTCATCTTCCCTGTTCTGAAGGCCCATGATTCCGTTTTCTTCATTGGAATACCATGCCCGCACCGGACAGTTGAACTGTTTTTCCAGAGTTCTTCTTACCGGTTCCGGCATTGTCTCCGAAATCGGAATAATTGCTTTCACTACACATCTGCTGCAGTCTCTTCCTGTTTTTCTGATATATTCACTCAGTTCTCCAAGGGCAGAAGAATATCCTACCAGACATTTGACTTTTTTCTTCTCGATCACATGAAACATTTCTTCCAGAGCTTTTTCATCCATTCTGGAACTGTCCATCATGATCAGATTTTCCTGCAGAAGCTGAAATTTGCTTTTGCGTACATTATTTACCCATACCCGGATAAATGCTTCCTTCATTCCAATATAATATCCGGCTGCCGCTCCGAGAAAAATCCCGCCCGCTGTATTGTGACGGATCTTGTCACGATTCTGGATCATTCTGAGTGGAGTTCCTGTCGATCCACTGGTACACATTACCCGGTTATCTGGTGCATCTTTATATGTGGAAGATACAAAACGGTCATACTGCTGTCGGAAGGTATCTTTATTTACCACCGGAAGATCCTCAAGAGAACAGGTTTCCGGATAATCTTTATAAAAATCAGTAGTCTTAACTGCATGCACGATCAGATTCTGGATTCTCTTCTCTGTCTCCTCAACAGAGCTGCCTTCTTTCCAGGCATAACGAATCTGGTCATAATATTCTCTGGTCTTTCCACCTTTCATTTTGTCCAGCATCCAGAACCCCATCCAGCGAAGTCTTTCATCTAAAATCATTATTTTCCATCCTGCTTTCTGCTGTAAATCAGTTTAATGCATCCTTGATCGCATCTGCCATCGCCTGCAGCATTTCATCTGTCATTCCCGGATATACACCGATCCAGAAGGTATCTTTCATAATACGGTCCGTATTTTCCAGACTTCCCGCAATACGATATCCTTTTCCGGAAGCACGCATCTGATCAAAGCATGGATGTTTTGTCAGATTACCGGCAAACAGCATACGTGTCTGTACACCTCTGGATTCAATCTCCTGTACCAGTTTGTTTCTGTCTACGCCTTCCTTGCATGTGATCAGGAATCCAAACCAGCTCGGTTTTGAATTTGCACATGCCTCCGGAAGGATCAGTTTATCCTCTGTACCTTTCAGTGCTTCTTTCAGATAATTAAAGTTGTGGATTCTTCTTTCCACAAAAGACGGGAATTTTCTGAGCTGCGCACATCCGACAGCAGCCTGCATATCTGTTGCCTTGAGGTTATATCCAAAATGAGAGTATACATATTTGTGATCATACCCAACCGGAAGTTCTCCATACTGACGGTCAAAACGATGTCCGCAGAGATTATCCTGTCCCGGTGCACAAATACAGTCTCTTCCCCAGTCTCTGAACGAACGTGCGATTCTGTTCAGGAGCGGATCATCTGTATAAACAGCACCGCCTTCTCCCATTGTCATATGATGCGGTGGATAAAAACTGGAAGTTCCGATATCTCCGATCGTTCCGGTCAGTTTCTCTTCCCCGTTGATCGTATAAACAGATCCAAGTGCATCACAGTTATCTTCGATCAGCCACAGATTATGACGATCACAGAATTCTCTGACCGCTTCAGGTCAAATGGATTTCCAAGTGTATGCGCAAGCATGACCGCTTTGTCTTGGAGACCATGCAGCTTCCAGAAGAGATGGATCAATATTGTACTGTGGAATCGTTACATCAACAAATACCGGTACCGCACCATACTGGATCATCGGAGAAACTGTAGTCGGAAAACCGGCCGCAACTGTGATCACTTCATCCCCCGGAAGAATCTGCCGTTCTTTCAGAAGCGGAGATGTCAGTGTCATAAATGCGAGCAGATTTGCAGAGGAACCGGAATTTACCAGGGAACAGTAACGAACACCGAGATATTTTGCAAATGCATGTTCAAATTCATCTGTATAACGTCCTGCGGTCAACCAGAATTCAAGGGAACTATCCACAAGATTTACCATTTCTTCTGCATCATAAACTCTGGACGCATACGGGATACGGTCACCTTTCTGATATGGTTTCTTTTTGTTATGGTATTTTTCACAATAATTTCTTGTCATTTCCAGAATCTGCTCTCTGGCCTGCTGTTCTGTCATTTCTTCAAACATAATAGTCTCCTTCTGTATTTTATTTTTTTATATAGTACAGAAACTTTTCCCCATAAAAAGGAATCGTCTCTTTTAGTTCATAATGATCCATGAACCACCGATATGTTTCCGGATCATTCCGTTTCCAGATATTCATGGATGATTTTCCAGTAAATGCCCCTGGCACTTCCGCATGTTCCAGCTGGTCTTTCAGCTCTTTCAAACTGTCCGGGCGAACGAGCATGTCACTGAAATCCATTGTAAAACATTCTGTCCGCCGATGAAGCATGCTGCAGATTTCGGGAACATTGATACCAAATGACGGTGTATTCTCAGGAACAACTGCTGCGATCTGCTCTGCGAAATCCTCAAATTCCTGCACATTATGATAATTTTCTTTAATCTTGCTGTTCTGTGCAAACTGAAGAACCGTTCCGGTAGCCATTGCAAGAACCGCAACTATACAGATCAGCCCTACACCACTGACGGTCACATGTCTGAGCGAAAGGCTGTCAAATCTTTTCCATTCTTCATTTTTGATAAATTCGATTCCCCTCTGTCCCCAGTATGCAGCCATGATTGCAGCCGGCATGGTAATACAGTCCAGATTGTGATATGCCGGGCGGTTAATATAATACACCAGACATCCCAGTGATCCAACACTCAGAAGAAACAAAAATTCTTTTTGCCAGCAATGCCTCTCTTTTCCACTGAACCAGCCGGTCATTCCCAGAGCCGTTCCGGTCAGAAACAGTGTGATCACTGCCATATATGCATTGGGTTCTGTAGGCATATCCAGATGAAGAACTCCCGTCATATAACTGCCTGACAGCAATGGGATCAGAAAGTCATCAAACGAATTTGCCGGACTGTGTTTCAGGATATTATAGAGATTTACTGTTCCATACGCTCCAAACACCGCCCCGGCCATTCCGGCAAACTGTGCAAAGCTTAACCACAATAGTCTACGGATCTTTATTTTTCCCACAGACAGAAAACGTGAAATAAGCATTCCTGCCCACGCCACAGTAAGAATCAGTCCGGTCTCTGTATTCCAGAGGATTGCCAGCAGACAGATCAGATACCCACCCACTGCTGTCCAGAAATTGCCACAGCTCATTTTTTGAGGATCCATGCTCCATACAGAAACAGCAGCATCGGAAAAATTACCCGATGCGGCCAAACCTGCCAGTAAAAGCCACCTCGCATACCAAGTACAGGAAATGTAACTGCCAAAGCACCAAGTACCCTCAACACACGGCTTTTGACTAGCAGTTCCAGGATAAGAAATGCACAGATATGTGCAAAGGCTCCAATTCCGGCAACCATGGCAACAAAGGCTTTGAAATCACCATGAACAAGTTCCATTGGAATCTTAAAGAAAAGTCCGTAATGTCCATAAATACTCGTAACATTATGCGTATATGGCATTCCCTGATAAATATTGTAGACAGAATTGAAATATGCGTGCCCATGGTAAGCATCGCTCAGTTCTCCTCTTCCAAAAATATTCGGTGTGTACATACTGTAAAAAACGAGGAGCACCAACGCTGCATATACCAGCCGGATAATCCACTCACCGTCTTTTTCCGGAAAGCAGACATTTTGACATGCCCAGAAAAAGATTGCAAGTTCTGCCAAAAACAAAAATGCTGCGATCACTGCCGGCTGTGTGTGCCATCCGTATTTCGCCGCCACAGATCCAAGCTGTTCCGTCTCTCCTGAGATACAAAGCAGCCAGAACGGAATCTGTATAAACAGCATCAGCCAAAATACTGTTTTTCTGGCTTTGACATTCTCCGGAAAAGTTTTTCCCGCAACTTCATGCCTGTGTGCGATTCCCATTCCAACTACAAAGAGCAGACAAAACAGGATCAGAGACATTCCATATACAAGCATGTTACTGTTTCCCAGACTGTTGATTTTTTCTGCCAGTCCCGGAATCATAAAACAGCTCATAAAAAAGCATGCCGATAAAACCCACGCTGCAAAAGCGCAGATAACCTCTCTATTCTTTTTCATATTTTCTTTTCTTCTATCCTTTTATACTTTTTATATTCCAAAATATTCTTTGATCTGACAGTCCGTATATTCTGCCATATTCTGACCGGCAAGCCATGCCTGATACCATTTTGCAGTGTTGACTACTGCTTCATCCACCTGCCAGCGAGGTTTCCAGCCCAGCCGGTTTCGAATACGGGAACAATCCAGTTTGAGGAAATTTGCCTCATGAGGACCTCCCTGACAGAGATTTTCCCATGCTGCCCCATTTCCCCATGCTGTGCAGAACAGGTCTGCAAGTTCCCCGGTGGTCAGACAGCTTCTGTCATCTGGTCCTACATTATAAGATCCTGCCTTCCGGCTGTCCTGATACTGTTCTTCCGCGATCAGAAGATACGCGCCCAATGGTTCCAGTACATGCTGATATGGTCTGGTAGAATGTGGATTCCGAACTGCAATCTTTTTTCCACCGGAAACAGCACGCACACAGTCCGGAATGATACGGTCTGCTGCAAAATCACCGCCTCCGATCACATTACCGGCACGCGCAGTTGATACCGCAATATCCATGTCTTTCAAGAAAGATTTCTCATAACTGTGTGTTACAAGTTCTGAGCAGGATTTGCTATTGGAATACGGATCGTAGCCATCCAGTTCATCCGTTTCGCGATACCCCCATTCCCATTCATTATTCTTATAAACTTTATCTGTTGTTACATTCAAAAAAGAGCGGACGCTTCCACACTGCCTTACTGCTTCCAGTACATTGACCGTCCCCATAACATTTGTCTCATAAGTATTTACCGGATTTTTGTAAGATTCCCTTACGATCGGCTGTGCCGCCAGATGAAAGACAATCTCCGGCTGTGTTTCTTTAAACACCTGTATCATATGCTCCAGATCACGAATGTCTCCGATCACAGAATGGATCTGACTTTCCAGATCTGTCAGCGTGAATATTGATGGATCTGTCGGTGGCTTCTGAGAATATCCGGTCACTTCCGCTCCCAACTCCTGAAGTATCCTGCAGAGCCATGTCCCCTTAAATCCGGTATGTCCTGTCACCAGAACTTTCTTCCCTTTATAAAAATTTAGATTGAATTCATTCATATCGACCGCTTAAACTCCTGTAAAATACTTTATAGATTTTTCCAAAATCTCCACATACTTTCCTCATAACCTTTTTTCAAAAAAAGCCATTATTAGTTTTATTATACTATAAAAGCTGACGCCCCGCAATCTGCGAAGCGCCAGCTTCTTAATTTAAAAATTTAAATTTTTTGACTTCTATTTTTCAAACAGATCTACCAGTTCCTGTCCATCGTCATATCCGGCATCTTTCAGCTGTTCTACGAACCACTCGTCCACACCTTCTACGGCTTTTTTGAAGGAATCGATATCCATATCCTCTTTTTTAGTGATTGTCACACCATTCTTTGACTGCCAGCGGTTCATGATTTCTTCATCACCGGAGCGGTTGATGTAACGCTCATACTCAACGGCTTTCTGTCCACACTCATCAACAACTGCCTGCTGCTCTGGTGTCAGAGTATCATACAGATCCTGGTTGATACAGAAGAACAGACAGTCATAGATTGCATCCCACATGGAGCAGTATGGCTGAACCTCCTGCACACTTGCCGCATCGATTGCCGGAAGTGGGTTTTCCTGGCCTTCTACAGTATTCTGCTGCAGAGCCGTATAAGTTTCAGACCAGTTCATGTTCGTTGCATCTGCGCCCCATCTCTTGTAACATTCCATCAGAAGGTTGGAGCCTGCTACACGGATCTTGAGGTTCTTCATGTCATCCAGAGTTTTTACTTCATGCTTGCTGTTGGTCAGCTCACGGAAGCCGTTCTCTGCGATACCCATGCAGTGCAGTCCGTAACTGGAAAGAATTTCTTTCAGCTTTTCTCCTGCCTCACCATCGAATTTCGCATCTGCATCATCATAGGAATCATAAATAAATGGTAACGATACAACATTAAATCTTGGATCAAACGCTGAGTAGATCAGGTTGGAATGCATGGAAATCTGTACCGGGTCTCCGTTCATCAGCGCCTGGATTCCTTCAGACTGATTTCCATTGGTCAGCTGGTCTGCCGCATAGATGTTGACTTTGATCTTGCCTCCGGTTGCTTTTTTCCATCAGCTCGCCAAACTTACGTCCGCCGTCTGCCCAGGTACTTGTCTCTGTTGTGGAGCATGCAAAGTTCCAGGTTGCTTCCGGCCAGTTGAGATCACTGTAATCCGCAACTGTATCCGTAGATTCCTGTGTGAAGAGATCTACCAGTTCCTGTGCGTCATCGTATCCTTCTTTCTCAAGTTCCTTAACAAACCACTCATCAACACCATCTACGGCTTTCTTGAAGGAATCGATATCCATATCTTCTTTATTTGTGATCGTCACGCCATTCTTTGACTGCCAGCGCTCCATGATCTCTTCATCTCCGGAACGGTTGATATAACGCTCGTATTGAACAGCTTTCTGACCACACTCGTCAACAACTGCCTGCTGCTCCGGTGTCAGACTGTCATAAATCTCCTGGTTGATGCAGAAGAACAGACAGTCATAGATTGCATCCCACATAGAGCAGTATGGCTGAACCTCCTGCACACTTGCCGCATCGATTGCCGGCAGCGGGTTCTCCTGTCCTTCTACTGTATTCTGCTGCAGAGCCGTGTAGGTCTCTGTCCAGTTCAGGTTTGTTGCATCTGCGCCCCATCTCTTATAGCATTCCATAAGAAGATTGGAACCTGCCACACGGATCTTAAGATTCTTCATATCATCCAGAGTCTTGATCTCGCGTTTGCTGTTGGTGATCTCACTGGAAACATTCTCTGCGATACCCATGCAGTGCAGACCATATTCGGAAAAGCAAATTCTTTCAGTTTTCACCGGCTGCTCCGTCAAATTTTGCATCTGCGTCATCATAAGAATCATAAATAAATGGAAGAGATACTACATTGATCTCGGATCAAATGCGGAATAGATCAGGTTGGAATGCATGGAAATCTGTACCGGGTCTCCGTTCATCAGTGCCTGGATTCCCTCGGACTGATTTCCGTTTGTCAGCTGGTCAGTTGCATAAACATTAACTTTAACCTTGCCTCCGGTTGCTTTTTCCATCAGTTCGCCGAACTTACGTCCACCATCCTGCCAGGTACTTCGGTTCTCCGTTGTGGAGCATGCAAAGTTCCAGGTCATTTCCGGCCAGTCAAGGTCGCTGTAATCTTCAATTGTATTAAAGGAATCACTTCCATCTCCCGCATCTTTGGAAGAAGTACTTCCTGTATCAGATGAAGACTGTTCTCCCGTATAAGAACCATCTTTTGCAAGAGCCTTCGGAAGTGCTGTTGAAACTGCCGGTACATAGGTTACAACCAGAAGTACTACAACGCTGGCAGCGATCATTGGCATAACTGCCTTTGAGATCTGCTGAAGAGTAACCTCCAGACCTTTTTTGATCTTGATACTGATAGCAACAAAAAGGTTTACACCTACAGGAGGTGTTACCTGTCCGATCGCAAGGTTTACAGTTGCCATAACACCAAATGCAACAACGTCGTATCCCAATGCTTTACATACCGGAAGCATGATTGGGATAAAGATGTACATTGCAGAGTTTGCGTCAATAAAACATCCTGCGATCAGGAAGATAATATTTACGATCAGAAGGAATACAAACTGATTGTGCGCGATGGATGCAAGCAGTCCGGATGCAGCCTCTGCAATACCAAACTTGGTACATACAAATGAAAACAGAGATGCACTTGCAACGATCAGCATGATTCCACCGGTAGTCTTTGCGGAATCTACCAGGATATCAAACAGATCTCTGAAGGATACCTCACGGTAGATCACCATACCTACAAAAAGTCCATATACAACAGATACTGCCGCAGCTTCTGTTGGTGTAAAGATACCACCGTAGATTCCGCCAAGGATGATGACCGGCATCAGGAATCCCCAAAATGCATCTTTAAAAGTGGCCCATCTCTCCTTTGCAGATGCTTTTTTACGGGACGGTTTGATATCATGTTTATTTGCTTCAAGAATTACTACAATTACAAGTGCCACACCCATAAGGATTCCAGGTACGATACCTGCCATAAACATATCTGCGATAGACACACCTGTAATGGACGCATATACAACGAAAGCGATACTTGGCGGTATAACGATAGCCACCGAACTCGACGTTGCCATCAAAGCTGTTGAAAACGGTGCAGAGAAACCACCCTGCTCAACCATTGCCGGGATCAGAACAGCACCAAGAGCTGCTACTGTAGCCGGACCGGAACCGGAGATTGCTCCGAAGAAACAGGAAACAATAACACATACGATCGCGATGCCACCTTTTTTGTGTCCGACACAGGTATCTACAAAATCGATCAGTCTGCGTGAAATTCCGGCTTTTGCCATGATATTTCCGGACAGTACAAAGAACGGAATCGCAAGAAGAAGGAATTTACTGATTCCTGAATACATATTTGTTGCAACGATGGTAAGTGAGGTTCCCGAATAAAGGATCGCACATACAGAGGACAGACCCAGGCAGAGTGCGATCGGCACACCCAGGATCAGAAAAACAAAAAATGAAATAAATAAAACAGCACTGATCATTTATTTGCCCTCCTTATCGTTTTTATTTCCAAAACAGACATCCAGACAGTACTCAATAAGATGAAGAATCATACAGCCTGCTCCGATCGGTACAAAGGACCAGAAGATCCATTCCGGCCAGTTCAGTACAAAGGTTCTTTTCCGTTTTCAAGCTGGGTGATAACCTTGTCCATACCATACTTAAAAGAATCACTGAAAAAATTAATACTCAGTACTGTGATCAGGATCACAGATGGTTTTTTCAGTTTTTTTGGAAGACGGTTCTGTAACCAGTGTCAGGCTGACCAGGCCACCCTCTCTGCAGGACAATGCTGCTGCCAGAAGTGTAATAAGTACAAAGACCGCTACAACAAGTTCTTCTGTGAAGGACCATGAGCGGTGGATCACTTTACGGGAAAACACGTTTCCCACAGTGAGCACGAGAATCAGCAATGTTGTAACTACCAGTACAACTTTTTCTACTGCTGCAAGTGCATTCATGAGTTTCTTGTAGACTTTCATCCTCTCTTCCTCCCTTGTAAAATATGATGATGTTCCGGTTTCAGAAAATTCTGCATAAAAAAACTCCGCCCCATCAGGGACGGATATATAATTCCGCAACCACCCCTGTTTTCGTCATTGAAACAAGTACGATTCTGCAACGTACCGGCATACGCGTCTCCTGTAACGGGGAGCCTCCGTGAAAACCTACTGATAAATCTCAAACGTAACGTTCGGTCTTCCTTCTCAGGGATGATATTCAAAACAGTGCCGTTACCGCATCACACCAACTGCGGCTCTCTGTAAACAGCTATTTTCTCTGCTTTTACTGATTCCCTTCATAGAATTTGCTCTTATGCTTTACCTCGTTAAAAGCTTTTTTTATTTTACAACTCTTATCTGCTATAGTCAAGAGCTTTTTAATTGGCCAAAAAAATGCAAAAACGTTTTTGCATTCTCGCATAAAATATTTTATACTGTATATACCCAAACTGTATCTATCTACAGGAGAAACAAAATATGAAAAAGAAAAAAGATTTCTACGAATTATGTTGCTGCTATTATTATTTTTATCTGCGCCGTAGTCATCAGTCTGGGACTTTTTTTGCTGTATGTCCAACGTTCTATTGATACCAATTCCCAGAAAGCCATGACCAGTAATGTAGCAAAACAAAGTGATCATGCGTTATCCATTCTCAATATTCATTACGGATTTCTGAACAGTATCGCTGACAAAATGGGAGATTCCTCTGATATTCTTTCCGATGAAAATATGGAGCTTCTGGTATCCCTGGCAGCAAACACGGATTTCGAAAGAACTGCCCTGATCGAAGCAGACGGTACAGCATACTATGACAACGGTGCCATAAAGAATGTAGCCCAGAGAAAATATTTTCTGGAAGCCATGAAAGGCCAGGCAACTCTCAGTGATCCACTGGACAGCAGTATTGATCAGGAGACACGTGTGATCCTGTGTGTTCCTGTACGCTGTAATGACAGAATCATTGGCGCACTTGGTGGATCTTATAATGTGACCGCCCTTAGTCAGATGCTTTTTTGAAGATATTTTTGATGATGCCGGATACAGTCTGATTGTCACAAAAGAAGGAGAGATCATCGCCTACGATGGTGAACCTTCATATCATAAAATCACATATGGTGACAATTTTTTTGATTTTTATAAAGACAGAACACTTCTGTCCAAAAATTCTCTTGTAAATGTCAAAAAAGATTTTTCAGCCGGCAACGATGGACTGATTAAGATCCGAACAGACTCCAACAAAAAATCTGACCAGTATATCGCTTATACCCGGCTTGGCATGAACAACTGGATGATCTGCTATGTTATTCCTGTATCCGATGCCCAAAACTCCTATTCTTTCATTAAAAGTTATGAAGGCATTTTTATGTCCGTATTCTGCATTCTGGTGCTGTTACTTGTTTTCTACATTATCCACAACAATCGTATCCGCAATGAAGAGCTGCGTCACGATGCACAGACAGACGGTCTGACAGGTGTTCTCAACAAACGCACGACAGAGGCACTCATCAACGAAATCCTGGAGCAGAGGCCTCATGAAAAAGGTACTTTTATTATTCTGGATGTTGATAAATTCAAAGAAGTAAATGATCATTATGGGCATGCTGTCGGCGATATTGTCCTCAGCACACTTGGACAGACACTCCGAAATTATTTCAGAGAAAATGATATCATTGGAAGAATCGGTGGAGATGAGTTTGTCATTTACATGTGCAAAACAGAACGGCAGAGATGGATATTTTCTTTTCCAAAAGCAGGATAGTATTATATAATGATGACATATCGCAAGAATGCAGGCACAATATCATCTATACTAAACATATAATGCATGAATAAAAGAGGTACAAATAATGACAGAAAAATGGTGGCATGACAAAATCGCATATCAGATCTATCCAAAGAGTTTTCTGGACAGTAACGGGGACGGCATCGGAGATCTGAGAGGAATCATTTCCAAACTGGATTACATAAAAGTACTGGGCATTGATATCATCTGGCTTTCTCCAATCTACAAATCGCCTTTTGTCGATCAGGGATATGATATTTCAGATTACTATGCAATTGCAGAAGAATTCGGAACTATGGAAGAGTTTGATGAATTGCTTGCAGAAGCAAAAAAACGTAATATGCATATCATCATGGATCTGGTCATCAACCACTGCTCTGACAAACATGAATGGTTCCAAAAAGCTCTGGCTGATCCAGATGGTGAATATGCAGATTATTTTTATTTCCGGAAAGGAAAAAACGGTAACCCGCCAAGCAACTATCGTTCTTACTTCGGCGGCAGCTGCTGGGAAGCGGTTCCGGGAACAGACAAATACTATTTCCATATGTTCGCCAAAGAACAGCCTGATCTGAACTGGGAGAACCCCAAAGCTTCGTCAGGAGCTTTACAATATGATCAACTGGTGGCTTGAAAAAGGCCTTGCCGGTTTCCGTATCGATGCGATCATCAACATCAAAAAAGACCTTGCTTTTCCTGACTATGAACCGGACGGACCGGATGGCATGGCCGCCTGCTGGAAAATGGTCGAAAACGTTGACGGTGTAGGAGAATTCCTTGAAGATCTGAAGAAAAACACTTTTCAGAAATATGATGCTTTCACCGTTGGTGAAGTATTCAATATGAAAGCTGATGAACTTGGTCAATTTATTGGAGATAACGGACATTTCTCCACAATCTTTGATTTCTGTGCGCATTCCCTCAGCGATGGTGCTCATGGCTGGTACGATGCACCTCATGTAGATTTCAAAACATGGCGTGATACAATTCTGAGTTCTCAGATCAATGTCCAGAAATATGGACTGGAAGCAAATATCATCGAAAATCATGATGAACCCCGCGGTGTATCCCGTTTTCTTCCGGAGTATGCCCAAACGCCTGTCGGTGCCAAAATGCTCGGTACCGTAAACATCCTGCTTCGTGGAATTCCGTTCATTTATCAGGGACAGGAAATCGGAATGCAGAATGAAATCTGGAGCAACATTCATGATTACAATGATATCAGTACGATCGATCAGTATAAGCTCGCAAGAGAAGCAGGTTTAAGTGATACCGAAGCTCTGGAAGTATGCGGCAAAATGAGCCGTGATAACGCAAGAACCCCTGTACAGTGGAATGCTCAGGCGAATGCCGGATTTACTACAGGCACACCATGGCTCAAGGTTCACTCTGATTATAAAGAAATCAACGTCGCAGCTCAGGAAAAGGATCCGGATTCCGTATTAAATTACTACCGTAAACTGACTGCCATCCGCAAGGCTCCAGAATACAAAGAAGTCTTTACTTACGGCAAAACAGTTCCTGCATATCAGGACAGCGAAACAGTTATGGCATATTATCGTGAGACGAAATCACAACGCGTTCTCGTCGCCGCCAACTTCGGTCGTGAAGCCGTTTCCATCAAACTTGAATATCCGGTAAAAAAAGTGCTTCTGTCCAATCAGAACCACACTGATTGTCCGGAAGGAATGCTGAATCTCGACACCTGTGAAGTAATTGTGCTGGAATGCGAGAAATAAACTGATTTAAATAAGGGACTGTACATAACGCATGTATAGTCCCTTATTGCTGCAGACCTTGGATTGGCAGACTGAGCCGTTCCACAGTACTTTCTTCATAGCCTGTTTTTTCTCCAATACTGGAAAAATGCCTCTTCCTGATCTGAACGAATTCCATACTTTCTCCTTGCTATATAGAACTTTGATTTCCAGATAGAGGTCTGTACCGGAATTGCTACTATATTATGATGGCGTATAATATCCATATATGGCAAAACAGAAATTCCGAATCCATTCTCTACAAGCCCTGTAATAACGTGGATCTCACATGACTAAAGTCACATGCTCCTCGGTCGCTTTAAGCGACAAGGCTAAATATCGGCGGATACGCCTGTAGCTTAGGATATGCGCAGTCATGCGCTTTTTCCATGCCAGATATGGCAG
>ENA-OPYX01001220-OPYX01001220.1-human-gut-metagenome-genome-assembly--contig:-NODE-1220-length-14062-cov-2.684392_pt1 | contig 14062 bp, 12 predicted proteins | sample MGYA00242639_ERZ504486 | MGnify/ENA primary metagenome ERZ504486 (study PRJEB26092, sample SAMD00036296) | human gut metagenome | host: Homo sapiens | study: EMG produced TPA metagenomics assembly of... | reverse complement strand
TTCTTTTGCACTACCAATATTTCTAATATGAAAGGAAGGATTAAAATGAAAAAATTACTATCATTGCTTTTGTCGCTGTCAATGCTTGCCTCTATGGCAGTTATTCCTGCAAAAGCAGAAGAAACGGTCTTGCCGTTAAACGCATCACGAATTGATTCGGAAAAACCTTCCAAGCGGCAATTTAATTTACCTTGGTACTGCGTCAGCAAACGTCAAGGAAGAAGATGCTGTTTATTCATTCCCTATTTATCGTGAGGGCGATTTATCAGAAGAAGCAAGCGTCACAATCCACTCGCTTGACTTAACTGCGATATACGGCGAGGACTATATAATTCTTGACGATAACGCAGAGAAAACCGGTGATGGGGTTTCAATACTTGAACGTTATGCCACGGCAGAAGCTGACACTGATGAAACATCGGATAACATTTCGGAAGAGAATACAGATATTGAAAATTATTCGGAATTTGATTCAGAAATGGCACAGCAATTTGCAGACGAAGTAGTGCCGGATGCAATGGCAGGAATTGAATACTCAAGCAGTACAACCGTTACTTTCGCACCGGGCGAAAACGAAAAAATGGTTAAATTCAAAATATTGGACGACAAAAAAAGCGAAGGCACAGAAGGTTTTTCTTTACTTTTGGTAAATCCCGATAATGCCGAACTTTATAAAGTAACATCACTTTCTGTAAATATCGAAGACGACGAACCGAAAGAAAAAAAGCGTTGTTTCTTTCAGCAGAAACAGTTACACGTCAAAAGACGGAAATGCCACTGTTACAATAAAGCGAAAAAATGCAGAATATTCTCTTTGCGATTTCACTTTGCTGTCATCGAGCATTACCGCAGTAGCAGGAGAAAATTATGAAGAACAAATCAAAACAGTTACATTCATTCCTTATGAAACGGAAAAGACAATCGAAATTCCCGTATCCGGCGAGGGTGAATTTAAACTGCTGATCAGTGATATGACGGGCTGTGAAAGCGGCAAATATGCAGAAACCGTTGTCAAAATCAAAAATAACGCCGATGATGAGAGTGATATTTCTCTTATGGGCAATGAAAATCAGACAAATGACATCACCATAAACGGTCTTAAATACAACGTTAAATATACAATGCCGTCAGATAATTCAAAAGATCCTGCCGAAGGTAAAATATACGCAACAGGTGACGGAACTCACAATTATGATATTCCTCCCGAAGTCGGTACATACTACTTTGCAACAGAAACAAACCGCGACGGTCTGTTTTATTATGACGGATATTGGGGTGATAAGCCATGGGGTTGCGGTCATTGGGACAACAAATATGAAATAGATACACGTGAAAGAAATATGGGTAGCTCTCACTACGGAAAACTTGAATATTACCATACAAGTATGTGGGATAAAGGCGGAGTATGGACACATTCAAAAACTGTACCCTCTGTATATTATCAATATATGACTCCCGATATGGAATCAACATCAAGCGCCTTTGGCGGGCAGCTTGCAAGATTTAAAATTGCAAATAATGACAGTATTGTTGTCAACAAAACAAAAAGCGGAAAATTCGGCAGAACACTTGATGCAATGCCTGCAACTCTCTTGAATAACAACCAACCTTTAAACGGAAATATAAACATGGAAATACATTCGGCTGATGAAGACAAATCAAAGACTCCAAAAAGTTATGTACGCTTTTACGGTGTTGCGGCTATGTATAAAAAGGTTAATGTAGAACTTAACCAACCCCCAGCACAAGAATACTGTATCGGTAATGAAAAGATAAATGCCTTACCTATGCAGGTTGAACTTAACAGCGGTGCTCAAATCGCCGGAAGTAAAACACGTGATTTCTGGACCAATCCGAATGAGGACGACTGCAATATTGTATTTACAATAAATGATACAGACATTAACGGTCACAAAGGTAAATACGGATATATTTCAGGCTATAAAATCACCATAGATCCTGGTACAACTGATGATAAAATAACTGTAAATTATCCCGAAGAATTCATTTCATACCTTAACTCAAAAAAAGGAACAAAACTTTCTGACGAAGTAAATTTCACATCGGATAACATAAAATAATGAGCTGAAGAAAACAGAAAAGCAAAATCTTTATTACATTCCATATGATAAATATTTCATATCATGGATTGAATCAGTTCAAAAAAATTGTTGCACACGACACATACGGTTATCATCAAAATCTGAAGATAACACCTAAAGTATCATATGCCGATGTTACAGTCGAAGTATTACCGTCAGCCGGTGAAGGAAACGGCAGTTTTATATCAAGCGAGCTTGTCGCAGGTAAAACAGTTACTCACCATGCAGGTGATACACTTGATTTAAGCGCAACAACTCCGGATGACGGATATCATGTTGTAGGTTATCAAGTTTCAACAAACAACACAAGTTTTAACACAATAACAGATACAACAAAATTATTCCTTGAGCCTAATACGAGTTACAGAATACGTCCTCTTATAGCGAAAAATTCAAACAAAATCGAAATTAAATTTGAAAACGGTGCTGAAAAGTATTTAACGGTACAGGGTCTTATCAATGAAAATGATCTTAATTCAAGTTCCGATGAACAACTTAAAAAGGAACTAAGCGGCAAATATGTTATTAACGCAAATCCGTCAGAATCAAATCTTTCAGACAAAATAACACCGATTACAGGTAAGATATATACATTAAATTTTGCCTCCGTTGAAGATAAAGAATACATATACCGTCCCGTTATCAAGCAAGGCAACGACACGTTTACAACCAATTCTTATCACACCGTTGCGCAAGCACAAACAACAGACAATGTTGTAACAGTAAATTACAAAAAAGTTAAAAAGAGCGATTTAAAATCATTTAATATATCAGGTACTGTTGTTTCTAAAAATGCGTCTATCCGCGATAACGGCTTAGAACCGGAATCTCTTCCGCTTGTAGGATATTCCGTATCAGCCGGAAAAGGTTCACAGTCGCTAAACTCCGCAAACTCAAGCTATATGCCTGACAGCGCGACCGGTACAACTTCCGATACCGGTACTTATATATTGACAAACGTATTGGGTGACACAAACGACCTTATTACAATGTACATCTCAAACGGTGTTACGACAGGCTATGTAGCAAAAGTAAAGCTCACAGACGCACTTGGTCAAGCAGACGGTGCTTATACCGTAAATGCAGGTAACACAAATATCACCTACCCTTACGGTGCTCCTAAGGTTGCGTCAATTATGTACACATATGACAAGAACACAGCCGACTTAAACCAAAATCAAATAAGAATACTCGACGACAATCTTACAGTTACAGCCGTTATAGACAGCTATGGAAGAAGTGTCAGTGAGGCAGTATTCACCGTTCGTACATCAACCGGTCAGACAACCGAATACAAAGGTTATCCTCGTGAGGATGGCAGCAGTATTATAGAATGTACAATTCCTAAAATGACAGAAAATCTACATTCCGGTGACAGTCTCTCTGTACGCCTTGTAGATTCAGAAAAATTATCATCAGGTGATACTGAAATTGAAATTGTGTATCCCGATGTTGCAACAGGTCTTTCATTCTATACGGAATTTGCACTTACAACACCTCAAACTTTCGATGCGGATAACAGCGGTACAATCGATATTCCGTTAGTCGGCTCAGCAATAGGCAAATGCCAATCCGGATTGATTACATTCGGCAAAACAAACTGGCCTGACAACACCGGTTATACTATTCAGGCAAATATTGACACAATACTCAATAGTATGGGTAAGAAAACCGTTTACGAGAAAAAAGCGTCTTATGACAAATTCCGCGGTGCAGTTCAAGAAAATCAAAATCACAGAAGTAATGCTATGAAAATAATGGCTGCGACATTCAACGGTGTTGCTCCGTCTCGTGACGATTATAAAACCGATGCCGAATATCAAGAAGCTTATGCAGATTATACCGATTTACTTAAAGATACAAAAGCTCCTTTTGCCGGTTTTAATAACCAAAGATACAGTGTCGAAGTAGCTGTTATTTTAGCTTTTGACTTTGTTAAAACACCGGACAACGACTATATGTTCGCTTGCGGTTCGGTTTCTATCGGCGGAGCATATACATTCAATAAGACTATGTACACTACAATTTACGGTGTACCTGTATTTTTAAATATCATTGCCGGTATTCAGGTAGATTTACTGACAAGCTATGCTACAGATAATGGTAAAAATGCAATATCCGCAGATGAGTTTAACAACTATCAAGGCAATATAGCAAACAGATTAAGCAGCACCGATGTAACACTAAGCGTTGTCCTTTCAGGAAAATTACAAGTAGGTGTAGGTTTTTGCGATGTCCTTTCAGCAAGAGGTTATGTTGCTACAACATTCCAATTTAATTTGAGTTTTGCAAACGGTCAGCCCGGTACACTGATAACGGCAGCCGGAGGTGTGGGATTTGACTTATTGTTGTTCTCCGTTAATGTTGATATAGCCAAATATACACAAGGTTGGGGTACTCTCGAAAATGCCGCAGAAGGTGATTTCTTCAACGGACTTATAACCACAAACGACGATGATATTAAATTAACTCCATACAGTAACGGCACATCTGAAATTTATCTACTTTCGGAAAAAATGATGATATTCAGCTTACCGCAACAGAAGAAGTTATAAGCTGTACACAATTAATAAATAATGCCGCAGACAGAACGAGACCTCATATTATCCCTCTTGATGACGGTAAGAAGATGCTTACATTTATAGACGATTCGAGAGATCGTGCCGAATACAACGGAGCAACTCTGTATTATTCGATATTTGACGGTACTTATTGGTCTATTCCTAAAGCAGTAGCAGACGACGGTACACCTGATTCAATACACACACTTAAAAAGATAGGTGACAAAGTTATTATCGCATGGACCGATGTTATAAATGCATTTGGAGGTGAGGAAACTTCGAGAGAAAAGCTTTCATCAATCGGTATTTCTTGTGCAATATACGATACACAAACCAACACAATGGGCGAAGAAATCAGTATTGTACACGACAGATACCTTACTTTAAATCCACAAATTGATGTTGACGGAGATATGCTTTATATAAGCTATGTCAAGCTTGATGTGTCAAAATTAGGTAACAGTAACAGTGACCTATTACAGCTTGAAAAATCATTTTCTAATATAGCCTATGTAAAATACGATATGAACACAGGAAAATCTTATGATGAAACCATAATTCCGATACCTCATAAAACAATCAGCTCTCCTATTGCATTGGATTATAATTCGGCAACAATAAATATAAATAACGAAAGTTACTTAATTTCAAGTTACACTATTGATGAAGACGAAGATTTACAAACAGGTGACGACAGAGAGCTTTATCTGCAAATTCAAAACCTAACAACCGGGCAAGCATATTTCCCGATACAAATTACAAATGACAGTATATCTAATTCATTACCTAAACTTACCAACATTAACGGTGAATTGTACCTGACATGGTTGGATAACGGATATATGTTTAAAATTATGAATCTTTCAGATATGTTATCTTCAATGTTTAACGCAGATTCAAACGGAGATATGGCAGACTTGATTAATGCCGATACGGTAAACAGTGCATACAAAAACGGCGAAATGACCGATGATAACAAAAATGCCGATTGGTATAAAAAGACTGCAGCTGAACTCGGTATGTCAGACGACGTATATGAAAACAGCATTTACGAAGCCTTGTACAACGGTACATTTAATGTCACAAGTGCAAACTTCCAAGGTAATGACGACCTTTGCACAAGTATAGGAAACTATATTGTAACATCCAACGGTGAAGATATTTATATTTATTACACAGAATTAAGTCAAGACAGTACAAAGAACGGTACTGAAATATACGGTGTACGTTATCAGCGCGGCACAGATAACGGTTATTGGAAGTTCGGCAATTCGGTACAAATTACCGATTTCGGTATGGTTATTGACGAACTTGACCTATATATGACTGATGATAATAAAATATCAGCTGTTTCAAACTACTACAAGCAATGGATTGATGAAAGCGATGCCGATTCACCTATGAAATACAGTGCAAACACCCTTGTAACCATTGACTTTGAACCGGTAAGTTCTCTTGAAATTAAAGGCAGCAATATTATTCTTCCGTCAAAGATTTATCCGAATTATTCGGAAGATATAACATTTACTATTGCGAACACAGGTTTGCTTGACGCAAAGGGTTATGATTTAAAAGTAACGGATAAAAAAGGAAATACTCTTTACGAGGGCAGTTCTGACAACATAATCGAATCCGGTAATTCGATAAATGTCAGTGTACCATGGACAGTTCCGAGCAACTTGGAAAATGAAGAAGTTACAGTTACGGTAACTGAACGCGGAATTGAAAATGCAAAGCCTGTATCTGCCACAAAAGCCATCCCGTATGATACAAGACTTGATGTATCGAGCTTTGAAATCAAACACGATGATAACGGTTATTATGCATCTGCAACAGTTACAAACAATGGTTCTAAACCGTCCGACGAAATAAATGTAACGCTAAATAATACCGCCGACAAAACTTTCGGCACTACTTCCCTACCTCAACTTGCGAGCGGTGAAAGTAAAGATATTACAGTTCCGTTTGAGATAGATAAAGCTGATTTCAACAATTTAGGATATATAGACTTTAAACTTTCAGCAGTAAGCGGTGAAAACACATCTAACGCATATACCATGTTTATCTCTAATAAACCACTTATTGCAGAAATCAACGATGGTGCCGAAAACGTTTCATTAAACGGAAAAATGATACAACAACACTTCAAACAAAAGCTTTTCCCCTTGGAATGATTATGCGGGTGAAGTCAAGTATTATTCAACAGATAACAGCATAGCTGTTGTTACCGATGACGGTGAAGTTATTCCGCTAAGCAATGGTAATGCAAAGATATACGCATACTATCCAAAATGCGAAATTGATGACAGTATTGATGTTCAAGTAACAGGTATAGAATCAGATGAACCTACTCCTACACCAATTCCTACTTCAAAACCAAGCAGCAGTGGCGGCGGAAGTTCTGCAAAATACGGTATTTCTTCTGCAAACAAGACATACGACAACGGAAGTATGAATATATCAAAGAAAAGTGCCGCATTGGGTGAAAACGTAACGGTTAATACAAAACCGAATGACGGTTATGAGGTTGATACTGTAACAGTTACTGATTCAAAGGGAAATGTAATTGAAGTTACAAAGACAGCCGACAACGAATTTTCATTCGTAATGCCAGGAAGCCAAGTAAGCGTTGACATAACATTTAAAGAAATAAACGACTCTCCGAAAAAAACACCTACACCGTCCAGCAAAGACGATTGGTGGTTTGATGATGTTGCAGAAAACGAATGGTATTATGCCCCAATAAAATCCGCATATGACAACGGATTAATGAGTGGTGTAAGCGATACGGAATTTGCTCCTGATACAGATATTACGAGAGGAATGTTTGTAACCGTTCTTCACAGAATTGACGGCGAAACAAAATCCGATGTTGATTATACCTTCACTGATGTAAATGAAAATGATTATTTCTCAAATGCTGTCGCTTGGGGCAGTGAGAATAATATTATTTCAGGTTACAGCGACACAGAGTTTGCTCCAAACGATAATATAACTCGTGAGCAGATGGTATCGATTTTAAAGAGATTTGCAGAATATAAACAAATTGACACTTCTATAATTGATACACTCGACAGTTATTCAGATACGGAAGACATTTCCGATTATGCTGTTTCTGCTTTCCAATGGGCTTGCGGAAATGAAATTATAAGTGGTTTCACGGATAATACCCTCCGCCCTAAAGCAAATACCACTCGTGCCCAAGCCGCAGCTGTATTTAATAAAATATACAGTATAAAATAATATCACTATAAAATGAAACCGACCACCAAATTGTTAGATTTGGTGGTCGGTTTTTGAATTTTCCGAGTCGGGGATGCAGACATATTCTTGAACTATTTTATGCCGATAATCCAGGACTGTGTCTTTGCTCTACCGGACTCATACGGCTATCTTAAAGCAGTCCGACCTTTCTCTTTATTTAATTCTTTGCATACTGAATTCTTTGATTATCAATCATTTCAAATAATTTTTCAATCCGACTTTTTTCTTTCCACCTCCGAGTCATTGCTGAATCATGGCAATTTATATAGTATATCACATCGTAAAAATTATTTGAAACAAGTTTTTGTTTATGATAACCGTCAATGCACTTTTTATGAGCATTTAACGGTTCACCGCGTCTTGATCTGTAATTTTCATGATGAAGTTCTTTTACTTCATCACCTTTCAAATATACAATCCATCTCCAAACGGTGTTTTTATAAAACACTGCGTCATTCGTAACGCTGTACTCTAAATTAAACATATCACATATTCTATTCATATTTTCAATAGTAAGTGGCAAGTCTCTAATATCTTTTATACTATACTTTCTCTTTATTTTAATATTTGTTTTCCAATGAAACCTATTCCAGTCATTTTCACAACCGCATACCTTACATACTTTATTTCCTTGAAAAATCACATCCTTACTCGATTTAATCAATGCACTGTCGGCATATTGACAATTTCCGTTATGTACCTTATGAGTTCTTGGATTTAAGTAACACGTTTCTTGCTCTGTTAATTTTTGATATTCACTATAAACTTTTCCTTTTGCACCTAACTGACTTTTTTCAATAGCAATTTTAGATTCATTTGCTTTCTGAAATATTTAGAATTGAATCATTTTGTTCTGTTTTAATGGCTAATAGTTTCACATTATCTTTTTCTCTGTATAGTTTATATAAATTGCTAGTAGAATACTTTAAATTTATTGTATCTATTCTTGCATATCTTTGCATACCAAGACATCTAACTGCAATATGTTTGCCTCTCCTTATTTCATAGCCTAAAATAGATAATTCATCTAATAGTTCATCAACGCTATTACACTTTGGAATAAGTTTTTCTAAATGTTCTTCTATTTGTTCTTTCCAAGATTGTCTTTTATATTGATAATAATCATCTTGACTATTTTTAGATTTCAAATATGTCTTTCGAGGCATTATAAAGCATCCATACTCTGCTGCTATTCGATCACTTGTATCACTAACTCCATAAAGGCCCTCTTTTTCATTTGAAAGTCTATCCTCTAGTTTTCTTCCTTCTAAATTTATTGCATTTACGCATATATGATTATGTATGTGTCCTTTATCAATATGAGTTGATACAATACATTGAAAAGTAGGATATAATTCTTTGCACATTCTTAATCCAATTTCATTTGCTTGTTCTACAGTTATTTTATCTTTTGGAGAAAAAACTTTGGATAATATGATATGCACCTCTAGTTCCACCCATTTTATATTTCTTTTGAATATCCCTAAATTCATAAAGAGCAGTTTCAACATTACAATTTAGAGAACTGGTACATCCAACTTTTTCTCCATCATTTTTCTCATCAAGTATATATTCAATTAAATTTTTGGGAGAGCCTAAATGTGGTAATCTTTTTGTTACTGGCATTATTTTTCCTCCACTTCTTCAATCTTGTTATGATTGATTTCTTTCCATACATCTAAATCCAACTTTTCATCAATAAGTTTTATCATTGTTTTTTGATTTCTTAATACTGCATACATAACATCTAAAATATCTTTTTTTGTTTCATCTGTTAATCTAGTAGCATATTTACTTATATGTCTGATCTCTTTAGTAATTTTCTTTAATTCTTTTGTATTTTCAGCATACGCAACATACAATTCTTCCTTATTTTCAAATCAACATAAGTTACTTTTTCATATATTGCTGCATCACGAATATATTTTGCAAGTCGTTTATATCCATAAAATTCTGCCTTTGATTCAACTAAAATTCTTTCTTCATCTGATAGCCAAACCTTTATGCTTTTTCTTCTTTGTTTAGAATTAAACTCCATTTTTAATCATCCCTTCTATTCAATTTTTGTGAAAAAAATTATCATACGGATAACCTGCTGTTATATATTTTTCAGTTAGCTCCATTTTATAATCTTCCAATATCTCCAGATATTTTTGTTTGAAACATTCTTTGCATAATAACTCTATTCCTTTGCTATATACATACACTTGATTATTTTTTTTATATCTTATCTTAATTGAGCACCGATTTGATTTTCAAGATTTTTAACAACCTTATCAAATACTTTCTGTACTTCATCACCTGTCAAACTTCTGTCTGCGCTTCTGTATATAGCACTGTATGCAACGCTCTTTTTGCCCTCAGGTATCTGTTTACCCTCGTAAACATCAAACAACTGCAAGCTTTCAAGCATTTTACCCGATGCCTTTTTGATTACATTTTCAATATCCGCAACAGGAACTGTCTTATCAACAAGCATTGCTATATCACGAGTTACGGCAGGATACTTAGGAAGTTCCTTAAACTTAATATCAGTCTTAATATTAATGAATACATTCTCAAAATCCAATTCGGCGATATATACAGGAGTTTCAATTCCGTATTTTCTGCTTACTGCAGGGTGAATTTCACCGATTATACCGATTACCTTATTGCCGGCACTTATCTTTGCACATCTTCCCGGATGGAATGTCGGGTTATCTGTTACGGCCTCATACTTAACATTCTTTACATTAAGTTGTGCAAACATTGTTTCGCATATGCCCTTAATGTCATAGAAATCTACGTTATCACCGTACATACCCATTGTAATTTTAACAGGTTCGTTCGGAAGTTCACCGTCAGTTGTCGGAATAAATATCTTTCCTATTTCAAACAACTTAGCAGACGGATTTCTGTAATTATAGTTTCTTGACAATATATCCATCATACTTGCGATAGTAGTTGTACGCATTACTGATGTGTCCTCGCCAAGCGGATTTGTAATTTTTACAACATTTCTCATTTCACTGTCTTTCGGAATATTCAGTTTATCGAATATTGACGGACTTGTAAATGTGTATGTGTAAATTTCGTACATACCTTGTGCTGTAAGAAGTTCGTTCACTCTGTCCTGTACCTGCTGACGTTCTGTTTTCATTCCGCAAGTAGCCTCTCCCGAAAGAAGTGTTACAGGTATTTTATCGTAACCGTAGAAACGTGCAACTTCTTCCGCAATATCCGCCTCACCTTCAAGGTCAGGTCTGAATGACGGAGGAGTTACAGTCATCTTGTCAAGGTCAACCTTGATTTCAAGTGCGTCAAAATACTTAACCATATCCTCTGTCGGAATGTCTGTTCCAAGGAACGCATTAATTTTATCAGGTCTGAAAGCAAGCGGCTGCATATCTGTTACGTTACCCATAACGTCAATCATTCCGCCGACATTTTCACCGCAGCCAAGTTCTTCTACAAGCTGACACGCTCTTTCAACGGCAGGAACTGTATTGTTATAGTCAAGTCCCTTTTCGTATCTTGATGATGATTCTGTTCTAAGACCGACTCTTTGTGCTGTAAGTCTTACAGACGCACCGTCAAATGTAGCCGATTCAAAAATAACAGTTGTTGTATCATCCTTAACTTCACTGTTAAATCCGCCCATAACACCTGCAATAGCAACAGCTCTGCCGCCGTCTGCGATTACAAGGTCGTTTGAAGTAAGCGTTCTGTCCTGTTCATCAAGAGTCTTTATAACTTCACCGTCATTTGCACGTCTTACGATAATTTTGTTATCCTGTAAATCTCTCAAATCAAATGCGTGCATAGGCTGACCGTATTCAAGAAGTACATAGTTTGTTATATCGACAATATTGTTGATAGGTCTTACACCGCACGCACGAAGTCTTTCCTGCATCCAACTCGGTGACGGACCGATTTTAACGTTCTTAACCATTCTTGCACAGTATCTCTTACACTTATCCTTGTCCTGTACATCAACACTTATTGTATCAGCAATATTTTCACTGTTTTCGTTAAACTTAACTTCAGGAATAGTGAACTTTTTATTAAATGACGCCGCTGTTTCACGTGCAAGACCGATTATGCTGAAACAATCAGGTCTGTTTGAAGTGATTTCAAATTCAACGACAGTTTCATTCATACCGAATATATCCTTAATATCCGTACCGATTTTTGTATCGTCCGGAAGAATAAGAATACCGTATTCAGGCTCATAGCCAAGCATATCCTCAGTTATACCAAGTTCATCGTGTGAGCAAAGCATACCGTAAGATTCAACGCCTCTAAGCTTGCCTTTTTTTAATTTTTCCGTCAGGAAGTACCGCACCGACAAGTGCAACGGGAACGATTATACCGGCTTTTACATTCGGCGCACCGCAGACAATCTGCAAAATCTCGCCTGTTCCCGCGTCAACCGTACACACATGAAGATGGTCACTGTCAGGGTGGTCCTCACAGGTAAGCACCTTACCCGCAACTACATTCTGAACAGATTCGCCCATATTCTCCCAACCCTCAACTTTAGAGCCTGTCATTGTAAGTCTGTCTGAATATTCTTTCGGCGTAACGTCTATATCCATATAGTCATTAAGCCAACTCATAGGTAAATTCATTATATTTCATTCCTTTCAATTTCCGAATAATATATTAAAACTGGTCTAAGAATCTCAAATCATTTTCAAAGAAAAGTCTAAGGTCGTTAATATCATACTTACCCATTGCAATTCTTTCAAGACCGATACCGAAAGCAAATCCCGAATATACTTCAGGGTCAATACCGCAGTTTGCAAGTACCTTAGGGTGTACCATACCGCAGCCCAAAACTTCAATCCAGCCCTCGCCTTTACATACGCTGCAGCCTTTACCGCCGCAAGCGAAAACACGAAACGTCAACTTCGGCTGACGGCTCTGTAAACGGGAAATGGTGAGGTCTGAAACGTACTTTTGTATTTTCGCCGTAAAGACGGTGGATAAACATTTCAAGAGTACCCTTTAAATCTGCCATTGTAACACCTTTATCAACTACCAGTCCTTCGATTTGGTGGAATACAGGTGAGTGAGTTGCGTCAACCGCGTCACTTCTGTAAACTCTGCCCGGTGCTATAATTCTGATAGGCGGTTTCTTCTTTTCCATAACACGAACTTGGATAGGTGAAGTTTGTGTTCTCAAAACCGTATTTTCGTTTATATAGAATGTGTCTTGAGTATCGCGTGCAGGGTGATTCGGAGGAATGTTAAGCGCCTCAAAGTTGTAGTAGTCAAGCTCAACTTCCGGACCTTCCGCGATTTCAAAACCCATTCCGATAAATGTGTCTTTAATGTTGTTCATTACTTTTGTAAGCGGATGAAGTTTGCCTGTTTTTTGTGCCTTACCCGGCATTGTAACATCAATTACTTCGCTCTTTAGCTTGATTTCTTCAAGCTTTTCTGAAATTTCCGCTTTCTTTGTATCTATGTGGTTTTCGATTACACCGCGAATTTCGTTTGCAAGTGCACCGATTTGCGGTCTTTCTTCTTTACTTAACTGTCCCATACCTTTTAGTACGGCAGTAAGTTCACCCTTTTTACCGAGAAACTTTATTCTTGCTTCTTCAAGAGCATCAATGTCAGTTGCTTTTTGAAGTACATCAAGGGCATTTTTTTTGATTTCTTCTAACTTTTCTCTCATTTCAAAATTCCTTTCAATATAAATTAAAAACACTCCGTCCCATAAGGGACGAAGTGTGTAAATTCAAACTCCGCGGTACCACCCGACTTCCGATAAAATATCGGCACTCAATTATGTATAACGGCACTACCCGTCACAGACTACTTGCAAACTGCTTTCACCTATGCAGCTCCGGAATGAAATTTCAAATAAATCCTTACCGTATCGGCTCACAGCTCAATAACCGATACTCTCTTTAGGCGGTATATACCTTACTTTGTTCCATCATTGCTTTTAATATTCAATAATAAAGTATTATATCACCTTTTTTTTCATTTTGTCAATCAATAACACAAAATTTATTTAAAAGGATTGATTTTTTTCGACAAAAAGTTATATAATTTATCCCGAAATGGTTGATTTGAATTGAAAGAAGAAATTTTAGATATATTAAAAAACTGCAGACGGATATATTTCAGGCGAACGCATAA
>ENA-OPYX01001219-OPYX01001219.1-human-gut-metagenome-genome-assembly--contig:-NODE-1219-length-14082-cov-3.356216_pt1 | contig 14082 bp, 10 predicted proteins | sample MGYA00242639_ERZ504486 | MGnify/ENA primary metagenome ERZ504486 (study PRJEB26092, sample SAMD00036296) | human gut metagenome | host: Homo sapiens | study: EMG produced TPA metagenomics assembly of... | reverse complement strand
CTCGCCACGGCAACGAAGCATATATTCAGACATCCCCCAATTCGCTCCCTTAACAAATACCGGAATATCATTAATATAAATATGGAATGTATTGCCCTCTTTATCATAAGAATATTTCTTTATACCAAAAGAAACATCTTTCGTTTCCGAAACTCTTCCATCCACCATCACCTCAAACTTACAATGATAAAGATTGGGTTCTCCATACCCATTTGGCCACCACAGACGCGGCTGGTCTATACACAGTTGTGGAAAATAGCGTTTGTCAAACTTCACCTGTTCAGTAGTATGGGCATTCACGTCTAATTCTTTTTGAAAAACAATGTTTCCTGGGGTAATTGTTCCGCGCACCAATACCTTCGTCTTTTCTACCGAATTATTCTTGACATCAAGCGCCACACTCAAATCCGCTCTGGCACGGGTAGGTAAATTAGTACGTATCCAAGGATCAATTAAAGTAGCTGTTCCCGTATTAGTAAGAAATACCTTATCGGTTATACCACTATTCAACCCCGGCACATAAGGCATCCAATCCCATCCGCCACTAGACAAATAGGTTGGACTGCCCTGATTAGCCAATGGAGTATCAGGCATATGAACAAGTACAGCCAATACATTTTCTTTATCACGATTTACTATTGAAGTAACATTAAAATGTCCACGATGCATAAACCCATCCAGTTTACCTAATAATGTTCCATTCAGATAGACTTCCGCACGACGGTTTACCCCATTAAAATTCAACCATATCAATTCTTTTGTAAAATCAGCAGGAACACGGAATGTAGTACGATACCAAAAGCTACAGTCGTATTTGTCTCGATTTACCTGATGAATATTGTCACCAAAGTTAGGATCTTTCTCCAGCCCTGCTATTACATACGAATTAAAAGCTGTTCCAGGCACAACAGCATCTACCCAAGCAGAAACATTGTATCCGTTTCCACAAAGTGACTTCACATCCGTTCCGACTTCAGCCTGAGGCTTTAACTTCCATTTCATTTGTGGGTTATCGCTATGTAAATACACAGTTTGAGCATGCAGTACTTGCATACATCCCAGTAGGGCTAATACAACCCATGTTTTTTTTACGTTTTTCATATTATAGTCTTTTCATATTTATCAATCATCTATTTCTCTTTTTGCACCTGAAAACTAAACAAGGTGCAATGCTCATAAGCTTTCTCCGGTAACACCAGGCAAGAAGGAAAATCCGAATGAGAAGGAGTATCCGGATAAAATTGTGTTTCCAAACAGATGGCTGTATCCGGTCGGTCATAATATCCCGCTGTATACAAAAGAACAGCAGGCAAATCAGTCATCACTGTCATTTTTCTTCCTGTAACAGGTTCATATAAAGAAGCAGCCTCTAACATCTCCTCAGACATTTTATCTTTCAATATATAGCAATGATTATATCCTTTATTCCAAAGTAATTGCTCATGATCAGCATATAAGTCTGCACCTACCGGTTTTAGGGAAGTAAAGTCAAACGGAGTATTTTTCACCTTCATCTTTCTTCCCGTAGGAATGAACGCCGAGGTAGTATCCAATATCCGGTCAGACGAAATATGCAACCGATGCTCTGTTATCTTTTTTCCATTTCCGCACAAATTGAAATATGCGTGATTAGTCATATTGATGTAAGTAGCACAGTCTGTTTCCGCATAATGCCGTACAGAAAGTTCATTGTCCTCATTGAAACGATAGTCTGTTATCACATGGATATTTCCCGGGAAACCTCCTTCTCCGTCTGGCGAATACAGACTAAAACGGATGCCATCCGGTAATTCTTCCCATTGCCACACCTTGTTATGAAAGCCGGAAAAACCTCCATGATTGGTATTATTCCCATCATTAACTTCCAAATGGAAGGTTTTCCTATCTATTGTAAAAGAAGCATCAGCAATACGATTGGCAAATCTGCCAACAGTTGCTCCCATATAATAAGAATCTTTCAAATAATCGGACAAGGTATCATAACCGATCAAAATATTGGCTAATGCTCCCTGAACATCGGGTACTGAAGCTGTAATCCAACGTGCCCCCCAATTAGTGAATTCCATATAAGCTCCCGAGGAGTTCATTACGGTAAATCGTAATACAGGTTTTCCGTCAGAGGTATAAGTTTCTATTTTATGTATTATTTTCATATTATTCCAAATTTCAGAAAAAAAGAAAAAGCATCAGGTAGGAAGCAGATGTTTCCTCCTGATGCTTCTAATTTATATGGATAGAAACAATTTATTTGCTATATCCCGGATTCTGATCTTCAGGGCCGAATGCATCATTTGTTTTAATTTCAGTATCAGGAATAGGATAGCGCTTATGGAAATCTTGAATTGTTCCTGATTCTTTTGCCCAACGGTTACGTTCTTTTATCAATTCTACAAATTTATTAGTACGAAGCAAATCAATACGTCTCCAACCTTCGAAACAAAGTTCACGCAAACGTTCATCCATTACTTTATCACGGAATTCATCTTTGCTCATTCCCGAATTCCATTTCTTATCTTCTGGCAAGTTTCCTCCCCATGCACGAGTACGAATTTGATTATTCACGATCTGTACTGCTTCCGAAGTCTGTCCTAATTCATTCAGACATTCAGCATGCAATAATAATATATCAGCATAACGAATCATTGAAAAGTTCTTACCAGAATTCCACATGTTATTAATGCCAAGCCCTGAAAGAATATCTGTACGATAGTCTTCATATTTCTTTATATGCGGTTCCAATTCATCTGTAGTTCCCGTCCATTGAGTCTTTGACAAATCAGGAGTTACATATTCGAATGTTCCATCTTCTGAATATTTATTAGTATAATACGTAAAATCATAACGCAATGCTTCTTCTTTACGCAAATCTCCATCTTCCCAAATGCCACCTTCTTCTACCGTCTTATAAGCAAAAGGAGTCGGAACTAGAAAGTCGTAACCAGAGAAAGAGCATCCCTGACCAAACCAAGAGTCACATGCACGAGAACCACAATCAAACTCCCAATAATTACAATCAGGATATACATTATTAAATTGCAACTCAAACAATGACTCTTTTGTATTAGGATTATCATAACGATACAAGTCAGCATAATTATTCAGCAATTCATATCGCCCCATATTAATAATAGTCTTAAAACATTCATCAGCCTTGGCAAAATCCCGTAATCCTGTCTCTTCCGGAGCTGCCATATAAGCCTTTCCTAACATGGCCCATGCAGCCCCAACAGTAGCACGCTGCGGTTCACTATTATAAGACTCAGGCAAATTATTGGTAGCAGTAATAAAATCATTAATAATATATTCCCATACAGTCTTTAAAGGTTGACGTCCCAAGCCCAATTCATCAGTACGGTTCATATCTATCACAGGGATTTCACCCCAATACATACTTAATTCAAACATTAATAAACCACGAATAAAGCATGCCTCTCCCATCAACTGTTTAGCACGTTCCGGTTCTTCAGTGGTCATACCCAATGCATATATAGCTTTAGCAGCTGAAACGACAGCCGGCCAACGGTTGTTCCAAATAGAACTAACCTGAGTAGATGTAGGATTCAACTGTCCATTATATTTATCCATACCGGCTTGATCGCCTGAAGAAATCAATTGATAATTACCCTGCTGTGTTTCATCTGTCCCCAAATAAGGCATCAATCCATTACGTCCTTCTTTACAGCCCCTATAACTCTTATACAATCCAAGAACTAAAGGTTCTACATTATCTATTTTTTCAAATACTTGTTCTTCAGTCAAAGATCCCGTAGGTTCTACCTGCAAAAAATCCGAGCAAGAGGAGGTTTTCAGTGCAAAGGTCAAAGCCAAAGCATATATCGCACTATATCTATATATCTTTTTCATTGTTGTGTTTTCTTTTAAAGTTAGACTATTTATTCTATCCTTCCATTAAAAAGTCAAATTAAGACCAAAAGTATACATACGTGTAGGAGGATACCAATCACCAGTTTCCGGATCATAACCATTATAATTAGTTAAGCAAAAAAGATTAGAACCAGTGGCATAAACACGCAGGTTAGTCAGTTTCAGAGCATTTATCACTTTAGTTGGGAAAGTATAGGCCAATGTCAGAGCAGACAAACGCAAGAAAGAAGCTTTCTGTACACTAAAATCCATAGAACTTGCACCATAATGATTATAATCAAAGCCAGCCAACACACGTGGAAATTCAGCATCTGTATTTTCAGGAGTCCAACGATCCAACAAATCCGTTGATGCGACTCCAGATCCAGTACTTCCAATCAAAGTTTCATACCAAGGACTCAATTTTTTAGCCCCATAAGAATAACTGAATACTACATTTAAAGACAATCCCTTCCAAGAAAAATCTGTAGAAAAACCGCCATAAAACTTAGGATCAGTGGAACCAATTACAACACGGTCATTTTGATCTATCTGTCCATTATTATCATAATCCAACGGATACAAATCACCAGGATTCACATTATATCCATTCCAATTTATTTTATTCAAACGATCCATATCAATTTCTTGGGCGATTCCACCTGTTTTCCAAATATAAATTGTGTTACGAGACTCACCAAGGAATAAATTACCTTCTTTTTGAATATTACGATCACTATCTACATTATATACAACATCATTATCACCATATAATTGAGTTACCTTATTTTTATCCATAGACAATGTAGCTGCAAAATTCCATTCAAAATCTTTAGCTCTTACCAAATTGGGCATTCAAAGCAAATTCCAAACCTTTGTTTTCAATCGCACCTATATTTTCAATAGTACTGCTGAAACCAGTAGTCGTAGGCAACGAATGGCTCATTAATCAAATCCTTATTTTTTATCAAGAAAGCATCAACAGACAAACGCACTCTATTCTGTAAGAAAGCCATATCTACTCCTAAATTCCATTGTTTTTGTTTCTCCCAACTAATATCTGGAGTACCACGTCGCCCATTGGAAACAAAAGAATTCGTATAACCTGTATCGGAAGTACCCGTATAGCTGACATTATATAAAGATAAATAGGCAAAATCATCAATATTCTGATTACCAACGATACCAAAACCAGCACGTAACTTTAACTGATCAAAAATCGTCTGATTTTTCATGAACTTTTCTTCTGTAATATTCCAAGCTGCAGACACAGACGGAAAAATACCCCACTGATTTCCTTTAGCAAATTTAGAAGAACCGTCGTAACGCGCTGTCGCCGTCAATAAATATTTACCCGCATAGTTATAGTTAACACGAGCGATATAAGATAATAATGTTTGCTCGGACCAAGCTGTACTTAAGCCGCGCTGATCTTTTTTTATAACCAGATCCCAAACTATGATATCCAAATAAATTAGTGCCAAACCCTGTTGCCGTAGCATTAATATAATTATACATAGTCCGTGTAGCACTGGTACCAACCATCGCATTCAACTTATGTTTACCGAAAGAGGCTTCATAAGACAATGAATTATCCCATTGCCATACAGTACGTGTATCTCTATCATCTTTGGCTTCACCTTGTGTTCCATAACGTTCCGACTCATAAATATCATTCGGGGTATATTTATTTTGCTGCTTTTGAGCATAATCAATAGAGAAAGTAGAACGCAAGTTTAATCCTTCAATAGGATTGATATTAATATAATTAGAGCTCAACAAGCGATTATACACCAAATCATTATCGACTTTCAAAGAACGTAATGGATTAAAATTATTTTGGTCAAAAATACCTTGCCAATTTAAGTTTCAATCTCATCAGAAATTTCCAACATCGGATTAGCACAACGTGCACGATTCATTACTCCATCATCAACCAACGTGTTCTCGGTACGTGTAAAAGTTGTATTAGTACCTACTTTCAGCCAGGATTTAATCTGTTGATCCGCATTAATACGTCCTGTGTATTTTTCTTGTTCAGACTTCTCAATTACACCTTTATTGTCTGTATAACCAAAACTAATATAATAAGAACCTTTATCATTGCCATTCGAAAGACTTACTACATGATTGTGTTGTACTCCAGTACGGCTCACAGCATCCAGCCAATCATAATTTTTATTATTGTTGTAGGCATCGAATTCATAATCAGCAAAAACAGTATTCGATCCCATTATCACATCATTGATATAAGCATTGACATCTCCATCAGGATTTGTTTGCATATAACCATTCGTATAGGCCTCCTTTCTAAGTTCAAATAATTGACGAGTATTCATAGTTTTTGGAGTATTAGCATAGGTCTGAAAGCCAATCCAGCCATCATAAGAAACTTTACCTTCGCCTTTTTTACCCTTCTTAGTTGTAATAACAACAACACCGTTGGAACCACGTGAACCATACAGAGCTGTAGCTGATGCATCTTTCAAGACCTCAATAGAAGCCACATCATTCAAATTGACTGCATTAAATCCAGAGAATGAATTATCCATAACCATACCATCTACGACATAAATAGGGTCTGTAGATCCATTAATTGTATTAATACCACGAATTTTAATAGATGCATCATCCGTAGGACGCGTAGGTTGAGAAATGAACACACCTGCGACACGACCTTGAAGAGCTTGATTTACATTTGTTACTGGTTTTTCTTCCAATACTTTAGAACTAACACTGGCAACAGCTCCCGTCAAATCACTCTTCTTCATCGCAGTGCCTACAACAACCACTTCATCTAATGTTTCAGTATCCTCCGACATCACAACTTTGACTGGTTGGTTACCCATTATTTTAACATCTTGTGCAACATATCCTATATAAGAAATATGCAATGTTTCCCCTTTCTGAACTGATAATGTAAATTTACCATCAAAATTGGTAATAGTCCCATTGGCTGTACCTTTTACCACTACACTTGCACCAATGATAGGTTCGGATGTAACATCCACCACCTGTCCTGTAACCGTTATGTTCTGTGCTAGCATATTGCAGCAACAAAACATGATAAGGATTAAATTAATAAGCCTAATTCTTTTCATAATTTGTAAATTTAAGTACGATTTAAAGTTTATATTGGTTTATTCTTCCACTTTGAAAATTACAACATCACATGCAGGAACCGTTACTTCCAGATTGGTTTTAGCAGTACTTTCAATGCCACTCCATAATTCTTTCAGCCTATATTCCTTTGACGAATCCAACCCCAGACGCTCTAAAGCTGTAGTCATCTTCAACTCTTGATCCATATAGTTGAACACAGCATAATAAGCCTTACCATCCTTATCCATGCGTACAAACTGATTTTCTGACTTTTCACCATTCCCATCTACAGGATGGAAAGATTCCCCATTGGCTATAGCATTGATCTCAGCATTAGTCAGATATTTCATCGCCTTCTCCTTCACTTCTTTAGAACCGCCTTTGCTGAAATCATCTCCAGCAATGAAAATTCCTGTAATGACCCCCGAAGTAACACGCGCTCTGTTCTCACCATCTGTAGCATCACGCAATACAATATGGTCAGGATCATTAAACTGATAAACCTTATCCTGCCACCAACCGTATGAAAGTGCATTCAAGGTATATTCAGTATCCTTCATCTTATTCCACGCATCACAAGCAATTCTTCTAGACTGAGCATAATGAGCAGGAAAAACAGGAGAAATAGAAAGATTGATATACATATCGCCAAAATATTTGTCAAGCAATTGCATTCCATAGTTATATCCCTGAATACCTGTTTGTATTTCCGGATTATACCATTTGTCAGCCTCCATCGCCCCATGTGTCATAAAATCCATTTTCACATATTCAAAACCTGCCCGATGAAAGAGTTCCGATGTACGCTTCATCATAGCTTCAATAGCTGGATGGGTAGGATCAACAGCATACGCTCCGTCTAATTCCTGCGGTTTTCCATTTGCATAGAGATACACATCTTTATATTTATACCCCGGAATTTCTTTTATTTCACGTTCAGGATTTTTAGCCCAATCAGTAAACGGAGTCCAATAAACGCCGGCTATCTGACCGTTTGCCTTACATCTATCCACAAAAGCTTTCAACTCCTCTTCTGAAAAACTATTCCAACCAGAATCCAAACCTGTATAAACCAGATTATCCGAATTCACAAAATGATGGGACTGCAAATTCTCTTTATAAAAATCAGAAACTTCCAATGCTTTCGGATAGGTCAGATTAAATTGCAACGCTCCCCAGCTGTTCCAGCCAAAAGGAACAGCTTTATCCCAAGCTTTGGGCGGAGCAATCACAGCATTAGCCTGAGCGTATTCTTCCATGCCTTCACGCCAGTCTTCAAAAAATCCTACTAAAATCTTAGGCGACTTGATTGTCGTACCTTTCAATGCACCGTGAGGTTTCGAATCACGCGTTGTCTTATCAGCAACACCCCCATAACATACCAATGAACCTACATTATATATATTACCTTTACCTATTGTTATACCTGTTTTCCAAGAATCGTGTTCCACAGAACCTATCACCATAGCTTCACGATCATCATTATTAAATATGGCAGTAACTTCATAACTAGTCAATTCTGTAAATGTGAGCGGATGAGATTGGTATCTGATCCAACAGTCATTATCGAAAGGAATGAAAAGCGCACGATTATTTTCACCCTGGTTCAGGACTTCAGGCATTCGGTCCACATTGACCGGCGCCATATAATTCGAAGCCATTTCAGACGTACTTTCCAAAGTAAAATCTGTCAACACATAATCCTTTGTCGGATATACATAAAAAGATTGAACCAGTACAGGCAAATTATTCCCAGTATAAGTCACCTCATAATGATACCCTTCTCCAAAATGATCATTGATTTTTTTTGTAGAAACATGATGCTTTGCATAATCACGAGTCGAAACAACACTGTCGGCCAATTTATAAGCTGCATATACATTATCATAAATAAGCTTAGAGCCTTTGCTGATATCAATACCATTAGCGTGAGCATCGTACTCCAAAGACCATTCACCGACATTTAGATTTGCATTTTCAGTACACCCGGACAAAATAAGACCGGAAGCACTCAATGCAGAAACACAGAGAAACAATGATTTTAAAGTTAACCAATTATTCTTCATAATATTATTAGTTTGTCAAAGAGATAAATCTACTTAAGGTTTGCTTTACTGTCCGGAATTCTTTTCCTTTCAAGCATGGTCAAAAGTAGGCATATCTTGACAACCTGTTAATATACAAACGCTGCAATAAATAGGATTTTTGCAGCAATGACGCATCTGCACCCGCAGAATCCGCAAATGCATCATTTTTTGCTGCATTTCTTTCAATCAGAGATTCCCGTCAGATCTATTTTAACTTTTTCCTTGGATGTTTGATACTGTTTCTCAAACTCTTTCGGAGTCATTCCAAATTGTTTTAAAAATAATTTGCTGAAGTAAGATGAAGAGTTTATTCCTACCATATAACAGATATCCCCAATACGATACTTACCTTCCTGAATCAGTTCGGCTGCTTTTTTCAAACGGATCAACCGAATGAAATCTATGGGTGAAAGATTAAACAGAATCTTTATTTTCCTCAATAAGCTGGAACGGCTCATACATAAGATATCAGCCATACGTTCCACATTGAAATTTTCATCTGAAATATTCTCTTGAATTACATTAATTACTTTATTCATAAATTCTTCATCCGCCTTGTTCATCTGCATATTATGCACAGGAAAAAAAGGACGTTTAGAGAATGCCTCACGTTCTTTTCTACGATTGCTGAGTAAAGACAAAATCTGACTCTTCAAATAATTGAAAGAAAAAGGTTTCTCCACATAAGCTTCCGCTCCTATCTTCAATCCGTTAATTTTACTCTCCAAATCATTCTTGGCGGTAAGGAAAATAACCGGAATATGACACAAATCAATATCCCCCTTTATTTCCTTACATAATTCATAGCCATTCATCACCGGCATCATTATATCACTGATTACCAAATCTATGTGATTACTACGTAAAACATCCAACGCTTCCTGTCCATTCACAGCAGTTTCCACCGTAAACAAAACTTCCAATCGTTCAAAGATAAAAGATCTCATACTTTCATTGTCCTCTACTAACAATAAAGTATAACCTTTCATCTGGTCTGTTTCTGTTGATGTTTCCTCATCCAATACTTCTATATTTTGCTCCACTACCTTCTCTATTTGCTGCCTTACTTCCTCTTTATTCAAAGGAATGATCAAAACAAATGTATTCTCCGGTTGTTCTATATCCAAATAAAGCCTGCCTTTATGTAAAGTGGCTAGCGAACGAGCTAAAGGTAATCCTATGCCTACTCCCATCCGAACTGTATCCTTCTTCTCCATCTGATAAAAGGGTTCAAAAATCTGTTGGCTGGACGCTTCAGGTATCTTTTCTCCGTCACTGACAATACGAACTGTAAAATCAGCTTCATCTTGGAATAAATCTATCGTAATGGTATGACGGGCATATTTCAAAGCATTATTCAACAAATTACTCAATACTTTTGTGATAGCCTCCTTATCTATGGCAGCCATAATTCTTTCTTGGGGAATATGCTGCAATAACTCTTTCTGCTTTTGCAGAATAGTAGGCTCAAAACGAGCAATCGTTTCATTCAGCAATGCCGTTACATCAACCGTTTCAAATTTCAGTTCAAATTTGCTCGCCCCTATTTTCTGAAAATCAAGCAACTGTCCAGTCAAATCTAATAATCTCTTGGTATTCTGCCCGATTACTTTCAAATTCTTATTCAATTTCTGATCCTTGATATCCATTTCCTCAATTGCTTCCAACGGACCATTTATCAATGTCAAGGGCGTGCGCACCTCATGAGCTATTTCAGTAAAGAAACTGACTTTTGATTCATAGAGTTCTTTCTCCTTCTCAATTTCAAATAACTTCTGCTTTTCTTCCATCTGTTTCTCTTCGCGTCTTCTATACCAAAAGAACCAGCAAAGTACGACACAGATTCCCCATATAATATACAGAAAATAAGCCCAGACGGACTGCCACCAAGGAGGCAGAATAACAATGGATAAAGACCGGGTAGCATAAGGGCCTTCTTTGGCACTATTGGTAGCCCGCACTTGCAAGATATAATCTCCCGGAGGCAGTTTAGCGTAAGAAATATTCTGATTACTCGCTGCCCGTATCCAGTCTTTGTCCAACGGAACTAATTTATAATAATACTGATTGGACTCCGTAGTAGAATAACTTAATAAAGCAACATCGAAACTAATATTTGCCTGATCATAAGGTAATATAATTTCATCTGTATGTTCTATACACTTTTTCAAAGGAGAATTAGGAGTGTGAACTGTTATTTCCTGATTATAAATGCTGAACTTTGAAATATAAACAGGGTAGGTAAAGTAAATTTTATTTTCTCTGAAGAGTTAGGATCAAATGCAATCAATCCGTCTATACCACCAAAATAAAACTTACCGTCCTCACCCTTCAAAGCTGACTTATAATTAAACTGATTCCCTAATAGACCATCTTTAGTGGTATACACCCGTATATCTTTTGATTCCGGATTAAATCTAACCAGTCCACGATTTGTTCCAAACCATAAATTTGATTGTTCATCTTCCAAGATCTTATAAGCCACATCATCTGGTAAACCGTCTTTGATAGAAAAAAGTAGTAAAATTCATCCGTTTGAGAATTATAACAACAAATACCACCACGATCCGTAGAAATCCAAATACGGCCTTTACAATCCTGCATGACAGAACTCACAGAATTAGAGCTCAATGTATTTTCCTTACCTTCCTCATGAGTATACTTTTTAAAAAGATTCTTATGGGGATCATACTTCCATAACCCACTTCCCATGGAGGCGAACCACATCATTCCATCTTTATCTTGAAATACATCAAAAATCCAATCAAATCCCACTTCTTCCACTTTGTCAAAATGAAAACTTGTAGGAGCAGCTTTATAAAGTCCCCAGCCTGTACCAATCCACTTATATCCTTCATTATCTATAAAAAAAGTATAAACACTTCCTTCTCCTATATTTAACTCCTCAGGAGTATAATGACAAACTTTATTCTCGGGTAATTGAATCACATCCAATCCTTGCTTAAACAAGCCACAGAACAATTGGCTTCCTTTGACAAACATTCCCAAAGTAACCATATAGTTCCCTTTATCATAATCGTTCAATCTCAACCGCCTTACCTTTCCGGAAGCAATATTTAATATGTTCACCCCATCATCTTCAGTGCCAATCCATATGTTACCCTTATTATCAGAAGCTATCTCTCTTACCCGTTTCGTTGTTAATGAGTTCCCATCACTCCCAGGTACATATTTATCAAACAATAAATCATGATGAGGCAGATAATCCACCCCGCCAAACATGGTTCCCAGCCAAATTCCCCCTTCCCGATCTCGGTAAATAGTATAAATAATCTTATCTGACAAACTGAACGGACGCATCAGATCTTGCTTCAAATGAACTATTTTATTCTTCCTCTCATTTACAACAAACAAACCTTCGTGAGTTCCCACCCATAGTTCATTGTCAAAAACAGGCTACATTACGTACAAATGTATGGTTAGCCTCCGGTATATCTATTTTTACCAGCTGATTCGTACCGGGATTATATTTCATTAGTTCCCCTTCATGAATAGCCATTGCAATCCAATCACCATAATTACAAATAAAATTAATATTCTTTCCCTTTAACGAACGCCCGGTTTTATCAACACAATATTGTTCAAATTTATCCGTATTTCTATCATATCGAAAAAGTCCGACTCCCCATGTACCAACCCAAACATCACCATCAGGGCGTACCAAAATACAATCCGGAGCTTCTGTTTTAAAATGCTCTTTGTTGGTTACTTCATAAAAATAAAGCTTCTCATCCTTATAGCGAAAAACTCCCTGATCAGGAATTACAATCCAAATATTCCCAATAGAATCCGCCACAATATTAGATACCCAATTATTCATATTCACCCCTTCCTCTGTTTCCATATTCATTGCCGTGAATATATCCAAGGCAGGATTATAACGATAGACTCCTCTATCCGTTCCTACCCATAACTGACGTTCCTTATCTTCAAACAAAGCAGAAATATTATGGTTTCCGGTACCGACTACATAGTCATCACAGTTCATCTGTACAATAGAAGTTCCATCAAAACGGTTCAAACCATTTTTTGTACCAAACCACATAAACCCGTAACTATCCTGAATGATAGCCTTCACATTACTTTGTGATAGTCCATTCTCACCCGTTATATGAGAAAAATAAAAATTGGATAATCCCTTATCAACAGCCTGTAATGTAAATACAACATACAAACAACATAAAATGAGCAAAGTCTTTTTCATAGCTTGTTCAAAATTTGAGTCAAAGATAAAAGAAAAAAAGGATAAATAATGCCAATATAAAAGAAATAGAGGGTTGCCCCTCTATTTCTTTTCACGAATGACTATTACAAATCCCCCACCAGAAGCCATAAACATTTCAATAATATTCTTATTATCTATATCCATTATTTTATGTTCGTATAAATTAGCATTCTTGTTACTTCTTTTTTTATCCTGAAAAATTTCAATGGTATATTTCTTATCCTGAGGCAGGAAAGAGCAATCCACCTGAATTGTTCTCTCTCCCCAAGCATTCAATCCGCCTATATACCAAGTATTTCCTTTCTGCTTGGCCAACACGGCATATTCGCCCACACGGGCAGCTAAGGGAATCGTCTGATCCCATGAAGTCGGTACTTCCGCTAAATACTTTAAAATATCAGGATACTTACGATACTCATCCGGAGAATCACATAAACTGGCAAATGGTGCGGAAAGTACAACAAACAAGGCCAATTCATGTGAACGAGTCCCCAATGAACTAGGCAACCCCGGATCGATCGGCTTAAATTTCTCCAATGTGCTGTTACGCATCGAACCCGGAGTATAATCAATTCCACCTCCCAGCATACGGGCAAAGATACATTGAAGCTGATAATCCGGATTAGAAGTGGTATCCCACTTAAAACCATTCCGCACATCGCATGGCTTCATAAGAAAGGATATTAGGATATGCCCGATGAAAGTCCGGTAGGCTTGCTGCATCCATGAAAATCCACCATAAGATGCCGCTCAGCACAAGCCTTTGCCAGATTTTCATATTGA
>ENA-OPYX01001218-OPYX01001218.1-human-gut-metagenome-genome-assembly--contig:-NODE-1218-length-14085-cov-2.213498_pt1 | contig 14085 bp, 17 predicted proteins | sample MGYA00242639_ERZ504486 | MGnify/ENA primary metagenome ERZ504486 (study PRJEB26092, sample SAMD00036296) | human gut metagenome | host: Homo sapiens | study: EMG produced TPA metagenomics assembly of... | reverse complement strand
TTTTAAATCTTCTATTTGAATATCTTCAAATTGTTCTTGTAGATAATCAAATAAATTTTCTAAATCATCTTCATCAGTAAATAAATCATCTAAACTCTTGGCATTTAATTTATAAACATTTGAAAGTGGAATCATTGTATATTGTGATAAGTGTATTTCTTGTCTAGAAATAAGTCCTTTAATTTTATATTGACTAGCAATTTGATCAATACGATTATAAATAGATTCAATTTGACTTTCTTGAATCAAGAAAATTTCAATATCTTTCAAATCAAAATGTTCTAAAAGATAATTCTTTGCCTGTACTAATTCACTTTCTAGCGAAGAAATCAATACAAGCGCTTCTTTTTGACTATTGTTTCTTACATATTGAAGATCTTTAAAATGTTCTTGTAAATATTGATATGTTTCATTAAGCGATAATAATTCATGTGCTTTATTGACACTCGTCATCGCAATAAGTGTTAATGGTATTTCTAAAAATTCAATATCGATATTAAGCTCAATCTTTATTGATTCTGCCATTGTACGAATAGAACCCATATCATAAATAAGAATCATTCCTTTTCCTTGATGAATATGTAAAATATATTCTTTCAATTCTTCATAAGATTCATTAATTGTTTGATCTAATTTTAAATCATAGCCATATATTGATTGCTTTCCACTTAATTTTTTAACAACATCGACAATAGAGGTTGCGGTATGATCTCCATGCATTGCAATAAGTGTTACAACTTCTTGATGGTGTATTTCTTCTTGTCCACAAATAAGAAATAACATCACCATAATGACTTCATCGTTAGGAAGGTGTATTCTAAAATCTTCATCAATTTTTTTAATAAATTGAAGTGTTTGTTTATAATATTCTGGAAATTGTTGAATAAAGTCATTTTTTTCCTTTAGGTGATAGTCTTTGTTTTTTAGAAGTCTGAATAATTGCTGTATCAATATGTAAGGCTAATCCATATAAAGTTTTTGTTTCAAAAAGAATATTATATTGATTAGACATTTGATTTAAAAAATTCTTCAACATCCTGTATTAATTTTAATGATACTATTTTTTCTAATTGTTCTTTTGAATAAATATTTTCAGTAATACGATAAAAAGTATTCTTGAAAATCTTTCTTTAATTCTACAAGAATTAAAGAATCCGTTTCTTCTTGTGTTAATTGTTGTTTCTTTAAATTCTTTTTTCTTTTCGTCTATCGTTGAATAAATATGTTCTTTTTGTAGAGCTATACTTTTTAATACTTGATCACCTGTAAATGTATATTGACTATTTGATGAAACAAGTTCATCAATTTCATCTTTATAGTGCTTATAATAAATCATGCCTTTTCTTACATGATTTGGAAAATCAGAAAGAAGCAATTCTATATGCCTTTCATTTTTTTGAATACGTACATAGCTGTTAGCACAAGCATTATGAATATCATTTTTTAATTCCTTAATTTGTCCTGAACATTCATAAAGCAATAAAGAATGTAAAACAGTATTTGCGAGTTGAATAGAACATTGAATTTGTTTTGCTTCTTGGTTTAAAAACATCTCAATTAAATTATATCTTTCTTTTAAACTTCTTGATTTTAAGGGTGGAATAGAAATTGTATAATCCAATTCATTCATAAGCGTATAGGATGTTATTTTTTGAAGTGAATCAATATGACAAATGAAAATACATTTATACTTATCATTTGTTGCAAGATGCTGCATTGATTGTAAAAAATCAGATAATAAATAATCATCTAGTAAATGTGCATTTTTCAAAAAAAGCAATCCTGTATTCGCTTTTTGAATTAAACCTTGATTTTCTAAAAAGATGTCTTTTATTTTATTTTGATTTTCACTATAAGATTGACAATCAAAAATAATATAAGGTGCATTATTTTTTAATACTTTTGACTTTACAGCAAATTCATAAATACTCTTTACAAAACAATCAATACCACTTCCTCTTTCTGCAGTTAAGAGAATCTTAGGTAAAACTGAAGGATATAAAACGGCAGCTTTTGCTAGCATAATAGCTTCTTTTAAAGATTGATCATGACCAATTAAACTTTCAAAATCACGTTTTTCATTTTCATTAAAAACCAGTTGATATAAAACAGGTCTTCCATCAATCTTCTTTACTTTTCCTTCTTTTACTAATTGATTCAAAAGAGTTGAAATATTTGTTCGCTGCATATTCAATTTTTCGGATAGAAACAAAGTTGTTAATTGGGGATATTCTTCCATTTGATATTGGTTTGAATATTCTTGAATAAATTCTAAAAGTATTTCATTTTTTTGTTTTCATGTTGTCCTCCGTTACAACCGTTCTAACCGCTTACAACTATAAAGTATTTTGTTAGGGCTTACAAATCCCTAATATTCTTTATTTTTATACACTATAGAACAGTTTTTCATATACTGTATAGATTCGTTTTATTGTTTTATACATTTATTATACACTATTGATGATAAAATCACAGTATTTCATACACTGTATAAATCATATAATATAATTTATACACTATTAAAATTAATAAAAAAACTGCTATTTTTATAATAACAGTTCCTTTATACGCTATTTTTTTATTTTCAATCTACAAAAACTATCACTTATCTTATTTTTTAATCATTTTCTTTATCGTTTTGAATCAATTCTCTTTGATTTTTATAAGAAGGAAGATACCGAAACACAATAAATTCTACAACTTCATCTGTTTGATTTTCAAAAGTATGTATATCTTTTTCAACCAAAAGTAAATTTCCCTGTTTTAGTTTTAAATATTGTTCCTTATTTGTTTTATCCAAATAACGATAAACAAGTTCTCCTTTTAAAACAAAAATGTTTTCTGAAATATGACGATGTCTATGCCACTCTTGTGAAGTATGAGGATTGATTTTATTATAATGAATTTCGGCATCATCTAATAAATAATAGTCCACTTCTGTGCCGTTTGTTTTATCTACATGAATCGCCTGATCTTTCCTAATTAATTTCATACAATTATTCTCTCGCAAATGAATTTACATATAAAGCCTTTAATTCTTCATCATCCATTTCATCAACTTCTAAATAAAAATGTTTGATCCCTACTGCATCATAATATCCAATCACACGATCTTTCATTTCTTCTTTGCTAACTTCTTTTTTTACACCATTAATTGTTACTTCCATAATCATTCTCTCCTTTTCTCTATTCTATCAAAAAAATGGACTCTTCGTCCATTTTTACGACAATTATTTCTGTTTCATAAATCGTTAAATCATCCATAACTTTCCTCCATAGCCCTACTCTAACAAAAAGAAAATATTAAAGATGTTTTTATCTTTAGTTAAACCACAAATAAACGTATTTAAATATGATTTGTATCTTGAATAATTTTTCCGTCTTCAATCGTAATAACGCGATCAGCAATAGAGGCAATTTCTTGATCATGAGTTACTAAAATAACTGTTTCATGATATTTTCTTTGGGCGATTTTTAATAAATCAACAACTTCTTTAGAACTTTTAGCATCGAGGTTTCCCGTAGGTTCATCCGCGAAAATAATCGCTGGTTTACTTGCAAGCGCTCTTGCAAGGGCAACTCTTTGTTGTTGTCCTCCTGAAAGTTCATAAATAAAAGAATTCTTCTTTTCTTCTAGACCTAATAGATTAATAATTTCATTTAAATAATCATCATCAATCTCGCCATCATCTAAATGAATTGGTAAAACTATATTCTCTAAAACATTTTGTGTGGAAATAAGATTGAAGAATTGAAAGACAAAACCCATTCTTCTTCGTCTAAAACGCGTTAAAGTATGATCATTCATTTCATAAAAAGACTTTCCTTCTAAATAAACTTCTCCTTTTGTTGGTTTTACTAAACCTGCCAAGATATGAAGAAGTGTACTTTTTCCACTTCCACTTCTTCCAACAATAACTATAAAAGAGCCTTCTTCTATTTGTAAATCAATATGATTAGTTGCATAAATTTTATTATCTTCATAACCATATGTTTTAACAATATCTTTCGCTTCTAAAATAACATTCATATTAGTCATCTTCCTTTCTTATTTCTTCATTTTGATGTGCTTTTAAAACAATTAATAAAGGAATATTATAAACACATAAATAAACTAGAAAAATAATCCCTACTAAAAGTATTAATTGCGCTATTGGGAAATAATGATCGATACTTCCTCTTAATAAAATCAACTCATAAAAACCACAAGGAATAAGTATATATAAAAACATTTTTATTGATTTCCATACTTGTTTTATTTTAATTTCCCGATAACTTAAACCTATAATATGATACATAAAATAATCTTGATAATTATTTTCAATATGATTGTAATTTAAAAACATCATTAAAATAAAACCTACAGCTAATGCAAGTATTAAAAGATGTTTAGGAATATTTAATGTAGAAAACAAACTTTCTGAAAGTTCATCACTTGTTACCATTTCATAAACTCTTGCTTTATAATGTTTTTTCATGAACTTTTCTACTTTTATAACATCTTTTATTGGATACCAATGATATCCTGAATAATATTCATCACTTGTATTGAATCGTTTTAAATCATCTTCAAACATATAAATCATTGAATCATTATAATATTCATTTTCATTGATTCCAACAATGGTATATTCTTCACCTGCAATTATCACTTTTTCATTGAGTTTTACTTCATCAAGAGCAATCTCATAATTGTCATCTCCTAAATAATTTCCTTGATCACCATGAGAAGATGTTGAACTTTCTACTTGATATTTTTTCCCTTTAAAAGGTTACTTGATTCGCTTCAACTTTAAGATTTGGATACCGTTCTTTTGAAAGAATAACATGATTAAAATGATTGCCTACGACAATTTCATGACTTTTTTAGGGGAAATCTTCCTTTTAAATCATCTTTATCACTTTGATAATAATAAAGTTGGCAAAGTTTATAAACAGATTGAGGAATTTCTCGATAAGTCATAGTTATTCCTTCATCAATATAATGATGATTAATAATAATGTCATTTTGAGAAAATTCTTTTAAAAATAAATTTGCTTCTTTTTGAGTTGCCATCATAAGTTCTACCTGACTTTGTTCATTTTGATCTTTTGTTTGAATGGGATGTCCTTGATAGAAATAAACAAGTCCATATAAAGAAAGTATTAAAACAAATACATAAAAACAGATATTCATTCTTTTATTTGCCCATAACTCTCTCGCACTTAAGGAAGCAAGTGTTTGTTTTTTTAATTTTTTATATCTTACTTGAATATAATTAAACTTTTTGCTATCAAAAGTACCTGCCAAAGCATTCTTAGAGCTTGAATAAATGGGAATGAGAACCGTTATAAAAATACAACTCATCAATACCAATACTAAAAATAATATTTCTTTAAATGAAATTTGATAAATAAATGTATGATAGGTTTTACTTTGAAGATAGAGATAACCTAAAGATACACATACACCTATTAACAATCCTATTAAAATAGAAAGAAAAGAAATCAGCATGTTTTCTTGCATGACCATCATCATTAATTGATTCGTTGTCATTCCTATTCCTCGATAAAGAGCCATTTCTTTCATTCTCTTCTTTAGGGAAGTAGAAGTTAAAGCGAATAAAACAAAAAGTGTAATTATAATAAATTCAAACGTTTGTTTGGAGCTGATTGGTTGCTTTTTCTACTTGATTATGAATTTCATTTTGATCATAACCATAAGGATTATAATCATAATGAATTTCTATTTCTTGATAGTTATTTCCATCATTAAATTGAATATAATGATTATCTGATAAAACAGACATATTCGAATAATAATCTTTTGTTTGATACGTCTCTAAGTTTGTATAAATATCAGGTAAGTTTTTATTGGCGGTTTGTAAAATACCAACAATCGTATAATTTTTTCCTTCTATTTCTATTTGATCATAAAGTTTATACTTTTTAGAAACTTTTTGATTGATTAAAATTTCTTGATCATTTTGTATTTTTCTTCCTTTAATAATTTTTACTCGACACAATGAATAAATATTCTTTTCAATATGACCTACTTGGTAATTATCATATTTTCCTTGAAAATCTACATAACCATATTTAATAATATCTTTAAAATAGTCTTTGCTGTAGATTTCAATTCCTTTTTGAGTTTGTTCATCAATATTTTCTATTCGTGTATACCAAGAACCATAGGTTGAAATATGATAATTCTTTTTCATCTGATACAGATTATCAACAATAAAAGAACTTGAAAAAATAAGAGTAGAAACAATTAAAAGAACGATTGAAACAATAAGATAATGCTTTTTATACTTTTGAATATTTCTTTTTGCGAGCATATTGATCGTATGTGACATATTCTTTCCTCCTTTAACTTTATCTTACGGTTCAATCGTGAAAACTAAGTGAAATTAGATTTTTTTCTTCATTTTCATTTGAGGAAGTACAATTTCAAAGCAAGCACCTTGTTGATTATAAGCTTTAATAAAACCGTGATGAGCCTCTATTATTTCTTTAGCTATATAAAGCCTAATCCTGTCCCTTTGAATTTTCCCCACGTAAAATCTTTGAAATAAAAAGGAAGATCTTTTTCCTTAAAACCATTTCCTTGATCTTGAATCATCATTTTTAAAGTTGTTTCATTTTCATAAGCAAAAATAGAAAGGAGTGTAGAATTTTTTTCTAAACAATTCTTAATAATATTTTCTAATGCTTCTATAAACCATTTTTCATCACATAATACTTTTATATTTTTATTTAAATGAATTTGCGGATTTAGGTAGTCTAAATCTTCTTCTATTTCATCAATAAGCATTTGTAAATCATATTCTTTAAAACAATATTGGATATTATGAGAATCTAATAAGGCGATGGTTTGTAAGTCATTGACTAAAAGTTGTATTCGTTGTATTTGATGTTCTATTGCATAGAGTTTTTTATTTTGATTTTCTTCAAGTAAAGTTCTGTTTGTATACGGATAGAAGTAATTGGTGTTTTTAATTGATGAGAGATATCTTCGATATAATCCTTTAGTTTTAGCTGTTCTTTTTTGATAGCTTTTAAGGATTGATGATATCTTTTATTAAGTAAAAATAATTTATTAGATAATAAACTTTCTTTGGATTCACCATCAATGATAGAAAAATCTTTTTGTTCAATAATGGCATCACAACACTGTATTAAATAATTCATTTGTTTCTTTTTATTTTTTTGTTCCAAAAAATAAAAAAGAATACTTGTAAAAATAAAGACATTAAAAATATTACTTACCAAAAAAGAATAGATTTCTACAACAATCATTAATACAAATGAAATAATCAGACAAACATGATTATTCTTTTCTTTTTTTATATTTTCCATCGATACCCTACACCCCTTAATGTTTCAATATATTTTCGATTTTGATATTCTCCTAATGTTTGTCTTAATCTTTTTAAATGAGCTGTTAACGTATTATCTTCCACTACATGCCCCGTTATATCTTCAATCAACATTAATAAATAATCTCTGGTAAGCACCCTTCCATGACCTTCTACCAAAGCCACTAATAAAGCAAAAGTAATCGTACTCAATTCTAATTCCTTATTATCTTTAAAAACTTTATGTTTTAACGTATCAATAATTAAATCATCTATATAGTAAACCCCTTGTTGCTTTGTTACTTTTCTAAGGTTACATTCAATTCTGGCACAAAGTTCTTTAATACCAAAAGGCTTACATACATAATCATCGCCACCTTCGTTTAATCCCCTTACAATAGTTTCTTCATCACTTAAACAACTTAAAAAAATAATAGGCACCTCATACTTTTCTTTAATTTCTTTACATAAAGAAATTCCATTACCATCAGGTAATTGAATATCTAAAAGAATGAGATCAATATATTCATTTAATTTCTCTAAAGTTTCTTTTTTAGAATAAGAAACTTCCACAATATAATCCTTATGCTCCAACATTTCCTTTAAAGAATCTGCGATACTTTCATCATCTTCTACAATTAATATTTTTTTCATAATTATCACCATCTCTATCATACCATGCTTAAATGAAAAAAAGATGAAAGCAGTCACTTTCATCTTAAAATTATTTTTCTAAAACAAATAATTGTTTCTCTTTAATACAAATAAGTAAATGTATTAAAAAACAAATACAAACCATTTTCATAGCAGGTGAACTTACTAACATAGGAATAATAAAAAAGCCATATAATACAAGATCCATAAAAACGATTCCAAATAATAAACCTGTATTTTTCTTTAAATCAATACTTTCATGATGCCCTACTTTATAAATAAGCAACAAAATATAAAGAATTCCTACAATAAAAATCATACAATAAGCGATTTGATAGATATTTTCAAAGATTTCTATTTTATGTGTTACTATCGAATTATTAAAATACATGGCACTCATTGTATAAATTAATTCAAAAATATAAATAAGATAAATCAAATACATGTCTAACTTCTTTTTCATAAGACTTCACCCTTCCTTTATTTAAGTATATAAAAGAGATGTGTAAATCTTGTGAAAAGAAAAGAACCAAAATGGTTCTAAAGACGTTTTTTCAACATTGTAATATTTTCTCTTGCCCAAACTTCTTTAAAGCCTATATCAAGAAAAAGATTTTTAGCTGGATTATTTGTTTCAATATCATCACATAAAAAGCGTAGACCACTTTCTTTAGCTTGTTTACATAAAAGTTCTAAAGCAACTTTTCCTTTTCCTAAATGTCTATAAGGATATTCAATGATAATATTTAAAACATATTCTCGATATTCTTCTTCAAAATAATAAGATACTTCACCAATATATTTTTTTATTTCATCATCATAAACATAAGCATAATAATGTTTAGTATCATTCATCCAAAATTGATACCAAGACTTCCATATTTTTTCATTAAAATCAACAGTTCCCCCATTGATTTTATTAAAAGCCATTGTCTTTTTATCTTTTAATAATTTTTTTCTATATTTTAAATCTGTTATTTGTGGTTGTACTAATTTAATCATATTCTTCTCCATAAACAAAAAAATCCTTTATTAAGGACTTTATCTTCACTAATGGGGCGGACGATGAGAATCGAACTCACGAATGCCGGAGCCACAATCCGGTGCGTTAACCACTTCGCCACGTCCGCCAAGTATCTATATCAAACAGTTAAAATATGGGGCGGACGATGAGAATCGAACTCACGAATGCCGGAGCCACAATCCGGTGCGTTAACCACTTCGCCACGTCCGCCGTATCAACTGCATGTATTAATTTACACTATTTCGTATACTTTGTAAAGCTTTTTTATAAAAATATCTACATTATTTTCAATAATTATTATACAATAAAAAAAACAAATAAATGAAAAGGATAAGTATATGAACGAATTAGAAAATTACTATGGAAAATTTTGTGAAGATAAACGTCTTTTAAGGAAGCATGGTCAAGTAGAATATCGTACCTCTATGAAATATATTCATGATTATTTAAAACCAGGTGATCATATTTTAGATATTGGTGCTGGTACTGGTAGATATTCTGTTGCTTTAAATCAAGAAGGTTATGAAGTCGATGCTATTGAACTTGTTAAATATAATTTAGGCATGTTAAAAGCTAAAAAAAGTACTGTTAAAGCTTATCAAGGTACTGCTTTAGATTTATCTAGATACAAGGATGAAACTTTTGATATAACTTTATTATTTGGACCTATGTACCATTTGTTTAGTTATGAAGATAAATTAAAAGCATTATCTGAAGCAAAACGTGTTACTAAAACAGGTGGGACTATTTTAGTTGCCTATGTCATGAATGATTATAGTGTTTTAGTGCACGGCTTTAGAGATGGACACATTAAAGAAGCTCTAAAAAACGGAAAAATTGATCAAAACTTTCAAACACAAACAAATATTGATGATTTATATAGTTATGTAAGAATTGATTTAATTGATCAATTAAATCAAGATTTGAACTTAGAAAGAATAAAAATTATCGCGGCTGATGGTCCAGCAGACTATATGCGTCCTATTTTAAATAAAATGGATGATGAAACTTTTGAACTTTTTATGCAATATCATTTATCTACTTGCGAAAGACAAGATATGATAGGTGCAAGCTCACATACATTAGATATATTAAGGAAGGTGTAATTATGGCAATTATTCAATTAAATTATTTATCAAAAGCATTACTTAGAACAGTTGATGTCACTGTTATCTTACCAACCGATACACTTGACATGGAAAATATGACATATACTAAAAGAAAAGAGTATAAAACACTATATTTACTCCATGGCATCTTTGGTGATCAAAATGATTGGCTTTATGGTACTCGTATTCAAAGATTCGCAAATGAAAGAGGATTATGTGTTGTTATGCCTAGTGGTGAAAATATGTTCTACGTTGATCAAGAAAACACCCATAACCACTATAGTCAATTCATAGGTGAAGAACTTGTAGAAATGACAAGAGCCATGTTTCCTCTTTCTAATAAAAAAGAAGATACTTTTATTGCTGGACTTTCGATGGGTGGCTATGGAGCAATTGTTAATGGATTAAAGTATTATCAAACATTTGGCTATATCGCAGGACTTTCAAGTGCATTAATGTTAGAAGACTGGCTTGATTGTAAACCACCTATCATACAAGGTGTTGATGCTAAAAAATTATTATGAAAGTTTATTTGGTGATATAACAAAACTTAAAGGTAGTGATAAAGATTACTATGCTTTAGTAAAGAAAATTCCTCATGATCAACTTCCTAAAATGTATATGTGTATTGGAACTGATGATTTTTTACTTGAAACAAATAGAAAATATCGTGATTATTTACTTCAAGAAAATGTTGATTTAACTTATGAAGAAGGACCTGGAAATCATGAATGGGATTTTTGGGATCGTTATATTTTAAAAAATTTTTAGACTGGCTTCCTTTAAATAAAAAAAGATGAAGGTTTAAATAGTGGTCACGTAAGCAAATAAGAGCAGGATAACCTGCTCTTATTTTAAATCAATGTTTGATTAAGTCCCCAATGATCAAATTCATGGAAAATAACATAAATATTATCAGCTTCGATTTTCGTTGTTTCATGAATCATTGAATCATTGCTTCTGTAAGCCTTTTTTTTATCCTCAAACTCTGCACTTTTATAAAGATTAATTTCAATCATCATACAAGTTAATTCTTCCCCTTTAAAATACATAATTTGATCATCTTCCATATGAATCATCAAGCTTTTTCTGTTTTACCAGGAATAAGTTGAAATGAGTTCACCTGTCTTAGATTTTATAATATTTTCTTGTCGTAATGTTAATTTATGATTTGTTTTCAATGATATATATGGCATAATAATTCCTCCTTTCTATTATTTATCATTAAAAAATAAATTGAAACTGTTTACAAAATATTTTTTGTAATGATATAATAGACATGCAAAGGTTTTATATAATTTTCTAAAATATCTCAAATATGAAGGAAGTTGTATTTCACTTTATGTACACAATCTCATATTTGCGATTTTATACATAGAGTATTTCCATTTGTAATATTTATAGGAGGTACCAGACATGGCTGTCGGAAAAGTAAAATGGTTTAATTCAGAAAAAGGTTTTGGATTCATCACTAGTGAAGAAGGAAAAGATATTTTCGTTCATTTCTCAGCAATTCAAGCTGATGGATACAAAACATTAGAAGAAGGTCAAACTGTTGACTATGATGTAGTTGAAACTGATCGTGGTCCACAAGCTCAAAACGTTGTTGTAAAATAACAAAAAAGAAAGCTGATACGAATAATCGTTCAGCTTTTTTATTTTATCGATAAACAACAACTGGTAAATTAACATAAATTTGTGAATATAAGCTTCCAGCAAATCCTGTTGGTAAGTTAATACATCCATGTGAACCGCTATTAATATAAATATCTCTACCAAACGTACTTCTCCATGAAGCATCATGTAGCCCTATACCTTTATTAAATGGCATCCAATATGAAACTGGTGATTCGTATTCATATTTCCCATTTGGTTGTTTTGTTCCTCTTAAAACTCTATTTCTTTCCTTATTATAAATATAATATGTACCATTTGGTGTAAGTCTTGAAGGATCACTTTCTTTACCACTTACAAAATCACTTTCTAAAGCAACCGCTCCATCTTTAACAAGCCATAAATGTTGTTTTGTAATATTGATTTCTAAATATGTCGTTCCTAGTCCACCATTTTCTCCTGATGGAAGTTGTCCTGTATGTTCAGGTGTTCTATTATTTTCACTTTTATTTTCATTGATCATTTTTAATAATGCACTTACTTCACTATCAGTAGAAACTCTAAATCCATAAGTTCCTCCACTGACTGTGTGACTTTGTCCATCTTTTCCAGTAAACGTTCTTGTTGCGCCAATGGAATTATATTGACTTGCAAGTTCTTTAACAAAGGCAGTTAATTTTTCTTTAAAAACACTTTCATCTTTTGTATAACTTCCATCATCTTGTTTACTTAACCAAGTAATAAGTGTACTTCCATCTAAAGCAATTTCTTTTCCTTTAGGTGTTGTATATGTAATTGTTGATAAACAATATTCATTTGCTGCCTTTAATTGGTTATTCAAATCTTGATCATCTTTGTAAACTTGAGGTTTAACATAACCATTAGCTTTTGTAACATCTAATTGTTGTTTTCCTTCACTTAAAGCTACCTTGATATTTTTAACTAATTCTTCAGTATTAAATTTTGATCCTAACGTTTCTTCAATAATTGAAAAACTTCCATCTTTATATTGAATATAGGCATCTGTTGGTGCAATTTGATTTTCTTCTTTAGCATGTTCCATTGATGCTATACCATTTGTTAAGTTTTCATCACTGATTTGTATTAAATCAGTTAAAGTATTTTTTTCATTTTTAAAGAATCCTATAAACCAAGCCCATTTATTTTGATTTTTCATTAATTGATTCAATGAATTATCTTTATTATAAGATACACCTAATTGAGCTGATTGTAATACTTCACTTTGTCCATCATTAAAAATCAATTTTAATGATTGTCCATTTACTTTCTTAGATAATTGATCATTTGCTTTTTGTAATGTCATTCCTCCAACATCACTCCCATTGACCATTGTTCCATTTAAAAACTTATCATTGTAATATAGCATTCCTGCTAAATAAACAATAAGAAGAACCAAAACAACGATTCCGCAAATTAAAACAGGCTTTTTATGATTCGAATACCAATTATTCTTCTTTTTTGTCATAAATATTCTCCCTCTCTTACATTTCCGCACCTATTTTATCACAAAATATTTATAGGTAAAGAAAAAGTATGGTATTTATCATAAAAATGATAATCCATACTTTTATAAGATATTTTCTATATATTTCTCTAACTCTTGTATATTTTGATGATAAACAAAGCCTTTCATACCAACTTTTATAGCTGCGTCTATATTTTCTTTTAAATCATCAACAAAAAGGCATTCATTAGCTTTTAGATGATAACGACTTAAAAAATCTTGATAAATATCTAAATTTGGTTTTATTTTTTGATATTTTGCAGATGTATAAAGCTCTTTAAAGTGTTGAAAAATAGATTTTGATTGATAATATTGATAAAATTGCATTGAGCAATTAGACAACAAATAAAATTGATATCCTTTACCCTTATATCTTTTAATAAATTCTTCCATTTCATCAAACTGATCAAAATAATCAAACCAATGTTCAAAAGCATACACAATTAAATCTCTTTTTTCATCAGGAATTTGTTCAATTAATTGTTTTTTGGCATCTTGTAAAGAAAGAACCCCTTGATCAAGTTGTGCCCATTGTTTTGTTTGGAATAAATGTTTAATAATATAATCTTTTTCTTCTAAAGAAGATGCAAGCTGACTTGCAATATAGGAAACATCCCATTTACAACAGACATTTCCCATATCTAAAACAATATTTTTTATCATATGTAAAAAATAGGCAAACTGCCTATTATAATAAAGGATTAAGTTTTTCTAAGATAACATCTTTTCCAACAAAACCACTAATTTGATCAACGGCTTGACCATCTTTAAAAAGAATTAAATGTGGAATAGATTGAATTCCATATCTTCCTGCTAATG
>ENA-OPYX01001216-OPYX01001216.1-human-gut-metagenome-genome-assembly--contig:-NODE-1216-length-14097-cov-3.138225_pt1 | contig 14097 bp, 32 predicted proteins | sample MGYA00242639_ERZ504486 | MGnify/ENA primary metagenome ERZ504486 (study PRJEB26092, sample SAMD00036296) | human gut metagenome | host: Homo sapiens | study: EMG produced TPA metagenomics assembly of... | reverse complement strand
TAAACAACCTCGTTTTTGCGTAATTTTTGAATGGTAGCACTTCCCATAATTCCATCTTTATACAATCTATATGAAGAATAGCCTTGATCGTTCAAGGCTTCCAATACGTTAATTTATATTTTATCATTATAAACACCTCAAAAATATTATAACAATATCAATATTTTAAGTGTCAATATAATCTAAAAAATAGCGTACAAAATAGATGAAAATATAAGCTAAAATTTAGCTATAATGTCAATAGACATAAGCTAAAAAATAGTGTATAATATAATTAAAGATAAGGAAGTAAAAAGCCTTATAAAGTCAATAGACATATAGACTGTTTTAAAAATTGTCTACAATATTAAAAAAATAAATTTAATATTGTAAAGAGTTTTTAAGGCTCTATAAATTTAATAGCACCGTCCAGCGGTTACAAATGGCGGTATATAAATAAAAACTCGTGAAGGCGATTAAATAATCACGATAACACGCTAAAAGCTGATACAGTCCAGCTTTACATAAAACAGATTGAATTAATACCGATTATATCGGCGGTGTTTATAAATCATCGTTACTAAAATTTTATCTGGTGTCGGGTCTGTATTGACGAGCGGCGGCAGTAACGACTGGAGAGCATAACATTATAATTATCTTCGGAGTACAAGACAATGTACAATACATTGTAGGTCAAAGCGTTTGCTTGAGTTTGTAATAAAATTAGTTGCTATTACTAAACAATAAAATCAAAACAAAGGTTGCAAATGAAAACGTAAAGGCGAAAAGTTAGGAAGTTAACAACAAAGAAAATAACAAAACATTTTATTTTTTGACGATGCACTCAAAAAGTTTACAAATGCAACAGATAAATAAATGTAACATATTACAACAGCCGCACATGCGATAATGTAATAATTTACATTTAACATACATCTGTTAATACTTTGTAAAATATCGGGTATTGCTCCGCATGTAAAACCTGTTTTCAATGTTTTTAAGTGTATCAATGAGAGAATAAAAACAAAGGTAAAATAAAAAGGAGTGTTTTATTATGAAAAAATTAGAAGTTTATATTGAGAATTTACATAACGGAAAAAATGCTTGGATTGAATTACCAACATCTGATATTGTAATAAACAAAGTGCTTGAAGAAATTAATCCGGGCGGTCTGCATGATGTTATAATTGCAGACTATGAAACAGATATAATCGGGTTAAAAGTTTCTGAATATGATAATATTTTAGAATTAAATACCATTGCAGAAGAAATTGATAACTTGTCGGAAGATGAGTTAATCGCATTTCAAGCATACTTGGAGCAGTATGCAAACAATATAGAACAAGCACTTGAAGAAGTACGTCAAGGCAATTATAGAATTTATTATAATTGCGACAATATGGAAGATGTCGCATATCAAGTTGTTAATGATTGCGGACTACTTGACGGAGCACCAGAAGAACTCAAGGTATACTTTGACTATGAAGCATACGGACGCGACTTGAGCATTAATGGCACATTTACTCAAGTAGACGACGCTTTTGTAGAGTTATTTTAAGGAGGAATTTATTAAGAGAAATTATATAAAGTTGTTCCGGCAACTATAAACAGGATTTTAAGCCGGAAGCGTTCAGGCGGTGCAATAATCCGCCTGAGGTAATCAAACAATGAAAGGAAGTATATAAAATGAAATTCAGTATAGAGAAAAAATATTGCATTATCCTTAATGTGATGTATGATTCGGAATTTGTAACAGTGAATGTTAAAGGTGAAACAATAGAGGAATTATATAAAAATTTTAATGCAATATATAAAAATCCGTATTGTATAAGCGTAAATGTGTTTTGTATAACAAAAAATAATAAAATAATTGCAGATTATAGACAGAATGAGAAACATATTCTTATAACAAGAGAAAACAGTTATAATTTAATATGGAGTGTTTTATTAAACGCAAGTTTGGAAGACACGACAGAGGAGGAATCTAAAAAGTATGTATTGCGTTTTTATCGTCTTGAATATCAAAGCAAAAAGGCACTTAAAAAGGATACAAAGCTACAACAAAAGATTGATAACTGGGTTAATGATGCGGACTATAACGCAATCAGGAAACAAAGCTATAATAGCAAGGAAGAAGCTATAGAAGAGCTTAGAAAGCATCATACATACATAACGCAAAGTTATAGTTTAAACAAGAGCAAACAGCATTATTATTATGTTAATGGAGTGGTACTATTTGAAGAAGGCAAAGAGGGGGATGTAATAATTGATTATTCACGCTTTTATATTGGCGCTTATGACTCAAATAATATGCTACTTACTGACTATATGGACAGTGTAAAAGATGCTTTTGATTACCTCCGAGAAATGTTAGACGCTTATATGATGTTTGAATAATAAAAAAGGAAGTAAAAGACTATGCAAACACTAAAAGAATATTTAATAAGCTGTATTATTGAACTATTCAATATATTTAATTATATTGACTCAAAAATGCAGTAACAGCGATATTAACAAATAGTTAGAGGGTACTATAAAACTATATAGTGCCTTTTATAGTGTTTATTAATAGGACATTATAAATTTATAAAGGAGGTTATAAAACTATGAGAAGTAGAGCATACAAGAGGAACAAACACGCACGAAAGGCAGATTTTAACGTCTGGAAGGCGGTAAGTATTGCGTTATTTATTGCCTTAATTTGTGCAATGAACACGTTATATAACGGCGGTATAACAGTAAATATTTAAGAATTACGGAGGATTTTATTATGAATTACGGAACACTTGCAAAAATGAAAAAAGAATTTGATACATATACAAATGCTAATAAACAGCATATCATTTATAATTTTAATATGCTAAAAGCAGAAGGCTTGACAGATGCTATAATTGAACAACTTAAAGAGAGAATTTATATGGATGATGACGCGCTTCCTACAAAAAGAGAAACGTACTTGAATCAGGCGGTTGATACTGTCAATAATTGTTTATTGTATATCAACGTATTTTTTAAAGTTGTAAATGTATATAATGCAAAAACCGGTAAGCGACTTTACATTTACAAGGAAGTTATCGGATATGAAATAAGTAAATATTTATTTAATCGTAACGGAGTTATACCGGGAAACGCTTGTCCCGATGAAGTCATTACAAAAGGAAGTATAAGACATCCATATTATAACCGAGTAATAGAAGATGCCGAAATATAACAGCAAATATTTAAGAGTGAAAGGGAGGGAATAGTTAATGTATATAGCAATAGCAAGACATGAGAATATAGCGGCTTACAAGGCTTTAAGAATGGCTGGGATTGAGCCGACTGAAGCAAACATGAACAGATATATTGAGTGTGAGTATCTCTCTTTGAGATAAAAGCAGATGGGAAATATTACTGTTGTTACAATGACGGATTACAGAGCGTATCTGTTGAAGTATCAACTTTGAAAGCAATTTAATATTAAAATAAGAAAAGGAGAATAAAATCATGTGCAGAAGTTTTGAAATTATAAGTGGAAAGAAAAACAAAGGAGATAAAGGACTATTAAAGGGATTAACTAAAATGTATCGTGATGCAAAATATAGTGTTGCAAATTATTCCGATACCTGTTGAGTTATTGGAGATTGATACAAGGTATCAAACGGAGGTTAGAACGGATAGAAGCTTAATGTACCTTGTGAATAATTGGGATGAAAATAAATTATTGCCTTTAATCGGTGTTCCGCATTGGGAGGAAGGCAAAGTATACCTTGTAGACGGTTACGGCAGATGGATAGCAAGTCAGATGGTAGACAAAGAAAAATACACTGATTTACAAGTGTTGCTAATTCTCAATGCACCAAACAACGCAGAAGATCGACTTGAATTTGAAGCCGAGATGTACGCTTACCAAAACAAGCAAGTTGCAAGAATGACGGCGATTCAAAAACATGGGGCAATGGTAGTGTTACACGATAAAGCAACAGAACGACTTGAAAAGCTAAAAGAAAAGTATGGATTTGAGTATACATCTTGTAAAGGCAATAGAAGTGCTTCTGTTTTGGGTTCATATTCTGTCACGCTTAATATATGCAATATTGATGACGGCAAAGCGGCTGAATTTATATTTGACATATGCAAGGGTGCAGGATTTGACCGTAAACCAAACGGATATTCAACAGGAATAATGAAGGTTTTACTTGATATGTACAAGCTATATTCTGAAAATAGAGATAATGTACAGAAGTATCTTGTTGATGAGTTTAGGAAGATTACACCGTTATTGTTAAAGGCAAGAGGCGTTGCAAAGTATCCATTTTTAGATTATAGACTTGCTATGTCTTTATATGTTGAAGATATGATTGTTGAGAGCTTAGGACTTGAGCAAGCAAGAGAAGTTAAAGAAAATAGTACAAAACTTGTAATGATTAAAAAACGTAAGAATATTGCGTAAATGAACGGAGGGATAATATATGAGTATTTCGCAGATGGACTTGAAGCAAAAAGTCCGAGATTATATAAAGAGGGTTGGTATTCCAAAAACGACTTTTTGTAGCCGTATAGGTATCTCACCGAGCTATTTATATAAATGGTTTAAAGGTGAAAAAGAGTTTTCGGATAACTTGGTAAATCGTATAAATAGTTACATAGACAAATTTTAGAAAAAGGAAAGGAGTTATTAAATATGAAAACTTTAGAGCATAGAGGACAGAAAATAATTTGTCAATATATAGATGATAATTTTGGTCGTATTTTAGCAAAGAAAAATATAAATATAGTATTTTGCCGGTGTTTAGTGACAATTACATTGTTTACAAATGTATCGTTGACGGCGTTGTAAAATACGAAATGGAGGACTTGCAAGATAGTTATGTTTATATAACGTCACAAGTGCCAGAGGACGGCTGGGATGCTTTATATAACACTGTACTACATGGAGAATGTAAAACATCAAGACTTAAAATGTGCATTAATCATATATGCACTATAATTAATAAAGAAATTGCAGATGAGAAACTTGCGGAAGGAGTGCCGATATTTGCGCTTATGGCATATCCACAAAAGGAGTATACATCAAAAGAATGGCAGAGAATAGCCTTTTATTTACTTACTTGTGGTTATTGTAAAGAGAATTTTGAAGTTGATACTAACGGAGTAGATCCTAAATGGATAGAAAAAATTAAGGAGCATATAAGAGTATGAGTATATCAGAAGCAATATATAACAATATGTTAGAGGAGAAGAAACAAGCAGTTTTAAGAAACGAATATAAGAGTATAAGAGCTTGTCCTCTAAAAGAAGTCAATGGACGTGTTGACAATTACACAGAGGACAAGCTAAAACATTATTAAAAATGATGATATTTGACAGAAGATAAGAATTGAACGGAGGATTAAAATGTTAGAAAAGTTAATTGATAAAGCTAAGAACGCAATGAAAGAAGCTTTAGTATATGCAGAAAAGATTACAGATGGTCGCACTATGTCAGAAAAGACAAATATACTCAATGCAAACTATTATATGGCTCAATTCCATGCCTATTTGGAGTTGATAGAGGATATTGACTTAGATACATTTGTAAAACTTGATGAAGAAACAATGAAAGACGGAGATAGAGTATTGGAACGTATCGGCAGATTGTATTAATTGAAACGACAATTTCAGACGATTAAGAGAAAGGCGGTTAATATTATGAACACAGACAAATTAGAACAATATCTTGACGAATTATCGGACGGAACGGATTTTTCATTTGAAATATCAGAAGCAACAGATGAAACGATTGAGTTGTATATGCAAGGTGATAATCCTTGTTGTGAAGATTGGTGTATTGAATTTACAATAGACAATCCAACGACAAAGAAAGAATTAACTAAAATTTTGGCTAATAAGATATTGGAACTCTATGAGATTTTTGATGTAGAAGAAGAAACATATCTTATGTTGGAAGCAAAGAGAAACGGGTTTTCGGGAGTGCCTGATGTGGTTGACCTTGTACATAATGAAGAATATAAAGAGAACGCATTAAAAGAATTTGCGGAAAAGTTACAAAATTTGTACAATAATTTAGGCAAAGAGGAAACAGACACAATGAATAAACAGCAATTTTTTGAGTATATTCAAGAAAATTTCAACATTGACGGTGCAAGTCAAAGATTAATTTTGAATATTCTTGATTACGTAGAAGCAAATTATTCTGAAGAAAATGAACAGTATAATGCGTTGGTTTCATTACTTGATGGTACTATTGGATTGGAAGATGCAGAACTGAAAAAAGTGCATATGTAGATTGGAGTGATTATAATGGAATTGCATTTATATTATCTTGATAGGAAATGGACGAAACGTAGAGATTGTGGTCATCATTATAATCTTGTTGTCGATTTAGACAACAAAACATACAAGATATATGTCAGTCCTTTTTATGGGTATGAACGCTCAAACGATATAGAGGTCAAAAGAAAATCGGATATTATAGATTATATTGAATATTTAAAAGAGAATGGGTTTGTAGATACTGATGAGATTTATTGTGGATAAAATAAGAAATTTATAAAAAGATAGGAGGTATATGTTGTGAATTATACCATAGATGAAGTCAAAAATATTTTAGCAAGTAAAAAGTCGCAAATATGCAATTTAGGTATATCGCATACGGTTTTAACAGTAATACAAGATTTATTAGAATATCAGACACCTAAAAATCCATTGCCAAATGGAACGCATAAAGGCTTTAATAATTACTGTTGTCCGTCTTGTAAGCGTCCATTATCTGCAATGTGTGAAGATTTTCAAATGCCATATTGTGAAAATTGTGGTCAGAAAATAAATTGGAATATGAAACGATGATTTGATTAAGGAGGAAAAGAATGTGTTATTTTTAAGAGAGCTTATTCAACAAAATGGACATAAACTTGTGCGATATAACGAAGCAATTGCAGGACATATTTATATGAGTGTTTTTAATTATAGTGAAAAACATGGTGGAACATTCGATAGTTTTAAGTATTATAACGATTACGTTGTTGATATAACAAAATAAGAACGATGATTTGGATAGGAGTGATTATAATGAAATGTAATTATATTGAATATCACAGATTAACAGATCAGATGTTTTCTGGCGTTGCACAAACAGATACACACTTAAATCAGTATACGGAGATTTTAAGACAGTATCTTATAAATGGTGGTGCAGCAAACACAATGTTGAAACTTGGTATTGGAATACAAGTCACAACTAAAAGATTTATGTTATTACCTAAGGAAGTTGTTATGAGAAGATTTATATGGCTCAAGGGTAGTAGAAAGGGAGAATTATTAGATAGAAATGAAATAGAAGCAATTGGAATGTTTCTTCCGGGTGGTGCTTTATATGGAAAAGAAGATAATTACATATGGGATTGAATCAACGATTTCAAGAGGAGGAAAAGAGCATGAATTATACAGTTGAAATAGATAGAAGTGTATCTGCTTTATGTTATTGTTTGGAAAGGCTAAATAATGAAGTAGATAATATTGATGAGTGGCGAGTGAGCGTAAATACTGGCGGTATAAATTATGGAATTTATTTTAATTTTGATATTGAAAATATGGAATTGGAAATTTGCAATCAGTCGGATTATAATGAAGTTTCAAGTCTTGACGAAGTTATAGAAGAAATAAATAGAAATTGTGAATAAATCAAATGTGAAAGGGTGAATTATTATGACAGAAAAAACGAGAAAACTATTAAATCAACTTGCAGATTTGGCAGATGAAGCAAGTGAAACAATATATGATGACGGCAAAGAGGATGGAACGGGTGACATATTAAAGCTATGTGATGAGCTAACAATGAAGATTGACGAGTATTTAGGTAACTGATTGGGAGGTAATAATTGTGGACAAGAATATTATAAATGCGACATTCGTTTCTGTTTGGGACGGAGGAACAGCAATAGAAACGGAATGTAAAATCAATACAATCACACGAGAAGTATTTGATATTATTTCAGTTGAAGCAGATGTTGATGTATTGGAACGTCAATATGTTATCATTGACGGACAGGAATATGACGTTGTATGTGTAGACGGTGCTGACGAAGTAGGAGAGAGTGAGTATTGGTTTAAATAGAAGGTGAGGTGAGTGTTATGCAAGAAATGAGGAGTTTGACAAAAATGAAAAGATATATGATACATGAGAGAGGTAGAGGGTTTTGAATTTCAAACCAATTATGATATGAATACAGAGGAATTTTGGAACGATTTACAACATTCATATAGATCTCTGCATTAGCAGTGGTTGTTTTCATATTCCTCGGAAAATTGAAGATATTATATCAATAACATTTATTGATGAAATGTAGATTTCAAGGAGGTAGTAAAATGTATAGGGTGGAATGGATAGATAGTGAAGGAGATATACAAACGATTAAAGGATTCAAAACAAATGTAGAAGCAAGGGAATATATTAATCAAATGAGTAAATACTTTGATAAATTTGCATATCCAGAAGTGTTTTGGGATAATGAATAGAGGAGGACTAAGAAATGAAAATAAATATAATATATAAATTATACCATGACGGTGATTTTCGTATAGAAAATCCAGAAGAAATTAATTGTCAGAAAATTAATGATTGGGAAATTTGTTCCAAGCAGTCAAACTTGTAGTTGCTGTGGTTTTATCAATGCAGAGACTAAAGATTTATCAGTAAGAGAATGGACATGCCCTAAGTGTGGTGTTCATCACGATAGGGACATCAATGCTGCTAAGAATATTCTTAATGAAGGATTGAGACTGTTAGAGAAAACAGTTTAGTAATATATAAGTACGGTAGGAACTATCGGAACTTACGCTTGTGGAGTTAGTAGGTTACGACGACGTTGAAGCAAGAAGCCATGAAGTCTTTAGCTTCGTGGTGGTTCACAGCAAGGTTTCAAGTCCTTTATATGGGGCATAAAAGGGTGTAAAATGTATATGTAATAAAAATATCACAGAAATTTGTTTAAAAATAGCAAATGGTGGTATATATTAAATGAAAGGTAAATATAGAAAGAGGAGGGATTAATCATGATGGATTTAATGGAAAGCTTTGGTGTTGGGCTATTAGTATGTTTGGGTATAGGTCTTGCATATTTTGTGATTAAAATTATACCATACTTACTATTTGGATTTGATGATACAGATGATAACAAATAATTCACAATGTAAATAAAGAAAGGAAGTAATTTGAAATGGAACTTTTATTAACAATAGGTATGATAATCGGAGCATATATTTTATGCCATCTTGACGAATGGAGATCGGATAATCGAATGACTCCGCCGGGATATGAACATGATTATAACAAGGCAAATTATGACCTTGTTACAAAAGGAAAACAGTATTATTATCAACAGCATTTACAAGGCAAATATGATAAAAAGATAGACGATAAAAACAAACATTGATATATTTTACACTAAGAAGATACTTGCTATAATGAGTATCTTCTTTTTGTGTATGGAGAATATGTTATTGAGGACGGTGAAGTTTATGTGTTATAAGATTGAAGCTCAAAAGAAGTTGGAGGTAAAGTTAAATGAAAAGCTACAAGATGTTCCCAATATCATTAAGGACTTTTTGATAACTTTTAAAAGTAGTCGGACAAAAAATGTTAATTGGTCTTGTATCAAAGATATGTTTGAATTTTTTTTGAAAAACGATATAATACAGAAGGATAGCGTATCAAATATTGATGTGGATGATTTAAAAAAAATATTGCCGATAGACATAATAAAATACTTGAATGGTCTAACATATACCCATAAGATGTCAAGTATTAGAACGCAAAAAGCGATTATCAGTAGCTTTTGGACATACTTAGAAGCGAGTGGAATATGTGAAAATAATATTGTTTATAAAATACCAAAAAAACTATATAGAGTAGAAAAATCAAATGTAGATACGAATGTAAAAATTCCAACACAAGAAGAACTCATTGCTTTTGAAAAAAATGTCAAAGATATTTCTAATGAATTTACAGAATTTAGAAATCTGACAATTATTAAGTTGTTCTGTGGAAGTGGTATTCGTTCAGAAGAATTAATTGGCTTAGATATGAAAGATGTTTTTTTGCAAGAAGAATCCCCTTATATTATGGTGTGGGGCAAGGGGAATAAGGAAGTACAGGATAGAGTACCTTTGTCTTATGAGGCAACAGACTACTTGACTGAATATTTTGAGTATCGTAAGTTATTCATTGAAGAAAAGAAGGAACAAAATAAAAGCATTGATGAAACACCTGTCTTTATCTCAAACAAATGTGAAAGAATAAGTAAGGGGGCTATTGATGACTTTTTTAAACGATATAGCAATGATATGATTACTCCACATATGTTACGGCATTGGTGTGGGTCGCATTTATACGAAGATACTAAAAATATTAAATTAGTACAAAGGGTGCTAAGGCACAAAAATATAGCTGTGACAGCTGAAAACTATGTTCATGTTTCAGATGATGAAGTAGATTCGGCAGTCAAGATGTTGCGTACAGACAGACAAAATGTTGGACAATCTAATCAATTAAATCTTGAGGACAAAATCTTAACTATTTTTAGGGCGAAGATTATGCCGAATTTGTTGAGTATGTTAATCAATAGCGAGGAATGTTCAGAGGAAAATTTTGATGATAAGATTATGAATGTCATTCAACAACAATTCACAGGGTTAATGTAATGATGTATTTAGCCGTTGACTATTCAACATCAATATGGTAAAATAAAGGAAAGATTAAGAGGCGATTAAAATGAAAGAATACAGAAATGCACCTCTATTGATAGAGGTGCAAAAATATGAAAGAGAGTTTACCGAAAGCGGTAAGGCTCTTATAAAAGAAATCACATCAAAAACACCTTACACCGAAGCTCCAAGATGTCCCAATCCGAATGGAACACTTTGTTTTGGTATGCCGGCAATAGATAATGACGGTACATCATATTGGATTGAGGTCACAGGTTGGGAAGAACCAGTAGTTGGATATAGATGTGGAAATGGTCAAGGATGTTTTGCGGTAGAGGACTTTAGAGTCAATAATGTAGCAGACTTCATTAATGATAAAATTAAATTTATATTTAATTAAAAAATTGGAGGACATAAAATAAGTTGGACAAATAAATTTGAAGGCAAAACTAATGATGAATTGATAAAGTTATATTCACAATTTCTTAAAGCAGAGAAATCAGGAAATTTTGAAAGAGATACTGAACTTGGGAGAATTAAAGAAAAATATGAAGCGGAATTCGCCTTACGAGCTATGTTTGTATTACAGGTAGAATTGACACATGTAATATCGGACAGGTGGTATAATGAAAAATTAAAAATAACACAATAAATTAGGAGTGATATTTATATGGAGAATAATGGAAAAATATGTAGTAATCTGCTATGCAGTACATGAAGGAGAAAATTGAAAGATATAAAACATTCGATAATAAAAAAGATGCGTACATATTTGTAAAAGAAGATTCACAAAAATTTATATAAACAAAAAGCCAATATTCAGATGATGATTGGAATTGCAAGATTGAATTTATCATGTGGAGATGATGGTGTAGCTTATTTGTCAGTGGATGACAAAGAATATATATGGACTTGGGAAGTCATTGAAATAAATTAAGGAGTGATATAATGAGGTTGCCTATACAATTTATATATACTGAAAATGGCATAAAAAAGATTCTATTGCCGAAAATGAACGAATGAATTATGTAGATAAATTGAATCGTGATTTATTGAAAAACAACTTAAAAACAAAGAAATGTTAGTTTTATTAAAATGATAGGTAATATATTATGGAAGAAAAAATTGCACCATTAATTTTGACTCAAAAAGTCAATAAGAAATATCCGAATGTTTGGAAACAAGTAGAAGATATGAGAAAAATGAACGGTAAAGAAGTTAATTGGGATACTCGCTGCTATGTGCCTATAGGCGTGGGTATTGCTATTGCAAGTGACGGAAACGATAATATTAATTTGGGTATAATATCAGAAGCCAATATAATTGTTGCAACTGCTACATGGAGATTGTATAAACAAATCTTCAGCTTTGATAAAGATATGGAAGATGTTCTTACTGAACAAGGAAGTGAAGATTTAATTATACCAATCGAAGTTTTAAGTAATCTTCCATATCCCTGTATTTACATAGCAGTAAACGATGATGAGTACAATGGATTCTTCGTCTACTTTGAATCAGATACTAACAACGGAGAATTGGAATTGCGATTTTTGTTTATAAATAATGACTATTCAGTTATGCCTATTTCTTTACATCTTATAGAAAATGGTACAATCAAAGATGGAATTAACCGAATGTTACAAGAAGTAGAAAAGAATTCATCAAAGAATTTTGTTGATAAAGATTATATTGATTTTGTAACAAACTTAATAACATCAAAATTGCAACTTGTGTTATATATCTGTGCACAGAACAGCGAAATTACTGAAGATGAACGACAAAAATACATAACTCGTAAGCCCCAAAAAAAAGAATACATAAAAGATAAATATAGAGAAATTCAAAAATGGAATTGTGGCACTCAAACCGGAAATATTATTCGCCAAATAAAACAAAATAAGGTTAAATCTCATATTGTTTATAATAATTCGGGAGTGGAAGCACATGGTTCTCCGAAACGCCCACATACACGGCGTGGACATTGGCATCATTACTGGAAAGGAGAGAGGGGCTCAAGTCATAGAAAATTAATTTTAAAATGGCTTGCACCAATATTCATAAAAGGATATGATGTAAATGATAATGTTGTAACCACAAATGTATTCTTAAAAGAAAATGGAAAGGTGTGAAATAATAATGTATACAGTAGAAAATTTAGAGATGATGGGCAGTGTATATGCCCAATTAACTCAGTTAAAAGGATTTAACGATCCATTTCAAGGGCAATGTGATATGTTTCCTATGAGAAGTATCACAACAATGATTAAACGAACTATGCCTTATATATCCGATGAATTAAATCAGGAAATTGGTAAACTAATGGATATGTTGGACGTTGATGAAATGGACGAACTTATAAATAAACCAGTTTCAATGGAACTGCGAATGAACTTTTGGAAAGGATATAATAAGAAAGTTTGATTGTTTTGCGAAAGGAAATGGTATTATGAAGAAAAGACTGTTATATTGACGAAAAATATCTTCTTTGGTATAATAGATATATTATATTGTAAGGGAGATAATCAAATGTTCAATAATGAACAAGATTTTGAAGAATGGAGAGTCGATTGCTTAAACAAGGCAAAAGAAATTCTCACTATGGACAAAGAAAAGAAAATAATCGGAGTAAAAAATAGAGACGACAGCGAATTGACTGCCGCCTTTATTTTTTTTGTGTAATTTAATTTGATAATATTAATGCGAATGATACTATGTCAAGTATCACCGTAAGAATACAGACAGAAATCATTATATTAAAAATCATTTTTGGTTTAATTAATTTGTTATGTAAATAATTCCAATATTCTTCTGCGTAAGCTATTGGAATTTCTGCAAATAAGGATAAATCTTTAGCATTTTTAAATATGTAGGCAACTTGTTTTTTGGTGCGATTAAAAGACAAGCCATTAAATTTGCTTCTTGTTCTTCTTGTAGAGAATCGGAAGTATGCCCCAATACATAATGAGCAATCTCATGGAATATGTAGAAACGCCAATACATAGACGTTTCATCAAAGTAAATTATATATGAAGGTACTTTACCTGATTCCTTGTAAAGAATAGCAGGAGTGGAGATTAACGGATTGGTACCGGCAAAATCTTCTACTGCTTGAGATCTTACTTTAAAAGATATTTGTAATTGAGTGCATAGTAAAAATGGATTACAAGGGAAACTTGTAAACTGTTTTGTATAGATTTGTGCAATATCCAATAATTGTTTAAAACTTCTCATCTTCGACACCTGTCATTGGCAAATGAGCCAATCCTTTCATATAAATTAATGCAAATTCTTTTGATTTTGAGTCTAAAAGATTCCATAATGATAGAACGTCTTGTTGTTCAGAGGACAAGACATTATTATCCACATTGTCCTCAATTCCGGCAAAAAATTGAGAAAGTGAAATATTTAGACCGTTACAGATTTTTATTAAATTAT
>ENA-OPYX01001214-OPYX01001214.1-human-gut-metagenome-genome-assembly--contig:-NODE-1214-length-14098-cov-3.475986_pt1 | contig 14098 bp, 15 predicted proteins | sample MGYA00242639_ERZ504486 | MGnify/ENA primary metagenome ERZ504486 (study PRJEB26092, sample SAMD00036296) | human gut metagenome | host: Homo sapiens | study: EMG produced TPA metagenomics assembly of... | reverse complement strand
GCGGTCTGCAGGGCTTTCTCGATACCTCCGATATCTGCTGTACGGCTGTCATTGAAGAGTACCGAACTTACTACCAGCAGTTCGTTGTCACCGATGTCATCTCCGTTTAACGGATCGTCCTTGGATGTCATCACCGGTATCTCTTCCGAAGTAATCAGGGTCTGCATTTTCACCTTCTACCAGTTCTTTCTGTGCGTCGGTCAGAGCATCCCAGGCTTCTTTGGCTTCTTTACACTGTTCGTCAGTGTTGTCGTTTCTTTCCTGCACATAGATCTGATCGATCAGGGCTGCTACTTTATCTGCTGCCTCCTGGTCAGATGCACTGTCGTCTGTTGCTTCTTCTGTTGCTTCTTCTGTCGGTTCTGCTTCTTCTGTGGCTTCTGCATCCTGTGTTGTTTCTGTTGTTGTGGATGCACTGTCATCCTTTGCTGTGTTTCCACATCCTGTCATCATGGACATGGTCATAGCTGCTGAAAGCATCATCACTACAATTTTCTTTTTCATCTCATGGTTCCTCCTGTCTTTGTCCTTTTGAGATTGTGTACCACGGTGGTACAGGACGGCTCTCCGAAGAAGGTTGTCTGGGGTCTTGCCCGCATGAAACGTAAAAAACCTCCGTCCGGAGACGAAGGTAGTAGGTACTACATTTGGAATTCTTCTTATAGTTTCAGAATCAGTTTTAGGGATACCAGAACCGTTTAACGGTTATAGATGTTTCTTTCACCATAAGTGCCGGAAAAACCATTTTATACAAGCAAACAGGTTTTTCTTTCGTACTGCCAATTCCTCGTGGCCTGAACTTTCGTTCCCGTACTGCGCAAAGGCAGGTCTCCCGGCTGATCGTTCAAGCGGTTTGACACCTTCCCGGTTTCCCAGTGGTTTTTGTCTTCCCTCGCGAATCACGGTGACGAGTTCGTACAGGATTTGCACCTGTTTCCCTTTTCACCGGATTAACAGAAATCTTCTGTCATCCGACACCTTACGCTTTTCTATGTGGTCGATATTCGGTAATTTTTACCGTTATCTTTTTAACAGAATGAGTATATCATTCTGCGTGCATACTGTCAATCATTATTCCGTGATTGTTGGAAAAACTCACGAAAAAATACACCGGATGCTGTGCTGTCTGCTCTCACACCGTTTTTCAAAATATGATTTTAAATATACTCCGTGCTCACAGAAAATCCGCCGGCATGCCAGCGGATTTTCCCTTATTCTCATTCTTTATTTGTGAAACAGTTCTCCTGCTGCCATCTTATCCGTTAAATGTTCCCTGCAAAACTGGATAAATGGTCCCATGCAAAAAGCATACACCAGAGTAGCCAGTCCCAGGTCTCCTCCCAGAGCAAACCCGACAGCACAGCACACCACATCGGTACCGATTCTCACTGCGCGGAAGGGAAATTTTGTTTTCTCTGCAATTGTCAGTGCCTGTGCATCGTATGGAGATACCCCAAGTTCTGAAGAATAGTACAAAGCTGAAGAAATAGAAATCAACAGTACAACGATCAGCAATAAGATAACACGAACTGCCATTGAGGGATGTTCCCCCACCACTTTTACAACTGCTTTTCTGGTGGCGTCTGTAACAAATCCGCTGAAAAACAGATTGACAACCGTTGCAATTCCAAGTAATTTTCTATTAAAAATAAATGCTATACTCAGCAAAACGGCACACACCACAATATATACGGTCTGATATGTCGCATGAAAGGCATTGGAAAAACCGAAAATAATAACACTAAACGGATCCACTCCAAGTCCCGAAATCTTTTGAAGCCCCACAGAAACAGCAGTCAGTGCTATTCCGATTACCGCCATCGCGATACGAACCCCCAGATTATTCTTTTTTGTTCCCATAATAAAAGATCCTCCTTCTCTTCCTCTCTCCTGAAAATCAGATTTTCATCTGTTTTTTATAACAAAATCATTCTGAACTTCCTTTCTTGTGTTTTAACACAAAAGACAGTATAATAATTTCACAGGAATTCAGCTATCACAATATCTGCAATTTCTATAACAAAATCAACATAATCCGAGGTACCGCTTATGTCAACAAACTGTCCTGTCATTTCCACCCAGAAAAATCTGAAAGAAAATCAGCTTCATGGCAGCCATGATTTTCCGGTTGATATCCACATGGATTATTTTCCAGTGTCGGAAAGCGGGGAACATACCCTGTATGTTCCCATGCACTGGCATCCGGAAGTGGAATTTCACTATCAGCTTCAGGGATCTGTACGGATTCAGGTTGAATTAACTGAATATGTGCTCCACCCCGGAGAGGTGCTCTGGATCAATGCCAAACAGCTGCACGATTGTCATCCTGTGGGAAGTGAAACAGCAGTATCTCATACCATTATCTTTCACCCAGCTTTTATCTACGGTACCGAGTCCAATATTCTTTTCCGAAAATACGTAAAACCTCTGCTCGGTAATCCGGCAACTCCTGCACTTTATATACGTCCGGAAGATCCTGAACAGCAGATACTTCTGGATATTCTTTACAAGTGTGGAATTCTTCATCAGGAACAACCGGAAACCTGGGAATTGCAGATTCTCTCCCATCTTTCCACCACCTGGGGACTTCTCTGGAAAATGAGTCAGCGACCTGGTTTTACGATCGCTCCCGCCAAAAAAATATCCAGAGACAGAAAAACACTGGATACGTTTCTTACTTATATTCACTCTCATTATACCGGTAAAATATCTTTGAAGGATCTTGCAGATGCAGTCTCTGTAAGTCCCGGGGAGTGTGAAAGACTCTGCAAACGTCTTCTCCACCAGACACCGATGAATTATCTGATGACTTACCGTATCGAACAGAGTATTCCTTTGCTTGTCAATACCTCGTATACCATCACAGAGATCGCTTTACAGGTTGGGTTCTCCGGTGCCAGCTATTATACGAAAATCTTTCACCGTATCATGGGAATCACACCAAGCGATTACCGCTGCCGGATCCGTGGAGATCTTCCCGGTTGATACTGCTAGAGCATGTCTGAAAAAGGCTTTTATATACAAAAAGAACATGTATTTTAACTATTAATATAATTAAAATACATGTTCTTTTTCTTTATGCAATCCCCGGGTCCACCAACAGATTGTCTCCATCCGCCGCAGAGGTTGCCAGATAATCGCACCGCTCGTTCATCTCATGGCCGTCATGACCTTTCACCCAGATAAATTCCACCTGGTGTGGTTCTTTCGCCTGTAACAGACGTTTCCACAGATCCACATTTTTTACCGGCTCATTCTTTCCACGCTTCCATCCTTTTTTGATCCAGCCATCGATCCAATGCTGGTTGAAGGCATCTACCAGATACTTGGAATCGGAATATAACTGAATCTGGCAGGGACGGTTCAGGGCTTCCAGACCCACGATCGCTGCCATCAGCTCCATCCGGTTATTTGTCGTCTTTTTATATCCTGCGGAAAGTTCTTTCTCGTGAAGATTTCCATTTCGATCAGTATAATGCAGGACACAGCCATATCCTCCCGGTCCGTCCGGGTTACCTCTGGCTGCGCCGTCGGTATAGATTTTCACTAACATAACAGTTCTCCTTTTATTTCCACACACCGGTTTCTTCAAAGTGTTTCGCGCTCTCCTGTGCCGCCTCGATAATCTTCGGATCATAACCGATCATAGCAAGCAGGCGGATCGCATTTCTCGTCATGGCTCTGCCGGTGCGGAGTTTATAGTCAAATACCACATCATTTTCCTGAATCTCTTCCTCAAAGTGATAGTTATCATACTCTTTTTCCAGGACATAGGACAGTTCGATATCGTGCGTTGCCGCCATGGCAAGAACTTTCGGTTTTGCCAGAGAATGCAGGATCTGTGAGGATGCGGCGATTCGCTCGATGGTGTTGGTTCCGCGAAGAACCTCATCCACGATACAAAGCACCGGTTCTGGTTTCTCACACTCTTCCAGAATTCGTTTCAGAGAACGGATCTCTACCATATAGTAGCTCTCGCCACCTGCCAGATTGTCCCGCAATGCCATAGAAGTAAGAACCTTCATAAAACTTCCACAGTAATCCTTTGCAATACAGGTGTGTACGGTCTGAGCCAGAATGGTATTGATCGCAATGGTTTTTAAAAATGTAGATTTTCCGGAAGCATTGGATCCGGTGATCAGCACTCCCTTCTGCATCTGTATGCTGTTTGCAACCGGATCGCCGATCAGCGGATGATACAGTTTCTCCACTTTCAAAGATGCACCCTCCCGGTCATTCACTTCCGCGAATTCAGGTTGGCTGTAATAAGGCAGACTCTCCCGGAACGAAGCAACCGCAATCAAAGCATCTAACTCTCCCATCGCCTGATACATATCTTCGATGGTAGATTCATTCCCTTCTACATGTTTCAGCATCGAATAAAACTTGATAAAATCCACCTGAAAGATAATGCGAAGATAGGAGACAATGATTGCTTCCAGACCGTCCTGTACAGAATTCGTCGAAGCCACCAGAAAAGCACCCCGGCGGAAACTTTTCATTTTCTTTCTGCCTGTTCGGATCCGGTCAAGATAGGTCTGAATCACCGGATTGTCCAGTTTTTCAAACTGATCCGCTGCCCGCAGAAGACGAAGGATACAGACAAAGCAGTTCAGATACGGTTCAATCCTTTTGGAATCCCGTGTATGAACCACCGCACTGACGCAGAGCATCAGAAGCAACAGAAACATACACGGGATCGGGCGGATCAGCGTAGCGACAATTGCCGCTGCCGAAAGTCCTGCAAGCAGAGGGTATTTTCCTCTTCCTCTGCGATCCACGTCTTTCAATGCATCGATATAATCCGCAATAGACATTTTCCAGATCTTTTTGACCTCATTTACCCGTGTCAGCACCTGAATCCGTTCTTCTTCATGGGTCTGAAAATATGCAATCAGCCGTTCTCTTTCATCCAACACGTTTCGATCCATCTGCGGCTGGCGCAATATCTGGTAAAGTACATCTTCGCCGCAGGAAGAAAGTGTATTGTTGATACGTATAAAAATTTCATCCATCTGCAGATCGTTCCAGGTGATATCATCGATCATAAACTGCTCTCCCTCATTCCGTTTCGCATAATGGGAGATGCTTTCCAGTTCCTCCTGGGTATATTCCCGATCCGGTACGGTTCCCCACCGCTGTTTCAGATGCCGCAGAAACCATTTGCGCTGCCGGATCTTATCCCAGATGATCATGGCAGCGCACAGGATCAGGATGCCCCCTGCCGTGAGCAGGGTTATCATCCATTCACTTTTCATTTATTTGATATCCTCTTTGATGAACCGTTTCATGCCTTCGCAGTTGCAGGCTCTGAACGGTTTCCTCTACTTACTCCTGTTTCAGGAATCCCTCAAAGATTCCCAGTGTCTCTTTGGTTGTCTCTTCGGTATGGGCATTGGATAAGAACATTGCCTCGAACTGGGACGGTCCCAGATGGATACCATGTTCCAGCATATAGTGGAAGTAACGTGCAAACTCCTCTGTGTCAGAAGTTTTTGCGTCTTCATAATTTTCCACATCCTGATCGGTGAAATAGATACATCCCAGAGATCCGATATGGTTGACTTTCCATGGTTTTCCGTATTTTTTCACCAGTTCTTTCATACCTTCATACAGCTTTTCTCCCATCTGGCTCATATGAGTATAGATTTCCGGATGATTTTTCAGGATTTTCAGCTGTGTCAGACCTGCGGCCATAGCTACCGGATTACCGCTCAGAGTTCCTGCCTGATATACATGGCCTACCGGTGCGATCACTTCCATGATCTCCCGTTTTCCGCCAAAAGCACCTACCGGCATACCGGCACCGATGATTTTTCCGTAAGTTACCAGATCCGCCTCGATTCCGAACCGCTCCTGCGCACCACCGAATGCCAGACGGAAACCTGTAATTACCTCATCAAAGATCAGAACTGCACCATGATTCGTACAGAGTTCACGAAGACCTTTTAAGAAGCCTTCCTTTGGAAGTACCACACCCATATTAGCTGCGACCGGTTCCACGATCACGGCTGCGATCTGTCCTTCGTTTTCTTCAAACAGCATCTTAACGCTTTCGAGGTTGTTGTATACAGCCGTCAGGGTATCCTGGGTTGCTCCCGCCGGTACGCCGGCACTGTCCGGGATTCCTGCCGTCATCACACCGGATCCTGCTTTTACTAACAGAGCATCGGAATGTCCGTGATAGCATCCGGCGAATTTGACGATTTTATTTCTTCCTGTATAGCCTCTTGCGGCACGGATCGCACTCATCACGGCTTCTGTTCCGGAATTGACCATTCGTATCATCTCGATGGACGGAATATTTTCACAGATAAATTCCGCCATCTCCACCTCGATCTCGGTAGCCGCACCGAAACTCAGACCGCTCTCTGCTTTCCGGATCACGGCGTTCAGAACTTCCTGATTGTTGTGTCCGAGAATCATCGGTCCCCAGGAGCTGATATAATCAATATATTTTTTGCTGTCTGCATCCACTACATATGGGCCTGATGCGCCCTCGATAAATCTTGGAGTCATCCCTACAGAACCATAGGCACGTACCGGGCTGTTGACACCTCCCGGGATAACTTTCACTGCTCTTTCAAATAATTCATCTGATCTGCTCATTATCCGATTCTCCCTTCGTCCATACATTTTGCCAGTTCTTTTGCATAATACGTCAGATAAACCTGTGCGCCGGCACGATAGGTACTCACTGCCATCTCGCACATGATTCTCTCTTCATCGATCCAGCCTTTCTGTGCCGCTGCTTTCACCATCGCGTATTCTCCGCTGACACTGTAGGCTGCTACCGGAACGTTGGTCACTTCTTTTACTTTTGTGATCATATCCAGATAGGAAAGTGCCGGCTTTACCATGATGATATCGGCTCCTTCATCCACATCAAGAAGGGCTTCTTTCACACCTTCCCGGCTGTTGTGCGGATCCATCTGGTAACTTTTTCTGTCTCCGAATGCCGGAGCAGAATCTGCCGCTTCACGGAACGGTCCGTAGAACGCAGATGCGTATTTTACTGCATAGGACATAATTGGAATCTCTTTGTGACCGTTTTTATCTAACATCCTGCGAATCGCCAGAACACGGCCATCCATCATATCGGAAGGTGCCACCATGTCCGCACCTGCCTGTACATGGGAAAGGGCTGTCTTGGCCAGCAGATCCAGAGTGCTGTCGTTTCCACTTCATGCCCGCAAAGCATGCCACAGTGCCCATGACTGGTATATTCACACAAACACACATCGGTAATATAATACAGCTCCGGGAATTTTTCTTTTCCCACCTGCAGCGCCCGCTGTACGATGCCATCCTGGGCATACGCCTGACTGGCAATCTCATCTTTGTGATCCGGGATACCAAAAAGCATCACACTTCCCACACCTGCTTTCGCCAGGCGTTCCAGTTCATATGGCAGACGATCCAGCGTGTAGCGGAACTGTCCCGGCATGGACGGAATCTCATCTTCTCTTCCGGTGCCTTCCTGTACAAACATCGGATAAATCAGGGAAGACTTGTCCATCCGGGTCTCCCGTACCATCTTTCTGATTGTCTCTCCTCCGCGGAGTCTTCTCGGTCTCTTTATCATATCCATGAATGTTCTTCCTCTTTTCTTCTGTCACTTTCTATCTTAGCTTGGTTTCTTTCTCTCTGCCGTCCGCTGTTTTCCTGCTTTCGCTACAGAGTGAATTCCCTGCAGATATTCTCCTCATTACATCAGTAACTTCCGGATATCTGCCCTTTCAATTTTATTACCAGTTCCACCAGACTGTCAATAGATGCTTCTTTTGCGACTGCAGTTTTCATTCCGTATCGTAACGCTTCCTCCTGCGTCTGTTTTCCGATACAGGCTGCAAGAACTTTCGTATAATCCAGTCCCTCTGTGGCAGCTACAAAGCCTTTTACCGTTGATGCACTGGTAAATACGGCACAGTCGATCTTCCCTCTCTCAAACTGTCCTTTTTCATCGATCAGATCCTGATTCTCATAGAATGTATCATAAATTGCCACATCATCTACTATAAGGTCTTCTCTTTTTTCCAGTTCTTCGATCACTTCTTTATTGCCGATTGCCGCTCTTGCCAGTAAAATCTTTGCTCCCGGCTCACACACTTTCGCCATTTTTACTCCAAGAGATGCCCCATCAAAAACTTCCGGCATCAGAATCAGGATACAGATTATGCTTTCTTTAATGCATTTTTCTGTTCCTCTTCCGATGGCGGCAACTTTTTATCTGTCCCAGTGCGCGGATATCCTTTTCCGGCTTCCATCAGCAGTTCAAAGAAGATTCTTACACCGCTCGGACTGGTAATGCAATCCACTGATAGGTGTCAAGTTTTTCAAATACCCGGGAAAGATTTGTTCTGTCTTCCACCGGTTTCACACCGATCGCCGGAAGTTCCAGCACCTCGGCTCCCTGTTCCCGCAGTTTCTTTGCCATGCCGGAAACCAGTTCTTTCGGACGGGTTACCAGAACTTTATAACCGGCAAGCGGCAGTTTTTCATACCAGCCAAAAGTATCTGCCACCTGACAGACCTGTCCGACCACAATAATTGCCGGTGTCTGGATCTTCGCCGCATCGGAGGCCTGTTTTAATGTATTCACCGTAGCCACTACTCTTTTCTGCCCCGCGGTAGTTCCCTGTTGTAAAACAGCCGCAGGTGTCTCCGGATCCATACCGGCTTCAAGAAGCCCTTTACAGATATCTTCCATCGCCGTGATTCCCATCAGGAATACCAGCGTTCCTTTTGTTCTGACCAGGGCTTCAAAATCAATGTTATAACTTTCTCCTGCCCGTTTGTGACCAGTGATCACATGAACAGAGGAACAGAAATCCCTGTGTGTGACCGGAATTCCGTTATAGGCCGGAACCGCGATACAGGAAGTTACACCAGGTACAACCTCATATGGAATTTTATGTTCGCACAGAAGTTCCAGTTCTTCTCCACCACGTCCGAAGAGAAACGGATCGCCACCCTTCAGCCGTACCACCCTTTTTCCTTCCTGCGCTTTTTCCAGAAGAACTTTATTAATATTTTCCTGCTTCATCGTATGATGCCCAGCACGTTTGCCCACGTTGATCTTCTCCGCATCCTCCGGTACCATTGTCAGCACACCGTCACCTACCAGACTGTCATATACCACAACTTCCGCTTTTGCAAGGATGTCTTTTCCTTTGATGGTAAAAAGTCCCACATCACCCGGACCTGCACCTACCAGCCAGACTTTTCCCTGTCTACTCATTTTTTCCAACCTCCCAGACCAGTTTTTTTGCCAGATTCACACCCAGGGTCTCCGGATCTTTCACAGAGCCTCGCATCGTTCCGATCTTATGTTTTCCGGTACTTTCCTGATAATACAGACCGCGCAGGAAAATCTCACCACCTTCGATTACCGCATGGGCCGCCACCGGAGAGGAACATCCGCCATCCAGATATCGGACAAAGGCACGCTCACAAAGTGCTGCAATCGTTCCCTCTCTGTCTGCAAAACGCTCCATATACGAATAATCTTCTCCCTGTCGTCCCTGAACTGCAAGAATCCCCTGTCCTGCTGCCGGAATCACTTCATCCGGCTCATAATATCTGGAAATCCGTTCTTCCAGTCCCAGTCGTTTTAATCCTGCTGCTGCCAGGATCAGTCCGCTGTACTCTCCACCATCCAGTTTGTTCAATCTGGTCAGCACATTTCCACGAATACTTTTAAAGGTCGCTTCCGGATACATCTGCTGCAGCTGCAGGATTCGTCTCTGACTGGAACATCCAATCGGTTTCGACAGATCCAGGTTGTCTGCACCTTCCGGAAGCACCAGCACGTCTCTCGGATCTCCCTTTTTTGAAAATGCCACGATCGGCAGTTCTTCCGGAACTTCCATCGGCATATCTTTCAGACTGTGCACGGACAGATCGCTTCTTTTCTCCATCAGTGCCTTATCCAGTTCTTTTACAAACAGTCCTTTACCGCCCACTTTATCCAGCGTCCGGTCCAGAATCTTATCGCCGGTTGTTTTCATCGTAAGCAGACGGATCTCTTTTTGCGGACATTCTTTTTTTCAGATATTCCATCACCATTTCACTCTGGATCACCGCCAGACGGCTCTCCCGGCTTCCGATGCAGATGGCATTGTTTACCATAGCCTCGATCTGTTTTCGAAGTTCGGCAGTTCCTTTATGGTCTTTACCCGATCCATTGATGCCGATCACATAGGGATCTTTCCGGATCACTCCCGGAAAATGAAAATCACATTTTCCCTGATTGCTTGCCACATTCACAAGAGCACCCAGACACTTTGCCACACTGTAGATTCCATTATTTAATTCGGAATCATTGGTGGCAGCCAGCACCATCCAGGCATCATAAATATCTTCTCTCTGATATTTTCTGTGGAAAATCGTAATTTTTTCTTCTTTTTCCAACTCTTCCAGCTCTTCGGTCACTTCCGGTGCCACCACGACGATCTGTGGTTCAAACGGAAGTAAGGTCTTTACCCGTCTTGTGGCAATAGCTCCCCCGCCGATCACCACGATCTTTTTTCTCACTGATATCCACAAATAAAGGAAAAAAAGCGCTATTCTTCATATACTTTTTCCAGTCCTTCCACACAATCTATAAACGCATCCGTCTCCAGGGTATCCCTCAGCCCGAAGATCATCTTCGTCACTACTTTTCCCGCTGCCGTATCGATAGATGCTTCCAGGTCTTTCCGCTCCTGTTCGCTCAGCGGAAGTTTGCCAAGAATCTTATGTAACCGGAGATTCAGATCCGTCACCGCGTCCTCTTTGATCTCCTGAATCCGCGGAATCAGCGCCCGTCCCTGATACCAGACATAAAAATCATTGATTTCTTCCTGAATGATGGCTTCTGCCTGTTCCATCGACTGTATCGTTGCCGCACTCGGTCCGCTCAGTTTGAAATCATCGATGGTATACAGTTCCACGCCTTCGATCTCACTGAGTCCCGGTTCCATGTCCCGTGGAACGGCAAGATCAATAAAAACAATCTGTTTTTTCAGTGACAGCTGTTCTACCTGTTCTTTTGTCAATGTATAATTCGGGCTTGCTGTGGCACTGACCACCAGATCACAGCCCGGAAGAAAATTGAGACGTTCTCCATAATTGATTCTGGAACATCCCATTGGGATCGTCACCACACCGCTTCGGTACTGCCGGACGGTAACCGTCACATCCGCACCGGTTCGTTTCAGAGACTGCGCCGCCAGTTTTCCCATCTCTCCGTTTCCGATAACCATACATCTGGCATCCGAAAGCGGGAATTTCCGTTCTTTTAGCATCTCAATCGCCTGATCCATCGCAGTCTGATTTGCTCTGGAGAAAATAACATTTGTCTTTACTTTCTTTCCGGCCGTCACCGCTTTTCGAAACAGCACTTCCAGTACATTATCCGTCACAAAGGCCTCTCTCGCCAGCGTCAGCGCATCCTTGACCTGTGTGATGATCTGATCTTCCGCCAGAATCATGGATTTTAACCCGCTGGTCAGATGAAACAGATGGTCCACGGCTTCTTCCTCGTTTCGCTCCACAAAATATTCCCCGTACTGGGTTGGATCCACTTCTTTTATCTTGCAAAGTTCTTCTAACAGTGTTCCGTTCCAGTCAGCCTTCGTACTCGCCCACAGTTCCATACGGCTGCAGGTGGACAGGATCACGCATCCCTGGATCCCCGGTATTTTCTTCAGGCGTTCCATGGCCGCTGTCGCATTTTTCTTTGTAAATGAAAACTGGCACGGATATCTACATTCGCTTTATTATAATCGATTCCGATCATCGATATACTCATTTTTTGTTCCTCCCTGACAGCATTTTATCGCAACTGTTCAGTTTTCTCACAGTTACAGGGCAAAATGCATTACGAGTTATCATACCACATCTTTCGCTTTTAGAAAATAGTTACACTGTTTTTTCTACAGACAATTGACAAAAAGTGATTAATAAAGGTACACTACATAGAGAGGAATTATCACTATTGATGAAAGGAACAAAACCTTATGTCTAAAACAAGAAAAGCGATTCTGGTGGTCAGTTTCGGTACCAGTTTTCTGGATACCTGCAAAAAGACCATCGATGTGATTGAACAGCGCATCGGAGAACATTTCTCCGATTATAAGATTTACCGTGCCTGGACCAGTAAAATGATCATGGCAAAACTTCTGGAACGGGACAATATCCGGATCAACAACGTAACCGAGGCCATGGAACAGATGATCACAGACGGCATCACAGAAGTGATCGTACAGCCTACCCATGTGATCAATGGTATTGAAAATGATCTGATGAAAGAAGATGCTCTTGCGTTCAAAAATCATTTTGAACGCATCACTTTTGGTGATCCGCTTCTTACCACGCAGCAGGATCATGTGGAGATCGTCAATGCCATCTGCCAGGAGTTCTCCAATCTCCCGGCAGACTGTGCACTGATCCTTATGGGACATGGAACCAGCCACTATGCCAATGATGTCTACGCAGCGCTTGATTATCGTTTTAAAGATCTTGGATTTTCCAATATTCATCTGGCTACCGTAGAAGGCTATCCGACACTGGAAAATGTCACCCGTATGGTAAAAGAACAGGGAGCAAAAAAAGTGATCCTCACACCTTTCATGATCGTAGCGGGAGATCATGCACGAAACGATATGTCCGGCGATGACGAGGATTCCTGGAAAAATCAGTTCCTGGCAGCAGGATACGATGTGGAATGTCGTATGAAAGGACTCGGTGAATACCCTGCAATACAGGATATGCTGATCCGTCACGTCACCGAAGTCTGCTAGAGCGTGGCTGAAAAGAAGCGATATGCAAACTCCTACCATTGCATACCGCTTCTTTTTTACTGTATTCCCTGTTGTCTCTTGATCCTGTCGACCAATTTTTCAGAGAGATTTTTTATTATGTATTCAGTTTATATGATATCTCATCCCCGTTTTGTGGACCATGCAGAACAGTCCCATACACCGGTAGCCAGTCCTTCATAGAATTCCGGTTCGTGGCAGACCATCAGGATACTTCCTTTGTAGTCTTTCAGCGCACGTTTTAATTCTGCCTTTGCGTCCGCATCCAGATGATTGGTCGGCTCGTCGAGAACCAACAGGTTCGTCTCCCGGTTAATAAGTTTACACAACCGCACTTTCGCCTGTTCTCCTCCACTTAAGACACGTACCTGGCTCTCGATATGTTTGGTGGTCAGGCCACATTTTGCCAGGGCTGAACGAACTTCGTACTGGGTGTAAGAAGGGAATTCTTCCCAGATCTCTTCGATACAGGTTTTCGTGTTGTCCTGGGAAGATTCCTGCTCAAAATAGCCAATATACAGGTAATCTCCCAGCTGGGCAAACCCATCCAACGGTTTGATCATTCCCAGAATGCTTTTTAACAGGGTCGTCTTACCGATACCGTTAGCTCCGGTCAGTACTACCTTTTCTCCCCGCTCCATCTCCAGATTCAGTGGAGAAGATAACGGTTCGTCGTATCCGATCACCAGGTCTTTCGTACAAAACAGCTGTTTTCCGGCAGTTCTTGCTTCTTTAAACAGAAACTGTGGTTTCGGACGTTCCTGCATCAGTTCGATCTTTTCCATCTTATCCAGCTTTTTCTGACGGGACATCGCCATGTTTCGTGTGGAAACTCTGGCTTTATTTCTTGCCACAAAGTCTTTCAGTTCACTGATTTCCTGCTGCTGTCTCTTATAAGCTGCCTCCAGCTGAGCCTTTTTCACAGCATATACTTCTTCAAAGTGATGATAATCTCCCACATAACGATCCAGCTTCTGGCTTTCCATATGATATATGATATTAACCACACTGTTTAAAAATGAAATATCATGGGAAATCAGGATAAATGCATTCTCATACTCATTCAGATATCGTTTCAACCATTCGATATGCTGCACATCCAGATAGTTTGTCGGCTCGTCCAAAAGCAGGATATCCGGTTTTTCCAGCAACAATTTTCCGAGAAGGATCTTGGTACGCTGTCCGCCGGACAGTTCCGTTACATCACTTTCCAACCCCAGTTCCAGAAGTCCCAGCGCCCGGGCCACTTCTTCTACTTTTGCATCGATAATGTAAAAATCATGCATTGTCAGAAG
>ENA-OPYX01001213-OPYX01001213.1-human-gut-metagenome-genome-assembly--contig:-NODE-1213-length-14104-cov-4.108106_pt1 | contig 14104 bp, 15 predicted proteins | sample MGYA00242639_ERZ504486 | MGnify/ENA primary metagenome ERZ504486 (study PRJEB26092, sample SAMD00036296) | human gut metagenome | host: Homo sapiens | study: EMG produced TPA metagenomics assembly of... | reverse complement strand
AGGATATTACACCGGCGCTTGGAATCATCCGTATCGGCGAAAGAGAAGACGATATCGCATATGAAAAAAGTGCAGCAAACGATGTGAGACGCTTGGCGTAGCATATGAGAAATTCCTTCTTCCGGCAGATGTAAAAGAAGAAGAGGTATTAAAGACGATCAGTCAGGTAAATAAGAATGATAAAATTCATGGCGTTTTGTTGTTCAGACCTCTTCCGAAGCATCTGAACGAGGACAGGATTGTCAATGCGCTGGCGGTAGAAAAAGATGTAGATGGAATTACGGATCTTTCTATGGCAGGAGTTTTCATGGGAAAAGATATGGGATACGCACCATGTACGCCAAGTGCCTGCATGAAGGTGCTGGAGCATTACGGAATAGACTGCACGGGTAAAAAAGTGGTAGTTATCGGAAGAAGTCTGGTAGTCGGAAAACCGGCAGCCATGATGCTGCTGAAGAAGAATGCGACAGTAACTGTCTGCCATACCAGAACAGTGGACATGCCGTCCGTGGTAAAAGAGGCGGATATTGTAGTTGTAGCGGCCGGAAAAGCCGGAGTTATCGATGGAAACTATCTGAGAGAAGGACAGATCGTCATTGATGTCGGAATTAATGTGAATGAAGAAGGAAAACTCTGTGGAGATGTGAATTTTGAGGAAGCAGAGAAGATTGTAGACGCGATCACACCGGTTCCGCGTGGAGTCGGAGGGGTAACGACTTCTATTCTGCTAGAGCATGTGGTGGATGCTGCAATTGTACAGAACAGATAGGGATTTGAGAGGCAGGGAAAATGAAGAGGATAGATTTCGAAAATGGAACAGTAACAGGGAACATTCTTGGAGTGGCTCTTCCGATGCTTGCTGCCCAGCTGTTAAATCTGCTGTATAACATTGTAGACCGTGTATACATTGCACGTATTCCGCATGAGGGAACGGCAGCACTTGGGGCAGTCGGGATCTGTTTCCCGTTAATTGTGATCATTACTGCTTTTGCAAATCTCTTCGGTGGCGGTGGTGCACCGTTGTTTTCGATTTACAGAGGAAAGAAAGAAGAGAAGACGGCAGTCAGAATTATGAATACCTCATTTTCCATGATCTGTGCAAGTGCAGTACTGCTGATGATCGGAGGATTCCTTTTTGCATATCCGGTTTTGATTCTGTTCGGAACTTCCAAAGATGCAATGGTCTATGCATATCCATATATGATGATCTATCTGATCGGTACAGTACCTTCAATGATCGCGGTGGGAATGAATCCGTTCATTAATGCACAGGGATACTCGCTGATAGGGATGTCTTCGGTTGCTGTCGGAGCAGCTGCAAATCTGATCCTGGATCCGGTATTTATTTTTATCCTCGGACTCGGTGTAAGAGGAGCAGCAATCGCAACAGTATTGTCACAGACGATATCCGCAATATTTGTATATTTCTTCCTTTCAAGAAGAGCAGAATTGAAAGTCCGGCTTTTGCGAAGGGAAGAGATTGGAGTATGTAGCGGATATGCCAGAAACATTGTAAGTCTTGGAATGGCAGGATTTATTATGCAGCTTACGAACAGTCTGGTATCAATCTGCTGCAATCATGTACTTTCCGTTACAGGAGGAGATATCTACATTTCGGTTATGACAATTATTAGCAGTGTGCGTCAGCTTGTGGAGACACCGATCAGTGCGATAAATGAAGGTACATCTCCGATCCTGAGTTATAATTACGGCGCACGCCGTCCCGGACGTGTGAGAAAAGCTATGGTAGTGCTTGCAGTTATGATCCTTCTCTATACTGCTGTGATGTGGGGGAGTATTATTGTAATTCCGGAAGTTCTTATCCGTATTTTCAGTTCTGATAAGATGCTGTTAAAAGATGCGGTACCTGCACTCAGACAGTATTTCGCCGCATTTATTTTCATGGATCTGCAGTATATGGGGCAGACAGTATTCAAATCATTGAATAAAAAGAAGCAGGCAATCTTTTTCTCAATACTCCGGAAAGTGGTAATTGTAGTTCCGCTCACTTATTTCATGCCGTATGCATTGCATATGGGAACGGATGGGGTATTTCTTGCAGAACCGGTTTCGAATGTGATCGGTGGAAGTATCTGCTTTATCACGATGCTTTGTACGGTACTGCCGGAGCTGAAAAGAATGGAAGCAAGAGAATAAAAATGATGTGATTTTTAGGGGAGATATGGATAAAAAGATTTCAAAAATAACAAGAGGACTGATGACGGTTCTGACAGTCATATTGATTGCATTGTTCCTGACGATCATGGGTCTGGTGAGTAAGATTCAGGGAACAGCCCGTGTCGTAAATTATGCCGGACTGGTCCGCGGAAAGACGCAGCGTATTATCAAACTTGAGGATGCAAAACAACCGCAGGATGAGATGATTGAATCGGTATCTTCGTTTATAGAAGGACTTCGGTATGGAAGTGATGAACAGAATCTGGTCCGTCTGGATGATCATGCATTTCAGAATAAGATGAAAGAACTGGATGAACATTTTCAGGAGTTGCAAAAAGAGATCCGGCAAGTGCGTAAAGAGGGATATGAAAATACGGAAATCATAGAAAAAAGCGAGGCGTTCTTCGGAATCTGTGATGAAGCGACCGGGCTTGCGGAAAAGTATGCACAGAAGAAAGCAACTGCACTGGAACGGCTGGAAAAGATTGTGATCGCAGATATTATCGGTCTGGTGTGTCTTCTGGCATATGAACTGATTAAGGCTGTAAAATACGCGGCGCAGAATAAAGCACTTAAGAAAAAAGTCTATCTGGACGAGGCAACCGGACTTCCGAATAAGAACCGCTGTGAGGAGATCTTAGACGGAGAAATGCCGGAATGTACGGATGGGTCAGTAGCATTGTGTGTATTCGATCTGAATAATCTGCGTATTATTAATAACAGGCTCGGACATGATCAAGGGGATGCGTATATCCGCTCATTTGCGGTGCAGTTAAGAAAAGCGCTGCCGGAAGAATATTTTGCAGGGCGGGATGGCGGAGATGAGTTTATTGCTGTACTTGAGTGTGTGGATCATGAAAAAGTACGGGAAATATTGGGAACAATACGTTCGGAAATTGCCGGATATTCCCAGGAACATCCGGAGATGCCGATCAGTTATGCGGTAGGATATGCACTGGCGGAAGATTTTGAAGGATGTACGATGCGGGAACTCTTCCGGCATGCCGATAAGAATATGTATATAGATAAGAATCAGGCGAAGATAAAAGAGGCAGCGGACCGCCGGGCACTTCATATTCAGATCCTGGATGGAATCAGACAGCAGGGATTTCAATTTTCGGACTGCCTGTATTGTGATGCTTTGCAGGATCAGTATACAGTTTTACGTGCAAGCTCGAATTTCTTCCTTGCAGAAGATGGAAGTTATTCAGGAGCGGTAGAACAGATTGTGCAGAAACTTGCAGATGATTCATCAAGAAAAAGAATGTGGGAACGGCTGCAGATCCCATATATCATTTCCAATCTTTCGGAAAAGAAAGAAGAAAGTGCAAAATATGAACTTCCTTATTGCAGGAAGAATGGAAAAGAGATACAGAGAGGCCGTATGACATTTCTGCGTCTGGATGATACGGCAGCCGGGAAGCTGCATCACTTTATTGTTGGATTTGAAGTGTTTCATGACATGAAGCAGGTCCTGGAAGATGAGAGGCTGCACTTGGAACAGTATTATGAGCAGATGAAGCAGTCCATTCTGGAAAATAGTAATTATATAGAAGCACTTCTTGAAACAGCGGAAGCTTTGTATACAGTGAACCTGACACAGGATCGTCTGGAACAGATATTTCATCATAGAAAGAAAGAAGAGCGTATATTTGACTTTCAGGGAGAACTTCCATGTTCGTATGATGGATATTGCAGGAAAATACGGCAGCATATTACAGAAGATACATTGGAAACGTATAAGATCATAGATACATCAAAGAGTCTTCTGGATCGTTTTTATGCCGGTGAGAAGCAGGTGACTGTGGAATATCAGGAAAGCAACAAAGACGGAAAAGAAATCTGGATCCAGAAGACAGTGCTGATGTCGCAGGATACAGTCTATGATAACGAGAAAGAACGGGAGCATACAGTGGTTCGCGGAATCATTATGTTCCGGAATACTTCGGAATTCCACGAAAAGGATCAGAAAGAAAAAGAACAATTGCAGATTGCCTATGAAAAGGCAGATATGGAAAGTAAGACAAAGACAGAATTCATGAATCGTATGAGTCATGATCTGCGAACCCCGATCAATGGAATCCTGGGAATGATACATGTGATCCGAAAGAGCTGGAACAATCAGGAGAAGCTGGAAGATTCGGTAGATAAGATCGAGATTTCGACAAGACATCTGATGGATCTGGTGAATGATGTACTTGATATGAGTAAGCTTGAATCGGGACATCTGACAGTGCATGAAGAACCGTTTGATCTGGAAGATCTTATGAAAGAAGTGGCAGTACTGATGCAGGGACAGCTGGAAGAAACTGGAATTATACACCGCAAGCACAGGGAAAATATGCAACATACTATGCTGAAAGGGGATGCGCTTCAGCTGCAGAGAATTATGATGAATCTGTTTGGCAACGCAGTCAAATACAATAAAAAAAATGGAACCATAGATACTTATGTGACAGAGATTTCGTGTGACGGTAAGAATGTTTTGTATGAATTCAGGATTGCAGACAGTGGGATCGGTATGAGCAGGGAATATATGGAACATGAATTGTTCCAGCCGTTTACGCAGGAAAAGGCAGATGCAAGAACGCAGTATAAAGGAACCGGACTTGGAATGTCGATTGTTAAAGGTCTGATTGATAGAATGAATGGTACGATCAGTGTCCGCAGTACCCCGGGAGAGGGGAGTGAATTCACATTCCGGCTGGCATTTCGTCTGGCAGAAGAGGAAAGGCAGCAGGCGGCTGATAATAAGGAAGACGCGAAAGATGACCTAGCAGGAATGCGTGTATTATTGGTAGAAGATAATGATATCAATATGGAAATTGCAGAATTCTATCTGACAGATGCAGGAATAATCGTAGAGAAAGCATGGAACGGCAAAGAGGCTGTAGAGAAATATGAAGGTACACCAAAGGGGTATTACAGTGCAATACTGATGGATATCATGATGCCTGTGATGAATGGTATAGAAGCCGCAAGGAATATCCGGCGCAAGGAAAAGAATGGGGGAAAAGAAATCCCGATCATTGCAATGACCGCACAGTCGGAAAGAGAAAGTAAAGAAAGCTGCAGTCTGGCGGGAATGAATGCATATATATCCAAACCGGTAGATCCGGAGAATCTGATCCGAATATTGAGAATGTATCAGAAGCGTTAAAGGAAAGTGACAAAAGAGGAAGGTAACAGACATGGTATCATTAAATGATTATCTCTATTCAGGAGATACAGTACTCCGGATTCTTCATAATTACATCAAAGACCTGAGAAAAGATGCCAAAATGACAGGAAATGAAATTGACATGATTCATTGTAATTTCCTTTTACAGATTCAGGAATTACTGGAACATAATGACTTCCTGACAGCCCAGTCGCAGAAGATGAGAGAATTCTACAAATACATGGCACAGGAATATCCGTTTATGGCATTTACTTTCAAGGGAAGAATCAAGTCTCTGATCCGTGCAGAAGAGAAATTCAACGGATATATTGTGGAATTCATCTATGATTATTATGAGGAATATGGGGAGTATCCAAGTGTAGCAGAACTAAAGAAACGATTACGTTGCTTTAGAGATTTAATTGCTTACAGGATCATTATTTCTGTTCCGAGATGTCATCTGAACAGTGAAGAGGACAGGGAAGAACAGGAACGGAAATATCTATATCAGATTGCAAATGTCCTTCCTGGTTTCCTGGAGGAACAGGGATTCAGTGCGGAACCGGCTATGGGGATTAAGGAGAGTACATCCCCGCTTCTGAACGAGTCGGTGAAACCATATTACAGAGATTATATCTGCAGCAGCAGCCTGAATAATTATCAGTCTCTTCATATCACCTTCTATGATAACAGCTCCAGGTGTTATATGGAGGTACAGCTCAGGACAAAAATGATGGATGATGTGGCAGAGATCGGTACGGCAAATCATATTGGATATGAGAAAGAGCAGGAGCATGACAGGGCAAGGAGAGACGCAGTCCCGGAGGGTGAATGTCAGTATTTTGATGAGGCCTATGAGAGAGGAATGAAACTGCTGAATCTGGATCTTGCAGAACTGGATGTGAATATGTTTTCTGCGGTTAATAACAGTCTGATTAATGATGGATGTGGACTTTACCGGGGACGTCTGATCCTGCCGTATGAGCACTTGTCCAGATTTCAGAATGATCTGATCGATTAGAGAAGAATCGCAGAAAAAGCGATGAAAATACAGTTTGAATTTGCAATACAAAGCAAAATATAGTATGATATGATTCAGGGCTTTAAAGTGTAGTGCTTTAAAGTACTGAGAATTTGAAAGGATATTTATACTATGATAGTTAATTTGATAGAACGGATATATGGCTTTTTGTGGGGAGATTTGTTACAGATACCGCTTCCGGGCGGCGGAAGTGTCGGAATCTCACTGCTGATCATCCTGCTGATCCCGGCGGGAATCTACTTTACGATCCGCACAAGGGGACTTCCCATCCGCCTGTTCCCGGATATGGTGGTGGCATTGACCGGTAAAAAGGATGATAATACAGTCTGTCTACTTTCCAGACATTGACGTATCAACGGCAACCCGTGTCGGTATGGGTAATCTGGTAGGTGTGGTTGCGGCAGTATCGGCCGGAGGCGCAGGAGCTGTCTTCTGGATGTGGGTGACGGCACTGATCGGATCGTCAACTGCATTCATAGAGGCAACGCTTGCACAGATGCATAAAGAAAGAGATCCCCTGTATGGTGGATTCCGCGGAGGTCCGGCATATTATATCCATGATTATATAGAAGGCAGGACAGGAAAAAAGAAAAAACATGTATGGTATCGGTGTTATTTGCTGTCTCCGGACTGATCTGCTGGTGTGGGATCAGCCAGGTGATCAGTAATTCGGTAGCCGCTTCTTTTGAAAATGCATTTTCGATTCCGCCGCTTTACACGACGATTGTGCTGGTAATCCTTGCGGCTGTCATTGTACTTCGTAAAAATGCCACAGTGAAAGTGCTGGATCTGATGGTTCCGTTTATGGCGGTATGTTATTTCTTTATTACAATCTTCATCATCGTAACGAATATTGGAAGTCTTCCTGGAGTATTTGTAAGGATTATCCAGGAGGCATTCGGAGCCCGTCAGGTAGTAGCGGGTGGATTCGGAGCAGTGTTGATGAATGGAGTAAAGCGCGGACTGTTTTCAAATGAAGCCGGATCCGGTTCCGCACCATGTGCGGCAGCGGCAGCAGAATGTGACAAACCGGTAAAGGCAGGACTGACGCAGGCGCTCGGTGTATTTATAGATACGATAGTGATTTGCAGCTGTACGGCCATGATCATGCTTCTGGTACCGGAAAAACTGCTGGCAGGAAAAGAAGGAATGGATCTTTTGCAGACAGCGATGAAGTATCATCTGGGAGAATTTGGAGTGATCTTCATTGCAGTAACTTTATTCCTGTTCAGTTTCTCGACATTCCTGGGAATCCTCTTCTATGCAAGAAGTAATGTGGCTTATCTGTTTGGTGATAAATGGTGTTGGCAGACAGCATATAAAGTGCTCGCACTTGTGATGCTGTTCATCGGTGGAATTGCAACCTATACATTTGTATGGGATTTGGGAGATGTCGGAATCGGGCTGATGACCATTTTCAATATCGGAGCACTGTATCTGATGGGTGGACAGGCACTGGATGAATTGAAAGTGTATGAAGCGTTAAAAAAGAATAAGAAATCATGATAAAGATTAAAAAAGAGCAGCAGATATACCGTTGAAATAAAATGCGGCATATCATAGTGCTCTTTTTTATTATCATTTATCTGTCATAATATTTGCCATATCTGCAGGCAGCGGAGCTGTAAATGACATCCATTCTCCGGTAATCGGATGGGCAAATTCCATATGATGGGAATGCAGTGCCTGTCTGCTTATGTGTTCCATATCCGGGTTATACAAGTAATCTCCAATCAGTGGGAACCCCAGATGTTTCATATGGATGCGGATCTGATGTGTCCGGCCGGTCTCAAGCTTCAGAGAGACCAGACTGTGTCCGTTGGCTTCTTTTACAAGTCGGTAATGTGTGATGGCTTCTTCACCGTGTTCAAAATCAACCGTGCGTTCGATGATGGTGCCTTCTTTTCTGGCAAGCGGAGCACAGATGGTTCCGGCCGCAGGTGCGACACTGCCCCTTTACTATGGCAAGATATTCCCGGTGCACTTCGCGGTTCTTGGTCATAGTAGAAAGAATACTTCCACTGACCAGATGCTTGGATACGACAGTCAGACCGGAAGTGTCCCGGTCCAGACGGTTACAGCAACGGAAGATGAAAGGTTTTCCCTGTTCCTGATAATACCATGCGAGCGCATTGGCAAGGGAATTATAATAATTGTTCATGGACGGATGAATCGGCATACCGGCAGGTTTGTTGATTACGATGATGTCCTCGTCTTCATAAATGATGTCCAGTGGAATCTCAACCGGCGGGATCTTTTCGGAATTTTTTGTCTCGCAGATGATAACCTGAAGGATATCCCCGGCAGTCAGTATCTGGCGCATATAATAATGTACGCCATTGACAAGAATACTTTTGGGCATGCGTTTGATTTCAGCAAGATTCTGTCCGGAATACCCTCTGCGTCTTAAAAACTGTTCGATGCGCAGTCCACTGTCTTTTTCTGTAATTGTATATTGTATCGTACGGTTCATTGCAATTCTCCTGTGATATAGCGTATAATGATAATACATATGATTGTAGATATCTATCATATCATAATCCATGTAAGAAAATAAAGGCAGAATATATAGGAAAGGCTGAAGTGGATGATATGTAAGGGAAAGGAGAAAAGTGTGACAGGACTCAGTACATTATGTTATATCGAAAAAGATGGAAAATATCTGATGCTTCACCGTACGGTAAAGAAGAATGATGTAAATAAGGATAAATGGATTGGTGTCGGCGGACATTTTGAGGCAGATGAAAGTCCGGAAGAATGCATTTTAAGAGAAGTAAAAGAAGAGACAGGATATACATTGACGTCCTATCGGTTCTGCGGAATCGTTACATTTGTATCTGGAAATGGTGTGACGGAATACATGCATTTATTCACTGCAGATGGATTCGAGGGAGAACCGATTGCATGTGACGAAGGTGAACTGGAATGGGTGGATATCGATAAGATTGAATCATTACACATCTGGGAAGGGGACAAGATCTTCCTCCGGCTGCTCGCTGAGAAAGTACCGTTCTTTTCGCTGAAGCTGGTCTATGACGGACATGACGGTCTGATATCGGCGGTGCTGAACGGGAAAGAGATAAAAAATAAAGAAAGGAAAGAATCGGAACATGCAGAAAAATACAGAACAGATGAAATTGGAAAATGATCAGATTGAAGTTATCGTGAATTATCACGGAGCGGAACTCCGGTCATTGAAGAAAAAAGCAACAGATCAGGAATACCTCTGGAATGCAGATGCGAAATACTGGGGACGTACATCACCGGTATTATTTCCATTTGTAGGAGGAGTAAAGAATAAAGTTTACAGATATGAGGGGAAAGAATATCCGATGAATCAGCATGGATTTGCCAGAGACATGGAGTTTTCACTGGTAAACCAGAGCGCAGATGAAGTATGGTTTGCACTGGAAGATACAGAAGAGACATATAAAGTATATCCATTTCACTTTCATCTGGAGATAGGATATAGACTGGAAGATGCTTCGGTCAGTGTGATGTGGAAAGTTAAGAATATAAATGATAAGGAGATGCATTTTGCAATTGGTGCACATCCTGCATTCTTCTGTCCGCTTCATGAAGGTGAGAAACAGTCTGAGTATTGTCTGGGATTCCGTAATGGACAGGGGAAAGTACCGGAAGCATTGGTGAATACCGTATTTGGAGAAGGTGGTGTCGTTACGACGCAGAAAAAAGAATATAAGCTGACAGACGGATGCCTTCCGATGGATGAACATCTCTTTGACGGAGATGCACTGGTGATCGAAGACCACCAGATTCAGAAAGTAGTACTTATGGATCCACAGAAGAAGGAATATCTGGCAGTGGAGTTTGATGCACCGTTAGTCGGAATCTGGTCACCGCCGAAAAAACAGGCACCGTTTGTATGTATTGAACCATGGTATGGACGCTGTGACAGTGAGATATTTGACGGAGAATTAAAAGACAGAGACTGGGAAAATACACTGGCAGCAGGAGAGGAATTTGAGGCATCCTATAGAATCGTTGTTGAATAATTTTTTCAGAATATTTTATAAAATATATATGGATAACTTTGGGGAATCGGTTATAATAAGCATGTAGTTACATGATAACAGTCATTACGAAAGAGAGGAAATAGATATGGCAATTGTACATTTGTCAAAAGACAACTTTAAGGAAGAAGTATTAGAATCAAAAGTGCCGGTACTGGTAGACTTCTGGGCAACGTGGTGCGGACCATGCCAGACAATGGGACCGCTGGTGGAAGAGATTGCAGAAGAGCGCGCAGATATCAAAGTGTGCAAGCTTGATGTAGATCAGGAACCGGAACTTGCAAGACAGTACCGTGTAATGTCTATCCCGACATTCCTTGTGTTTAAAGAAGGAGAAGTTGTAAAGAGAGACATGGGTGTGATGTCTAAAGAAGAAGTTGAAGGACTTGTTGGATAATCTATAAAGCGGTTTCACCGGATGGTGAAGCCGCTTTGTGTATACAAAAGTATTAAAGTCCGAGTACGTCCTTAATAGAATAGAATCCAGGAGCTTTCCCGTCAAGATAAGCTGCACAGTCACAGGCACCTCTCGCAAAGCATTCCCAGTTATAGGAATGATGTGTGATCTCAAGACGTTCTCCCATGCCTCCGAAGAATACCGTATGGCTGCTTGGAATATTACCTGCACGGAGAGAATGATAGCCGATTGTTCCAGGTTCACGTGGAGATTCTCCCTCGCGTCCGTAGACGGCAATGTTGCTTAATTCTTTGCCGAGAGCATGCGCCATGATTTCACCCATTTCATTGGAAGTTCCGCTTGGAGCATCTTTCTTCCACTGATCATGCATTTCCAGAATCTCGATATCAATCTCATCTTTTAATGTTGTGGTTACGAGTTCCAGAAGCTTGTTCATGATATTGACAAGCTTAGAAGTATTGGCGGCATAAAGCATTGGGATCTGCTTTCCGGCATCTTCAAATCGTTTCATCTCTTCGGCGGAGAATCCGGTAGAACCGCATACCAGTGCTTTCTTATGTGCGATGGCAAGATCCAGGACCTCCATAGCCATTTCTTTTGTTGAAAAATCAATGATGACGTCACAGGAGTCGATCACACCTGCCAGATCATCTGTTACAGGAACGCCGAGTTCTGATCCTGTCATTGCGACAGTTCCGAGATCCATTCCTACATAGTCACGTCCTTTTGGTGCTATCCCGGCGACGAGTTTCATATCATCACGGCTGGCAGCGACCTGTGTGATTAATTTTCCCATTTTCCCTCTGGGTCCGATTACAATAACTTTCATATCCATTCTCCTTTCGCAGTCCGGTCGTATTTTTATAGCGGTATATCCGGAACTGCTATAAACTAAGACCAGTATAACACAGCAAATTATCTTGTGGATATGAAGAAATCTGAAAACGGCAGGAAACATTGTATAAATAAAAAAGAATTCAAGAGAAAGATTCATAAGAGTCTGCTCTTGTAGGAAAGGCATGAAAATAGTATACTATGAAAAAGTGATTATGAAAAAAGATAATGGAGGCACGAATGAAAGGAATTATATTTGACGTAGACGGAACTTTGTGGGATTCGACAAGGGAAGTTGCGGTTGCATGGAATAAAGTATTGCAGGATGAGATGGAAGGCCACGAGATCTTAACCGCAGAAGGGCTGCAGAAAGAATTTGGAAAGCCGATGGATGCGATTGCAGAAAGTCTCTTTCCGGAAATGTCTGAAAAAGACAGGATGGAACTTCTAGGTAAGATGATGGCATATGAAAATGAACTGGTAGCGGTTGGTCCATGTGTGATCTACAATGGTGTACCGGAGACAATCAAAGCACTGAGTAAAAAATATCCACTGTATATAGTTAGTAACTGTCAGGATGGATATATTGAAGCGTTTCTTAAGAATTCCGGACTGGGCGGGTATTTCAAAGATTTTACATGTCCGGCTTATACAGGCAGGTTAAAGGGTGAAAATATCCGTATCATTATGGAAAGAAACGGACTGGATGAAGCAGTGTATGTAGGAGACACCCAGGGGGATGCCAATGCATGTAAGGAAGCAGAAGTACCGATGATCTTTGCGTCATATGGGTTTGGAGAAGTGGAAGGAGAATATCCGTCGATCCAGGCATTTACAGAACTGCAGAATATAGATTTTGACAGACTATAATCAGAAAAATATTGCATTTTATATGCAAAAATACTATAATTCTCTTATATTATTTCGTTAAAAAATACTAGAAAAGCAGAGGTATAGATTATGAAAAAAAGAGTTGTAGTTGCATTAGGACACAGAGCACTTGGTACGACATTACCAGAACAGAAAGAAGCAGTTAAGAAGACCGCAAAAGTAATCGGTGATCTGATTGAAAAGGGATATCAGGTTGCGGTCACACACAGTAATGCGCCGCAGGTCGGTATGATCCATACTGCAATGAATGAATTCGCAAAAGAGCATGAAGATTACACGGCAGCCCCAATGTCGGTATGTTCTGCCATGAGTCAGGGATATATCGGATATGACCTTCAGAATGCAATCCGCGAAGAATTAATGGATCGTGGAATCTACAGAACAGTCAGCACGATCCTGACACAAGTGATCGTTGATCCGTACGATGAAGCATTTTATACACCGACCAAGGTACTTGGACGTTATATGGATGTAGAAGAAGCAAGTGCAGAACGCAAGAAGGGAAACTATGTTGTAGAAGAACCTGGTAAAGGATTCCGCCGTATCGTTGCAGCTCCGAATCCGGTCAGCATCGTAGAGATTGATGCGATCAAAGCATTGCTGGATGCAGATCAGGTTGTCATTGCATGCGGTGGAGGCGGAATTCCGGTATTAGAGCAGGATCACCGTCTGAAAGGTGCAAGTGCAGTAATCGAAAAAGATCTGACAGCCGGAAAGATGGCAGAAGAGACAGATGCGGATTCACTCATCATTCTTACAAGTGTTGAAAAAGTTAAGATCAACATGGACAGACCGGAGGAAGAAGAACTGAGAGAGATCAGTGTTGATCAGGCAAAAGCCTATATGGAAGAAGGACATTTCGGAAAATATAACATGTATCCGAAGTTCAGAGCAGCTGTAGAATTTCTTGAAAAGAGAGAAGGAAGAAGTGCACTGATCACATCTTTTGATAAGCTGGATGAAGCACTCAAAGGAAAGACAGGTACACTGATCAGATAAAAAGTTACAAGATCAGAAGAATCGGCTGCCTTCAAAAGCAGGATAAAAACCTGCACAGACATAGTGAAAGCTGTGAATGTGCGGGTTTTTTTGTATTTTAACAGACAATCAGAATAAGGAGCAGGTGCATATAGTATAAGGAACAGAAACTTTACAATGTGGATAAGTTATGCTGTGTCCGACAGGGAGGTGGAAAACAGATGTCCAAAATCCGGCTGTGCGAACTGTCCAAAAAAGAAGTGATCAATTGCTGCGACTGCAAGAAGCTTGGATATATCGATGACCTGATCATTGATGACTGCAAAGGCTGTATTGAAGCACTTGTAGTCCCGGAAGGTGGGAAATGGTGTAACTTTTTTGGAGATGGAACAGAGTATATCATACCATTTTCCTGCATCAAAAGAATCGGCCCTGATTTAATTCTGGTAGAGATACATGAGGAAAAATAACAAAAAATAGGGCGGAAATGTGTTTGACTTCTCTTTTTGAAAAAGATATACTGTATTTGAACTGCTATAAAGGACAGAAAGGAACGAATCAGATGAAAT
>ENA-OPYX01001212-OPYX01001212.1-human-gut-metagenome-genome-assembly--contig:-NODE-1212-length-14112-cov-5.330568_pt1 | contig 14112 bp, 14 predicted proteins | sample MGYA00242639_ERZ504486 | MGnify/ENA primary metagenome ERZ504486 (study PRJEB26092, sample SAMD00036296) | human gut metagenome | host: Homo sapiens | study: EMG produced TPA metagenomics assembly of... | reverse complement strand
TAATACATCAAATACACTGAATGTGCATTGTGATCCATATTTTCCATAAAACCAGTTCCTTTTTTTGAATAATTATCTTATCAACTGATTCTATAATACCATGGTTTTTATCATAGAACAAGTGTTCTTTTTTCCATTTTTTTGCAATTCATCTCCCACCTGTAGAGGAAGGAGAATTCTTGCTATATATTATGTTAAATTCTTATGCAACCATAACGAGATAAAATAAGCGACAGGATATACATATTAAAAACCCGGTATCCTGCCGCTTATTTTCTGGCAAACCACTATATTATTCTCAGCTTTTACGAATATGCAAAAACTGCCGCATCCGAATCACTTCGGATAGCGGCAGTTCTTTTATCGTTTGAACACTTTATATTTTTTAATTATTTCTGAGGACCAGCTGCTACCAGAGCTTTACCAGCTTCATTTCCTTCGTATTTAGCGAAGTTCTTGATGAATCTGTCAGCCAGGTCTTTCGCTTTCTCTTCCCACTGAGCTGCATCTGCGTAAGTATCACGAGGATCCAGGATTCCGCTGTCTACGCCCGGCAGTTCTGTCGGAACTTCAAAGTTGAAGTACGGAATAGTCTTTGTAGGAGCTGTTTTGATATCTCCGCTCAGGATAGCATCGATGATACCACGGGTATCTTTGATGGAGATACGTTTTCCGGTACCATTCCAACCTGTGTTAACCAGGTATGCTTTTGCACCGCTCTTTTCCATTTTCTTAACCAGCTCTTCTGCATATTTTGTAGGATGCAGTTCCAGGAATGCCTGGCCGAAGCAAGCGGAGAAAGTAGGAGTCGGTTCTGTAATTCCACGTTCTGTACCAGCCAGTTTAGCTGTGAAACCAGACAGGAAGTAATACTGTGTCTGAGCTTCTGTCAGGATAGATACTGGAGGCAGTACGCCGAATGCATCTGCGGACAGGAAGATTACGTTCTTAGCTGCCGGAGCTGCGGAAATCGGGCGAACGATTTTTTCAATATGATCGATCGGGTAAGATACACGGGTGTTCTCTGTTACGCTCTTATCAGCGAAGTCGATTTTTCCGTTCTCATCCAGAGTAACGTTCTCTAACAGTGCGTTACGTTTGATTGCGTTGTAGATGTCTGGTTCAGATTCAGCATCCAGGTTGATAACTTTTGCGTAGCATCCACCTTCGAAGTTGAATACGCCGTTGTCATCCCAGCCGTGCTCGTCATCACCGATCAGCAGACGTTTCGGATCTGTAGACAGTGTAGTTTTACCTGTTCCGGACAGACCGAAGAAGATTGCTGTGTTTTCGCCGTTCATGTCTGTGTTTGCGGAGCAGTGCATGGAAGCGATGCCTTTCAGTGGCAGGTAGTAGTTCATCATAGAGAACATACCTTTTTTCATTTCTCCGCCGTACCATGTATTTACGATAACCTGCTCACGGCTTGTGATGTTGAACATAACAGCTGTTTCAGAGTTCAGACCCAGCTCTTTGTAGTTTTCAACTTTTGCTTTGGAAGCGTTGTATACGATGAAATCCGGTTCGAAGTCTTTCAGTTCTTCTTCTGTAGGTTTGATAAACATGTTAGTTACGAAATGTGCCTGCCATGCTACTTCTACGATGAAACGGATAGCCATACGGGTGTCTTTGTTTGCACCACAGAATGCATCTACTACGAACAGTCTCTTGTTGGACAGTTCTTTCAGGGCCAGCTCTTTTACAGAGTTCCATGCTTCCTGTGTTGCAGGGTGGTTATCGTTCTTATATTCGTCAGAAGTCCACCAAACAGTATCTTTGGAGTTTTCGTCCATTACGATGAACTTGTCTTTAGGAGAACGTCCGGTGTAAACACCAGTCATAACGTTAACTGCTCCCAGTTCACTTTCCTGTCCTTTTTCAAAACCTTCCAGTGTAGATTTTGTTTCTTCTTCAAATAACATTTCATAAGAAGGATTATAAACAACCTCTGTAGTTCCGGTAATGCCATACTTACTTAAATTAATTTCTGCCATTTTACATTAACCTCTTTCTTTCATAATATGATAACCACCTGCGGATGCAGGTTTATGGTATCCCTCAAAGACAGCCACCCATAGCAACTCTCTTTATCCCTAATTATACATATTTGCGACACAAAATCAATAAAAATTCTTTTAAATTTTTGAAAAGACTAGCTAAAAACTAGGATTTCCGGTTTTCTTTGATTTATCCCACGAATCTCAGTTTCTCTATATGATAATATCAGAACCGGAATTTCTTCTGGTCCTGACTTTATCTTTTGCAGATATTTTCCTCAACTTTTTGAAGCAATTACTTGATTGCAGCCGTCTCGATAACGAATTTTACGCTGCCATCTGTATCTTTCTCCCAGCCATCGAATACGGTGTAGTCTTTGTCAGCTTCTGTCACTGCATCCAGACGATCCATCAGTGCCGTCAGATCGTCTCCTGCCAGATCTGCAATCTTCTGGATTCCTTCTTCGTCAAATTCTTCCATACCGTCTGCCAGTTCTGTGGAGCCGTCTGCCAGTTTCGTGGTTCCTTCTTTCAGCTGAACGCCGCCCTCTGCCAGTTTTTTTGGTTCCGGATTTCAGCTGTGCGGCGCCGTCTGCAAGTTTCTGGATACCTGCACTTAACGTATTTCCACCGGACTGCAAAGCTTTACCACCGACGATCAGGGCACTGCTTCCTGCTACCAGTTTGGCTGTTCCGTCTTTCAGGGTACTGTTGTTTGCGATCAGGGTGTCAGATCTTTTTTTCAGGGTTTCGGTTCCCTGAGTCAGGGATGCGGAGCCCTGTGCCAGCTGTGTGACACCGTCACTGAGGGCGGATGCACCGGATGCCAGGGTTGTCAGTCCGCTGTTCAGAGATTTCGTTCCCTCTGCCAGAGCTGCTGCCCCGGTATTCAGCGTGGTATCATTGGCAGTCAGTGTATCACTGGCTTCCTTCAGCTGATTTACAGCTCCCAGCATGGTCTGTGCCATCGTTGAGAATGTCGTCAGCGGTTCTACGGCATCGCCAAGTGCTGCCGCACTCTTGGCAAGATTTGCGGTTCCTGCTGCCACGGTGTCTGCTCCGTTTTTCAATGACTGCATCTGTTTTTCGGTTTCTGTCATACTGACACCTGCAAGACCGGATTCTACTTTCTTCAGGTTCTCCTGAACACCTGCAAGTGTGGTCTTTGTCTCCTGGCTGATGGAGGTGCTTACCTTGGATGCATCCGCCTGGACGCTGACTTCCGGACTGGTCTGTACACCCACATTGACCTGAATACCTGCCAGATTATTTAACACTGCCTGTCTTGTGGCTTCATCCACACCTGCAGCTTTCAGAGCAGCTTCCACATTGGCTCTCTGCTGTTCTGTTGCCTGTGTGCTGGCTGCTTCATTTACTTTTGCATTTTCTGCTGCCACTGCCTCTTTTGCTTTTGTCGTTGCCTCTGCGCTGGCTGCTTCACTTGCTTTTGTCACATCTGTTACAACCTGTGGTGCTGATACAGCGCTCTGTGCTGCCGATACGGCTGCTTTGGTTCCGGTCACTGCTCCGCTGAGTGCTGTCACGGCATCGTTCAGTTTCGAAGCACTGGCTACTGCCTGATCTGCTCCTGCCTGCAGCGCTGCTGCTCCTGCGCTCAGTTTATTGCATCCGTCCATGAGTCCGCTTACCGCACCCGGAAGTTCTCCGACATTGCCAAGTTTGTCTTCCATCGTATCATATAATGTATGGATTCCTGCACCCAGCTGCTCTGCTCCGCCGGTGTAAGCCACCAGACCGGACTGCAGACTGGCTGCTCCGCTCTCCAACTGTTTTCCGCCCTCGGAAAGCTGTGCAACACCTGCGGTAAGCGTTGCTTTCTTCTCATTTAACCGGCTGATTCCTGCATTTAACTGTTTCGCACCGCTGTTGACCTGTGCGATACCGGCGTTCAGCTGCTCGGTTCCGTCGGTGTAGGATTTTACACCACTCTGTAAACTTCCTGCACCGCTTCCCAGACTTTCCATACCTGCTACCAGTTTATCGATACCGGAGATCAGAGTTCCTTTGCTGTTATTCATGGTATCAATACCATCTTTTAACTGTCCCGCGCCGTCATCGGCACTGTTCAGACCATCCACAAGGGTATCTGCGGAACTGTCCAGTTCCTGGATGCCTTCCTGCAGTGCACGGCTTCCTTCTACCAGTGCGGTGGAAGATTCGGTCAGTTTATCAAGGCTGTCCTGCAAGTCATCCAGATCATCGATGTCATCCAGACCCAGTTCATTCAGTGTACCGGTAGTTGCCACGGTAGCGGTCAGTGCCAGGGAGAAATCTTCTACATCTGCGGTGATTTCCACATAATCCGGACTTTCTTTGTCTTTGAAGGAATCCAGATCACCCAGTTTCAGGCTGTCATACAGTCCCGGAAAACCGATTCCCAGGACGATGTTATTATTTCCATCGGAGATCACTTTACCGTTGGTTACTTCTACATTCGTAAAAGTATCAGTCGGAAGGATCATTCCGGTTGCCATCATAAAAGGTGTGTAAATTGTCTCTTTCTTTCCGTTGATCTTCGCGTTCCGGGAAGAATTGTTGGTATAATCGATACGGATCTTTACTTTTCCGCTCTTTCCTGCCAGATCTGCAGCACTGATTTCCCTGCCGTCCAGAAAGTATGTCATTTTTACCGATACCGGAAGTTCTTTGCTGGTTTCTCCCTGATAATAGATGTCATTGCCGTCTGCGGCCCATACCAGTTTGCCATTGCTTCCCTGGGTATAGCTTTCCTCACCCTTTACATTGGTGATATCGTTCAGTTCGCTGTTGTCCTCGAGCGTGCTTTCTTTGTCTGTATTCTTCAGCCAGTTACTGACGATCACTTTTTCTACATTTCCATTCTGGTCGGCATTGACATAGACGGTCTGTTCTTTTTCCGGAGTCGCTGCGGCAACAGTCGTTACCGGAACGGTTACTGCCAGCATTGCTGTCATACCTGTCATCATTGCCTGTACATATTTTCTCTTCATAACGATCTCCTCCTAATGTTTCCGTCTGAAATTCAGACTGGTTTTACAAATAATTCCATCAAACAGCCAGAACATAGCCGGCAGGAATAATAATACTGCACACATACTGATCAGCGCGCCTCTTGCCATCAGCAGACACAGAGAGCTGATCATATCAATCTGAGAATACATACCAACACCGAAGGTAGCGGCGAAGAAGCTGAACGCCGATACCATAACCGGTCGAATGCTGGTTTTGTGAGCGATCTGGATCGCATCTTTCTTGCTTTTACCTTCTCCGCGCTCTTTCTCGTAACGGCTGGTGATCAGGATCGCATAGTCTACGGTCGCACCCAGCTGGATCGTTCCGATAACGATGGAAGCGATGAACGGAAGTTTTGTTCCCGTCAGGAACGGGATACCCATGTTAATAAAGATCGCACCCTCGATGACCATAACCAGGATCACCGGAAGGGAGATCGATTTAAATACGAAGAAAATGATAAAGAATACTGCTAGGATCGATACCGCACTGACCACTGCAAAATCGTGGTCGGTGATCTCGATCAGATCTTTCGTGCACGGTGCTTCACCTACCAGCATACCGGTCGGATCGTACTGTTTCAGTATCGTGTTGATCTCACTCAGCTGACTGTTGACCTCATCGGATGCTACCGCATATTCGTTCATGATCAGCATCAGTTCGTAGTTATCACTCTCCAGGATTTCTTTCACATCCTCCGGGATCATACTCTCCGGAAATGCCGGTCCGATGATACTTTCCAGACCAAGTACCTGTTTTACACCGTCTACCTTTTCGATATCAGCAATCATGTTGTATTTCTGTTTGGCATCCAGATCCTTATCCAGCAGGATCATATGTGCCGCACCCATGTCGTATTCTTCCGACAGTTTTGTATTTGCCTGGACACTTGGGAGAGTATCCGGAAGGCTGGCATCCAGGTTGTAGTACACACTTGCATGTGCCTGGAAATAAGCAAACGGGATAAACAATACCACAAATAAGATTGCGAAGATCACATGGTGTTTTACCACAAAATCAGAAATCTCGGACAATCCGGGATCAGCTGACGATGTTTTGTTTTCTCCAGTGCATTGTCGAAAATCATGATCATGGACGGAAGTACGGTAACACAGCAGATCACACCAAATACAACGCCTTTTGTCATAACGATACCAAGGTCAAGACCTAGGGTAAAACTCATGAAACACAGGGCGATAAATCCGGCAATCGTTGTAATCGAGCTTCCGACTACGGATTTGATCGTTGCCGCAATAGCCTTTGCCATTGCTTCTTTGTGATCCTCTTCGCCTTTTTCTCTCTGTTCCTGATAGCTGTGCCACAGGAAGATCGAGTAGTCCATCGTAACACCCAGCTGAAGGACTGCACTCAGTGCTTTTGTAATGTAGGAGATCTGGCCCATGAAAATATTAGTTCCCATGTTATACAGGATCGCCATGCCGATGCTTAACAGGAAAAATACCGGGATCAAATACGATTCCATGGTCAGTGCCAGAACGATACAGGAGAGAACGACTGCGATCAGGACGTAGATTGCAACCTCGGATTCTGCCAGGTTCTTGGTGTCGGTGACGATGGCTGACATACCGCTTAAGAAGCACTGTTTGCCTGCCAGTGCACGGATGTTTTCGATGGCATCCATAGTCTCATCGGCAGAGGTCGTCGTATCGAAAATAATAAACATCAGCGTGGAATCGTCTGCATTAAAGGCCTCTCTGATGTCCTCCGGCAACATCTCCATCGGAATGCTGATATCCGCAAAACTGTCATACCAGACAACCTTGCTGACATGTTCCACATCTTCAATCTGTTCTTTTAACTTTGCCACATCTTTGTTTTCCATGCCCTCGCAGATAAACATCGAATAGGCTCCCGTTCCAAACTCATCCACCAGGATATCCTGACCCTGCATCGTCTCGATGGAATCCGGCAGATAATAAAGTACATCATAATTGACTCTTGTGTTGATATATCCAAAGACGGATGGAATCAGCAATAACAATCCGATGATAAATATCAGAATTCGAAACCTGACGATCTTCCTTCCCAGCTTCTCCATATCATATTCCTCCCTTAACCTCTCTTATCATATTTCCGCCGGCCGTTTTACTGACCTTTGGTCATTTATTGTTATACCTTAAAAATGACTCTTGGTCAATATTTATTTCGCAAAAAGTTGACCAAAAGTCATTTTATATTTTATGCAACTTTCCGAAAATATAAAAATGACCAATTTTCATTTGACTTTTTTGTGGATATTTCCTTATAATATGGGAAACAACGACAGGAAGGGGGCTGATCCCGGTATGAGAAAAGTCGATCACAACAAACAGCAAAAAAGGGAATCCCTGCTGGATTCCGCTTTCTCTCTTTTTATAGACAATGGATTCAATAAAACTTCCATTGCAGATATTGTTAAAAATGCAGGCGTGGCAAAAGGAACGTTTTACCTTTATTTCAAAGATAAATACGATATCCGCAATCACCTGATTGCCCACAAGGCAAGCCAGGTGTTTCAGACTTCTTATCTGGCATTGCAAAAGCACACAGAAATCACGGATTTTGAAGATCAGGTGATCTTTATTATGGATGATATTTTAGATCAGCTGGCAAACAATCTGAATCTGGTACGCCTCTTATCCAAACATCTGAGCTGGGGATTTTTCAAAAACTCACTGTTCTTCACACCGAGCGAAGATACTCCATCCATTCATACTATCTATGATAGCATGCTTCAAAATGCCAATCATACCTACCACTCTCCGGAGCTTATGATGTACATGATTCTCGAACTGGTCAGTGGAACCAGCTACAATTCGATCCTTTACCAGCAGCCGGTAGGTCTTGAAGAACTCAAGCCACAGCTGCACCAGGCAGTACGCGGAATCTTCAATCAATACCGGGCAGATGAAATTACAGACATTCCTGAAACCTAAAAAATGTGGCGAAGCCCCGTGAGGGAATCTCTTCGCCACATTTTTATATCCAAAGCTTTGTCTGGACAGGAGTCAAAAAAAGCCATCACAGGGAACTTCGGCGGATGCGGTTGCCTCTTGTTCCTCTGCAATGACTGAAACCCTTACTTTTTGGAAGATAAATTGTTGGAGAGTAAGGGTATAAAACCACCTTCTCATCAGATCGATGAATTCTGATGGAAGGGGATTTTACCGAATGCTAAATTGTAATACTTCCACTGTATCCCGTTAATGATTCTGTGTATCCATTATAACCCGTTACTGATGCTGTTGCTTTGGTTCTATATCTACCAGATGATACTCCTGTAATAGTATAACTCTTTGATGTTTGTGCAACTCCGTATGCCGATGCTGTTTTGGATGCTATCCCTACCCACTTACTTCCATTCCATTTCTGCAAAATATAGGTTACAGTTATTGTCTTAACCTTTTCACTACATACAGTTTCCGCACGGATTCCTACCTGATTAGAACTTATTGCTACTATTGAAGTATATACGTTTGCAATATAAAGAAGAGCCGGTGATACTTCACTTCGAGAATTTAAGCCAAAAATATCATCATTTTCCATTTCAACCATTTCATATTGTTCCGGTTCTTCAGCAAATACAAAACTACATTGAAAAACTAATAACATACAACTTAAGATAAACGCAATATATTTTTTCATCTTTTCTCCTTTAACGATACTCTATTCCTTCTACCATTATTTTATAATCTTCTAAGTTCATATTTGAAACAATAGTAAGGACATTATTATCATACACAAAACTGCAGTAAAAACTCTCATCTTGGGTGCTTTGATAAATATCTGTTTTTGTATTCAATCTTGATAATTCCAATTCTTGAACTAACTCTTTTTTATTAACTGCCCCATTTGAAGTTCCTTCTATCTGTTTTTTTTGACTCACATATACATATGTATCTCCTACTATTATCCTATAACTAACAGTTCTATGTGCTTTATTATACACTGTATATGAAACCAAACTATCATTGTCTAAACTCGTGAAATAAAAAATGGGAGCTTTCGTTTCTGTTTTCAAATTTTCATACAATGCTTTCAGATTACACTCAGTAAATGTAATCTCTTCTGAATCATCAATAATCAAACTATCATCATTTTCTTCTACATTTCCATTTATTGAATATTGATAATTTCCATCCTCAAACCCATTTTCCGCGGTTTTCCCAATATCATCCGCCTGAGCCACCGATGTAAACTCTAGATGCGTTCCTATATGTACTGCACTGATTGTAAGAATCACGGCTGCACATGCTCCTGCGAGAATTCGTCTTTTTATGTGTTCTTTTCGGCATTCTTTTTGGTAGATGCGTTCGAAGTCTCCATTCCATTCTTCCGGTATCTGATATTGGGACAGCCCTTTGTCGCGTTCCAGCTCTTTCAAGATTTCAGGAAGATGTTCTTTGATTTGCTTGTATTCCGGACTGTCATATATTTTATCTCTTTTCTTCATCGAATATCCTTTCTCCGGTCTCTGGCTAGAGCCGTCTCACGGTGAAGTGAATAACATCATCCGAATACATAGTGCTGGTAGATTACCGACGTTTCTTCCTGAATATCCCAAGACTTTCTTCGATCTTTCTGCGCAGCCGGCTTCGTCTGCATTTGAAAGCGTTCGAGACTTCCCCGGTCGTATCAGAAAAATATTCGATTGCCAGAATTCTCCGCTCTTCCTCTGTCAGTCCTTCTACCAGTTCCATTGCAATCATTCTTGCGATCACTATGTCCTGCACAGAACCGACTTCCTGTTGTTCCCGTAAAGCAAGACCGATCTTTTCTCCCAGTTCTTCTGTTCTTTTCCTGGAACGGTAGTAATCAATTACCTTGGTCTGAGTCACCCTGATCAGCCAGGCAAACTGACCCTCATCGCCTTTATCATATAATTTGTCGATTGCATTCAATAATGATGTCCACACCTCCTGTAGGATATCACGAATGTCTTCTTCTGGCAAATCCGGAAAATGTTTTTTCACGTACCAATACATAAACTGCCTATATTTTACGTAAAGCTCCTGGCATGATCATGGTCCCTCCTATCCACGATACCACCTCCTTTGTTATTCGTAGTTCCTCTTCCTGTTTCCTCTTTGTTTATGGCTTCATAATACACAACTTTCTTACATTTTTCAATAGTTTTTATTAATTTTATACAATTTTTTCTTGTTTTATTGTGCATTTTTGTATCGCTTTGTCTATATTTGTCGTTTTTGCATATTTATATATTGCATCTTGTCAGAAAGTACTTTCCTGTAAGTGAAACAAAACTCTTTTCGAAAGCTTTGTCCCCTGCCAAGGCACATTCTCGCGCCAGTGGCGCTTGTTTAGCAACGGCCGGAGTGAAACGTAGATTGCTTGCGACATCTGCCTTGTACGCCGCAGTGCGCATCCTCGTGGAGCGTTTCTTACGTTACAGAAAAGCAATTTCCCGTAACAAAAAAAACAGATGACAGATACTGTTTCATCTGTCATCTGTTTCGTTTTTATTCAAACATCTCTATTGTCACCTTGTTGCTGATGAACTGATAGCGGAACCGTACCACGGTGTTATCTTTCCGGGTAGTGAAATATGCCTTATTCGACGAACCGCTCCTCGGATAGCCATCTGCCTGATAGGTGGCAGACAACGTTCCATACGTGGAAATAGAATAATCGTAGGTTCCCGCAAACGGAATGACCACCGATAAGGTATACGTATTATCACCAATATAATACATTCTGGTCAGCTCACTGTTAGAGTCATTCTTTACCGCTCCCACATGAGACTGAAAACTTCCGTAAACAACAATTTTTTCCGGGAGTTTCATTCCGGTTTCTTCATCACAGACATTTTTCTGCTCCATAGCGGATCAGCATCTCCGGATTGGCTGCCTTCTCCCGCAGCGTGTGGCCGGTCGCCCATAGGCGTTTTGCAGTCTCTTCCTGATCGAATCCCATCGGGCAGGCTGCGCTCTTCGTGTTGATCTGATAGAAATCCTGTGCATCCATCTGACCGTTATCTGCGCGCTTCATGGACACTTCCGCGTTGTGGATCATCCGGCGGAACGGCAGTTCGAAATATGCATTTGGATTGTTGATTTCAGTCCACTTGTAGGTATATTCCAGAAAATGATTCCTGCCTTCCTCCGGCTGGTTGGCAAACCAGGCGATCTGGTCGTATCCCCACCAGTCTCTCCAGGCCAGTTCTTCTCTCGGTATATTTTCCCGGTCATCAACGACCAGTCCACCCCAGTTGTCGTATTCCATCAGGTATGGCATAGTTTTCGCGGACCATCCATTTGGATTCTCTCCACCTTCGCTGTAGCCCTCGCGCACCAGTACCAGCTCTTCTCCCGGCACTTCCAGAAGCGGCATACGGGTAAATGGCATTGCATGATAATCAAACAGCAATTTTCCACGGATATTTACCCCATGGGTATGTGCATCCAGCAGTATCTTGTGACGTCTTCCATGAATTTTCGCATACTCGCGGATCATACCGAACAGTTCTGTTGTTTTTGCCATTCCTTTATCGTTCGCGGTATACAGGTGTACCTGCCCCATATGGAGTGCCTCATAGCCACAGTCGATGTATCGGGTTGCCCGGTAATAAAACCACAGTCTTGCTTCCTGCCGGGACAGATCCGGAATCCCCCCGTCTTTTGCCGGATCCTCTCTCCTGCTGGTAAATCCGCTGGATTCGTCTGTAAACAACGCATCATCCAGGCAAAAACACCGGTGTTCCGGTTCCATACCAAATGCTTCAAACACATAGTCCGGGATCTCTACTGTCTCCATACGGCGTGTGATCCACTCAAAGACGCAGGACTGCAGGATCATTTCCGGATCTTGGGCATGCACTTTATCTGCCAGTTCCTTTGACAACCGAAAATGCTCTTCGTCATCCATCGTCATATACCAGATACCTGATGCTCTTCCAAGAAATTTCACACCCATCTCCCGGATCGCACGCAGATCATCTTCCAGTGTTTTGCTTTCATATAAACCTGCTGCCGTCACACTCCGGGACAGGTAATTTTCCAGAACTTCTCTGGAGATATTGCCATCAAATGTAAAATTCATCGTTTTTCACCCGTAACATTTCCTCTCTGTGAAACGCTACTTCCCTTCTCTCCTGTTTTCGTAACTTCTACGTCCGTGTATTGCTATCCGGTACATTGTTTCGTAAATAACTGTATCATTCACGCAGGATACGGATTCGAGTGTGCAGTTCAAAAAACGCAGGCGTAGCGATCTACGCTGAGGCTTTTTAAATTGTGCAATCGGATTCGCAGACAAATGAATGATACGGTTATTTCGAAAACGATGTACCAGTACTCGTCAGATAAGCCGCCAGGGTACTCATACACGCCCCGCTGGCTCCCTCTGCCATCTCATCGGTTTCTTTGCGCACCACGGACGGTCCCACCATATCGAGATGGATCCACTGTGTTCCATCTTCCACAAAATTTTCCAGGAAACATGCCGCCACGCTGGCACCTGCCCCTTTCCCCGGGGCATAATTGGCAAAGTCCGCACAGATCGACCATTCGATCATCTTATGGTAGATCGGTCCCATCGGCAGCTGCCAGTAATATTCTCCGGTCTGCTCCGCTGTTTCTTCCCAGATGCGAAGCGCTTCCAGGTCATTACCAAACAGCGCAACCACCTGATCTCCCAGGGCACTCTGTGCCGAATACGTCAGAGTGGCAAGGTCGATCACGGTGCGTGCCCCCATACGCTGCGCAAACGTGATACCGTCACACAATACCAGCCGTCCTTCCGCATCGGTGTTGTAGACTTCCACGGTCTTTCCTGCCAGCGTAGTGATCACATCGCCCATCTTTACCGCATCCGGGCTGATCACATTTTCTGCGAGCATCAGCACTGCCATCACAATTTTTTTCGACTTTCTGTATAGCAAGATACTCCAGTATCTCCATCATTTCCGCTGCCCCGCACATATCGTACTTCATGCCGTTCATACCATCGACAGACTTCAGATGATACCCCCCGGCGTCAAACATCAGCCCTTTTCCGACCAGTGCGGTCCAGTCTGACCCCGGTGCGCCCTCATAGCGAAGCACTACCATGGCAGCCTCTCTCCGGCTTCCCTGATTGACTGCTAAAAGAGCGCCGCATCCAAGTTCTTTCAGCTTCTGATCTCCATAAATTTCACAGTCGATTCCAAGCCCCTGCGCCAGCGTCTGTGCATACGATGCCAGATCTTCGGTATGTAAGTAATTGTTCGGCAGATTTCCAAGAGTTCTCGCATGTCCTTTACAACGTCCCAATAATTCCCCACGCTCCAGCGCTGCTATTTCCTGCGCCGAGCCTTCCAATACAAATGTATAACAGGTATCTCCATAATCACACAGTGAATCCCTGTTTTCGTATACTTTCTGTTTTCCCAGCATCTTCACCCCGTTCCGTGAAAACTGATATGCACCATCGTACAGGCTGCATACCCCATTGCACAGCATCTGTATCCATTCCTCTTTGGAAAATCCTTCTTTTTTTACCACGATCCGGCAGTCACCGCCCCGTTTTTTTCCCAAGTTTCCGGAAGCTTTTTCCGGTGTCGCCCTTCCTTTCTCGAAAAAAACTTCTGCCTGCTGTTCTTCTGCCTGATTCGTCCATCGGATCTTCATCTTATCCACACCCCACATACTTTTCCCCTGTATATTTACACAATTTCCCGGTTATACAGGGGAAACCTTGATTGCCTTATTATTTTATCACTCAGATATCAGTGAAAGATTCCCCCATAAACCTCGTCATATTTATCTACCAGCTGTTTTGCCAGCGAATACGAATTTACCAGCGGATGTAACATCAGCGCCTGTACAGCGGTTTCTTTGGACTGATTTTTGACTGCCTCTACGGTCAGTTTTTCGTACATTTTGATCAGACGGATCAACAGATAGCAATGTTCCGGTACTTCTTCAACTCTGACCGGATGGATGCCGTCTTTGGATACCAGACAGGTAGTCTCGATCACATCTTCATCTGCCAGTCCTGGGATGCTTCCGTTATTTTCTACGGACAGTACCAGATATTTTCCTTTTTCACTCTGCATACCTTCGATGCAGTCCAGCATAACCCCCTGCATATCCCATACCGTCCG
>ENA-OPYX01001208-OPYX01001208.1-human-gut-metagenome-genome-assembly--contig:-NODE-1208-length-14151-cov-5.339775_pt1 | contig 14151 bp, 10 predicted proteins | sample MGYA00242639_ERZ504486 | MGnify/ENA primary metagenome ERZ504486 (study PRJEB26092, sample SAMD00036296) | human gut metagenome | host: Homo sapiens | study: EMG produced TPA metagenomics assembly of... | reverse complement strand
CCATAAAAAATCTTCCGATATAACAATTTATCAGGCGCAAACAGCCACGCTGTTTGCGTGCTAAAACTAAGTTTGTTAAAACAGGCGACAGCCTTTTATAAAAGAAATGATTAACTTTTAATTATATATCGAATGGCTTTCTTGTTGCTATCGCATTTAAGGGCATTCGCCGTTGTGTTCAAGCCGCCAAACAGCGAGCTGTTCGTCTATCGTTAGCTTGCATAAACGGAAAGTATTTGTGGGCTTTGCCCACACCCACGACCTTTAAAGAGGTCGACCAAACTTTTATAATTGATTGGCTAAGCTGTGCACTCAACCAAATTTATTTTAATTTCTAATATAAAAATCCACAAACACAAAAGCCACTTTTGAACTAAATCAAAAGTGGCTTTCACTCTTATATAATAAAACTTTAAGAAATCATATCTTTAAGTTTCTGTTCAACTGCTGCAGCATCTGCTTTACCACGGCTGTTCTTCATTACATTGCCGACAAGAGCCTTAATAGCTTTTTCCTTACCGTTCTTGTAATCATCTACAGCCTTAGGATTGTTCTCAACCGCCTGTTTGCAAAGCTCGTTTACAGTATTCTCGTCAAGTCCTGCCATATCGCTCTCACTGATAAACTCAAGTGCGCCCTTACCTGTATCAAGCATTTTCTCAAGTGTTGCCTTAGCAAGATTATTGCGAATCTTTCCGTTGTCAATCAACTTAATAAGCTCGTTGAGCTGCTCAGGAGTTGTAGCAATATCAAATGTTTCCTTGTCGGCCTCGGTTTCTGTTCTGCGGAAAATCTGACCGATAATAAAGTTTGATACAGTCTTTGCAGACTTTACACCCTCGCAAGCCTTATCAAAATACTCGCTGATTTTTCTGTATTTTGTAAGGAGCTGTGCATCCTTTTCAGGAATTTCAAGTTCTTCAATATATCTCTTGCATTTGTCAGAAGGAAGTTCAGGCATTTCAGCCTTTAAGCTCTCCACAACATCTCTTGGGACATTGATTGTAACAAGGTCAGGATCTCTGAAATAACGGTAATCGTGAGCGTCTTCTTTACTGCGCATTGAAGATGTAGTGTTTGTTGCATCGTCATAACGGAGAGTTTCCTGCACTACTTTGCCGCCGCTCTCAATTAAATCTACCTGACGCTCATACTCATACTCCATTGCTTTGGCAATATTTGTAATTGAGTTCATATTCTTAATCTCTGTTCTTGTTCCAAGAGTTTCACTGCCCTCAGGACGAACAGAAATATTAACATCGCAACGCATTGAGCCTTCCTGCATACGGCAGTCGGAAATTCCTATATAGCGCATTACCTGCTGTAATTTTTCCACATACTCCTTAGCCTCGTCAATAGAACGAATATCAGGCTCCGATACAATCTCGATAAGAGGAACACCGCCACGGTTGTAGTCGACATATGTGTCACCGTGCTGATGAATAAGTTTTCCTGCATCTTCTTCAATATGAATATGATGAAGTCTGATTTTTCTGCCGTTTGAAAGCTCTACATAGCCGCCGATTGAAAGCGGTGCATAAAGCTGGCTGATTTGATAAGCCTTTGAAAGGTCAGGATAGCAGTAGTTCTTTCTGTCCATTTTAGAAATCTCCGCAATCTCACCGTGAGTGGCAAGACCTGCCTTTATACCGAAGTTTACAACCTCACGGTTAAGTTTTGGAAGTGTACCCGGAAGTCCGATACATACAGGACAGCAATGTGAGTTAGGTGCACCGCCAAACGCTGTTGTACATGAGCAGAAAATTTTTGTCTTTGTAGCAAGTTCAATATGGGTTTCAAAACCCGCAACTAATTCATATTTCACAGCTTAACACCCCACTTTGTATCCTTAAAGTTTTCTCCGGCAGCCTGCTGATACTTAAACGCTGCATTTAAAATTTCAGCCTCGCCAAAACTCTTGCCGATAAGCTGCATACCGATTGGCATACCGTTTGCGTTAAATCCGCACGGTACGGATACACCCGGAAGTCCTGCAATATTTACGGGTACGGTACAAATATCTGTAAGATAAGTTTCAATCGGATCGGAAACTGCGTGACCCGCCTCGAAAGCAGTCATAGGAACTGTTGGAGCAAGAATTACATCACAATGCTCAAATGCATCTGTAAATGCCTTTACAATAGTTCCACGCAAATTCTGTGCCTTTTTATAATAAGCGTCATAATAACCGGCAGAGAGTACATATGTGCCGAGAAGAATTCTTCTCTTAACTTCCTCGCCAAAACCCTCTGAACGGGTGCGGCAAATCATATCGTGAGTGCCGTTATAATGCGGTGTTTTATAACCAAAACGAATACCGTCGTATCTGCCGAGGTTTGAAGATGCCTCTGCGCAGGCAATAATGTAATAAACAGGAAGAGCAAACTTAAGTGCGGGCATATCAAAATACACTATTTCTGCACCGAGTGATTCATAAACTTTTGCGGCATTGAGAACTGCCTCTTTAACATCGTCACGAATACCGTCAAGATACTCACGGGCAATACCGATTTTCATACCTTTGATGTCATTGTTGAGCTTTCCGTAAGTTGCGCCGCCGACATTACCCTTTGAAGTGCTGTCTTTTTCGTCATACTGTGAAATTGCATCAAATACAATAGACGCATCTTCAACGCTCTTTGTGATAGGTCCAATTTGGTCAAGTGAGCTTGCATAAGCGATAAGACCGTAACGGGATACACTGCCGTATGTCGGCTTAAGACCTACGATACCGCAAAAACTTGCAGGCTGACGGATAGAACCGCCTGTATCAGAACCAAATCCGTATGCTGCAATGTTTGCGCCGACAGCGCTTGCTACGCCGCCTGATGAACCGCCGGATACATACTTTGTGTTAAACGGATTCATTGCACCGCCAAAGCATGAAGTTTCACACGAAGAGCCCATTGCAAATTCGTCCATATTTGTTTTACCGAGCATAACTGCATTTTGTGCAGAAAGATTCTCCCATACAGTTGCATTATAAATCGGCTTGTAACCTTTAAGGATTTTAGAACAGCAAGTAGTTTCAATGTCCTTTGTGGAAAGGTTATCTTTCAATGTCATCGGAACACCCTCGAGCATACCGATTTCTTCGCCCTTTGCAATTTTTTCGTCAACAGTCTTTGCGGTTTCAAGCGCTGTATCGGGAGTTACATTTACATAAGCGTTAAGCTCGCCGTTCGATTTTTCTATTTCTTCAAGATAGCTTTTAGTAAGCTCCGTACACGAAACCTGCTTGGAAACAAGCATTTCGTGAATTTTTGCAATACTACCCATTTTTACACCTCTTATTCTCTGCCTCTAACAAGGAAATGTGACTCTGCCTGTTCAGGGGCATTTTTCAAAATTTCCTCGCTGTCATATGACTCAACCACAACATCCTCACGAAATACATTTGAAAGGTTGTTTATGTTGTCAAAGCTCTCACCGCTTGTGGGAGCATTATTGATTGTATCGGCAAAATCTATAATTTCCTGCATTGACTGTGTAAGGCTGTCAAGCTCCTCTTCGGGAACGAACAGCTTTGAAAGCAACGCAATGTTTTCAACATCTTCTCTTGTTACCATAAAAACCATCCTTTGTATAAACAGAATCAGGGCAAGTTATAAAAACAACTCGCCCTTTGAGTATATATGAAGTTATCTTAATTTAATGTGAACTTCACGAAGCTGCTGCTCTGTTACCTCTCCCGGTGAACCGAGGAGAAGATCCTGAGCATTTGAGTTCATTGGGAAAGCAATAACCTCTCTAATGTTCTCTTCTTCAGTAATGAGCATAATCATTCTGTCAACGCCCGGAGCCATACCTGCATGTGGCGGAGCACCGTACTGGAATGCGTTGTAGAGAGCAGAGAACTTAGATTTAAGCTCATCTTCGGTATATCCTGCAATCTCGAAAGCCTTAATCATAATGTCAAGGTCGTGGTTACGAACAGCACCTGATGAAAGCTCAACACCGTTACATACGATGTCATACTGATAAGCAAGAATATCATCGGGGTTCTTATGAAGCAAGCTGTCCATACCGCCCTGTGGCATGGAGAATGGGTTGTGTGTAAATATTACCTGACCTGTGGTTTCGTCATGCTCATACATTGGGAAGTCAACGATAAAGCACATCTCAAACTTTGACTTATCAATAAGGTCAAGACGGGTAGCAACCTCAGTACGAATCTGACCTGCAAGCTTTGGAGCGTCTTTTTCTGTATCTGCGATAAAGTAAATAACATCGCCTGCGTTAGAATTATTACGCTTAATAAGCTCCTCTCTGTCGCCCTCTTTAAGAAACTTATCGATAGGACCGTCAAAAGTCATATCATCTCTTACCTTAACATAACCGAGGCCCTTCATTCCGATAGAAAGTGCAAACTCTTCCATCTTCTTGAACCAGCTCTTTGACTGCTTTGCGGCACCCGGTACATTAATTGAACGAACAGTCTTTTTGAGGAACGGCTTAAAGTCAGTCTCCTCAAACATATCGCTAATCTCCACGATAACAAGCGGGTTACGGAGATCAGGCTTGTCTGTACCGTACTTTAACATACTTTCAGCGTATGGAATACGGACAAACGGAGGCTTTGAAACCTCTTTATCTGTAAACTTAGTGAATGTTTCGTAAAGAACTTCTTCTGCAACCGCAAATACATCTTCCTGTGTGGCAAAAGCCATTTCAAAGTCAAGCTGATAGAACTCGCCCGGCGAACGGTCTGCTCTTGCATCCTCATCTCTGAAACAAGGAGCAATCTGGAAGTATCTGTCAAAACCGGAAACCATAAGGAGCTGTTTGAAAATCTGCGGAGCCTGCGGAAGAGCATAGAATTTGCCCTTGTGCTTACGGCTCGGAATAAGATAATCTCTTGCTCCTTCCGGTGATGAAGTTGAAAGAATCGGTGTCTGAATTTCATTAAATCCCATCTCGTTCATTTTTGCACGGAGGAATGTTATAATCTGTGAACGGAGCATAATGTTATTATGCACCTTCTGATTACGAAGGTCGAGGAAACGATACTTTAAGCGTACCTCCTCCGAAGTATTGGTAGAAGTGGCAACCTCAAACGGAAGTGCGTTTTTACATTTGCCGAGAACAGTAATGTCATCTGTGTGTACCTCAACATAACCGGTAGCAATCTTAGAGTTGATAGTTTCTTCATCTCTCTTTACTACCTTACCGCTTAATGTTACGGTACATTCTTTGTTAATACCCTTAAGTAACTCGTCATTGTGAACTACTACCTGAAGAACACCGTACTGATCACGAATGTCAAGGAACATTACGCCGCCGTGGTCACGGATATTTTCAACCCAGCCTGCTACACGAACTTCCTGTCCGATTATTTTCTTCTCCTTAACTCACCGCAAGTTACGGTGCGATACTGATTAGCTTTTATCATATATCTACAGTTCCTTTCACTGATATTGTGCTAAATTGCCTATTCTTTTGTATTATACCACAATTTGCCTAAGCAATCAATATTTTAAATGATTTTTATTTCAAAAATTCTATCTTTTTCAGATAATGCCGCACAAATAATGTGCGGCACCATTTATTCAACACTCTTAAGGCTTTCAACCATATTTACTTTTTTAATCTTAAATCCCATTGCAAAATTCACAATCAAAGCAAATGCAAATGTCAGCAAAGCCGCAAAAACGAATGATGTAGGCAAAATATCTCTGCCAAACATTACATTGTCAACCTCAACGGTCTGAATAATAAATCTTGTAAGGAAAATACCGAGAACAAGTCCCGAAAGAATACCTCCGAGAGTAAGCACGATATTTTCTTTATAAATAACGCTTGAGGTTTCTCTGCTGTAAAATCCGAGCACCTTAAAAGTTGCGATTTCACGCACACGCTCGGCAATGTTGATATTTGTAAGATTATAAAGCACTACAAACGCAAGTGCCGCTGCACAAATAATCATAACAAGCACAACCATATTAAGCGAATTGAGCATATCTTCAATTTCACCCATACCTGATGAAAGATAGGTTACACCCGCTACTTTATCATTCGTCAGCATTTTTTCACCGAACGCAGTCTGTTCGTCAGGATTTTTCAGTACAACCTGTGCCATATTAAACTGCGGTTCTTCTCCGAATTTTTCACTGTAAAGTTTAGGAGAAATAAACACATAATTCTTTATATACTGTTCATAAATTCCGCCTACTGTAAGTTCTGCGGTTTTATCATCAACAGTTACACTTACGGTATCACCGACTTTGACAGACAATTCGTTCGCCATTTTTTCATTTATCATTACGGAATCATCGGTAATATCAAGGTGCTTTTTGTCGCCCCTTGTTCTAAGTTCTGTAACCTCCGAAAATCTCTGCGGATCTTCCATTACCGTAAGATAAGTGCTTTCATCTTTTACAACATTATTTTTCTTTACAACAACTTCCTGCTGACCTGCAAGCATAATTGACGCTACATCGCCCGTATTGTTTATTGTATTTTTCAGATAATCAAGCTGTTCGGCAGTTCCGCCTTCTTTAGGAATAACAACCGCATTATATTTGAATATTTCGCTAAACTGTGTATCGGTAAGCGGAATAAAGCTGTTTTTAAGTCCGAATGCCGCAACTATCAAAGCCGTGCAGCCTGCAATGCCTATGATTGTCATAAACATTCTTGATTTATATCTGAAAATATTTCTTGTAGTCAGCTTTGCGGAAAAATTCATATGTTTCCATATCGGAGTAATTCTCTCAAGCAGTATCCTCTTGCCTGCTTTCGGAGTTTTAGGTCTTAGAATTTTTGCACAGCTCTGGCTTAATTCTCTTACACATACTATTACAGAAACAAGCAATGTACAAAGTACGGCGGCAAGCGTACCGAGTATAATACTCTGTGCATCAGGTACAATGCTGATGTCAGGCATATAATACATAATCTGATATGCATTATAAATAATATACGGCAGTGTATTTATGCCTATTAATACACCTACGGTACAACCGATTACACCTGCAAAAAGCAGCATAAATCGCAAATTTCATTATTATGCTTAAGTTATTGTAGCCGAGCGCTTTTAATATTCCGATTTCTTTACGCTTTTCCTCTACAAGTCTTGACATTGTGGTTACACAAACCAAAACCGCAACGAGTAAAAAGAACATCGGGAATACTGATGCCACTGCACCGAGTCGCTCAACATTCTGCGCAAAGGTTGAATAACCCGGATTATCCGACCTGTCAAACACATACCACTCGGGATCTGCTATAGCGTCTATTTCTTCCTGTGCGTCGGCAATTTTTTGTTCTGCCTCTTTAAATTTATCATCAGCCTCGGCTTTTGAATCATTGTATTCTTTCCAACCGTCATCAAGCTTTTGTCTGCCGCTTATTTTCTGCTCCTCAAGTTCGGACTTTCCGTTGTCATATTTTTCCTGTGCTGTCGCAAGTTCGGTTTCAGCCTGCGATATTTGGGCTTGTCCCTCTGTTTTTTTACTTTCAAGCTGTGCTTGTCCGTCCGCAATCTGCTGTTCTGCACTCTGAATTTGAGCAAGTGCATAGTCAAGCTGTGCCTGTCCCTCAGCCTTTTGTATTTCAAGCTCTTGTTTTCCGTTGTTCAGCTGTTGTTCTGCCGTATCAAGCTGTTCTTGCGCCATAGCAAGTTTTGTTTCACAATCTGCTAAAACTGCCTGAACCTGTGTAAGCTGTTCCTGCAATACAGCAAGAGCGGTTTCGTCCTCTGTAACCTCAATTTGCGCCTGTAAAGCCTCAATCTGTGATTTGCAAGTTGCTATTGCGGTTTCAAGCTGCGGCTTTTGATTGTTTTCAAATTCACTTTTTGCGGCATTGAATTCATCTTCTTTTTCGGCAAGAGTTTCTTCCGCTATGCTGATTTTTGAATTATATTCTTCAACACCTGCATTATATTCGGCTTTTGCACTGTCAAGTTCCGCCTGCGCAGAAGAAAGTTCGCTTTCACCTGCCGCAATGCCGTTTTTGTATTCTTCTTTAGCAGTTTCAAGCTGACTTTTTCCGTCATCTATCTGCTTTTTGGCTGTGTCAAGTTGCGATTGTGCATCTGAATCTTATCTGTATATTCTTTTTCAGAATTATCTAAAGTTGTTTTTGCATCATCAAGTTTTGTAAGAGCCTCGGATTTTCGGTTTCATAATCGTTTTTACTGTCCTCAAGTTCCTGTTTTGCTTTGCCTATAACATCTTTATCAAATGCCTCACAGCGTAAATCGGCGGTATTTTCAAGAACAGTTGTAAAGCTTTCAATGCCTTTTTCGTATTCATCATCAAAGGCTGAACCGTCGCCGTCAGAAAAAACGGTTTTCACATACATTTCCGTATATCTTTCGGTTACAAAATCATCCTGATAAATATACATAAATGCTGCAATATTGCCGTTGCCGATTGTAGTTGAGCCACGCTGATACGAAATATACATAGGTGATTCCACTTTACCGACGACAGTATATTCAAGCGTATCTACCATATCAAGTGCATTGGATTCTCCGCTTTCACTTCCAAATACAACCTTGTCGCCGATTTTATAATCACTGCTGCCGACACTGCCGTATTCAACAAGGATTTCACCCTTTTTCTCGGGTAGTCTTCCCTCTTTTATGTTTAATGTATTAAGAGTTTTATTATTGTTATAACTTTTAGGTGCAGCGGTTACTCTTATAACCTTGCCGTTACCGCCGTTTCCGTTTGATTTTAAAACAAGGTCGGCAAAATACGATGGCATAACATCGGTTACATTGTCAAGATTTTCAACCGCTTTTACATCATCTTTATCAAATCCGACAGTAGATACAAGCCTGTAATCCATAAGATCGGATTGAGAATAATACTCGTCTGCCATATTGTACATTGACGGAATCGTAGCTTTGATTCCGGCAAAAAATCCAACACCGAGTGCAATAATCGCAAGTATAGAAATAAACCTTGCTTTAGAATTTGCAATTTCTCTGAAAGTATTTTTTAACAGGGTTTTAGTCAATGTCCTCTCCCCTTTCGCAGAAAATATGAATTACCATTCGATTTCTTCAACATTTTTAGGTTCATCATTGTGAACATCCATAATTACCCTGCCGCTTCTCATCTTTATAATATGATCTGCCATTGGGGTAATTGCTGAATTATGGGTTATGAGAACTACCGTCATATTTTCTTTTCGGCAGGTTTCCTGCAAAAGTTTTAAAATCTGTCTGCCGGTGTTATAGTCAAGAGCACCCGTCGGCTCATCGCAAAGTAAAAGTTTAGGTCGCTTGGCAAGTGCTCTTGCAATAGAAACTCTCTGCTGTTCACCGCCCGAAAGTTGAGCGGGAAAGTTTGCACTGCGCTGTGAAAGTCCGACGCTTTCAAGCGCCTCTGTACTGTCCATCGGATTTTTACTTATCTGCGTTGCAAGCTCTACATTTTCTTTTGCGGTAAGGTTAGGCACAAGGTTATAAAACTGAAATACAAAACCAATGTCAAACCGTCTGTATTCAATAAGCTGTTTGTCTTTCAGCTTGCTTATATCTCTGCCGCCGACAATAATACTGCCTTTTGTACAGGTATCCATTCCGCCGAGAATATTAAGTACGGTTGTCTTGCCTGCACCCGATGCACCGACTACCACGCAAAACTCGCCCTGCTCTATATTAAAAGAAACACCCTCGACAGCGTTAATAGTCACTTCGCCCATTTTATATATTTTATAAACATCTTTAAATTCAACAAGGCTCATAATATCCTCCCGTAACGGTAAATTTTCTTTGCTCTTTAAAGCGCTGAATATACAGAATAAACCTGCTTATAATACAATATTATAGCACTTTTTACACCTCTTATCAATATACAAATACAGTGTTGATGTCGAATAAACCACAATATGACAAAACCGACCAAATTAATTGGCAATTGGCTTGACGAGGGTAAAAAATTATGCTAAAATACTAACGAACATAGGTTATTGCAGTGTAGATTGTTTGGTAATTACAACTCACCGCAAACTCTGATACTATGTAATTTAAGAAACAGAAAGGTTGATACTGAAATGGCAAAGATTGATTTAACTAAGTATGGTATTACCGGTACTACTGAAATTATCCACAATCCTTCCTATGACGAACTCTTTAACGAGGAAACAAAGGCTGATTTGGAAGGCTATGAGGTTGGACAGGAAACTGAGCTTGGCGCAGTTAATGTTATGACCGGTATTTACACAGGCCGTTCACCTAAAGATAAGTTCATCGTTATGGACGAGAATTCAAAGGACACTGTATGGTGGACTTCTGACGAATACAAGAACGACAACCATCCTGCAACACAGGAAGCTTGGGAAGCTGTAAAAGCACTTGCTAAGAAAGAGCTTTCAAACAAGAAGCTTTATGTTGTAGATGCATTCTGCGGCGCTAACCATGATACAAGAATGGCAGTTCGTTTCATCGTTGAGGTTGCTTGGCAGGCTCACTTTGTAACAAATATGTTCATCAAGCCATCTGCTGAAGAGCTTGAGAACTTTGAGCCGGATTTCGTTGTTTACAACGCATCTAAGGCTAAGGTTGAGAACTACAAGGAGCTCGGTCTTAACTCTGAAACAGCTGTAATGTTCAACATCACAAGCCGTGAGCAGGTTATCGTAAACACATGGTACGGCGGCGAGATGAAGAAGGGTATGTTCTCAATGATGAACTACTACCTCCCACTTAAGGGTATTGCTTCAATGCACTGTTCAGCTAACACAGATAAGAACGGCGAGAACACAGCTATCTTCTTCGGTCTTTCAGGTACAGGTAAAACTACACTTTCAACAGATCCTAAAAGACTTCTCATCGGTGATGACGAGCACGGTTGGGACGACAACGGTGTATTTAACTTCGAGGGCGGCTGCTATGCTAAGGTTATTAACCTTGACAAAGAGTCAGAGCCTGACATCTACAACGCAATCAGAAGAGATGCTCTTCTTGAGAACGTAACAGTAGATAAGGACGGTAAAATTGACTTTAACGACAAGACAGTTACAGAGAACACTCGTGTATCTTACCCAATCAATCACATTGAGAACATTGTTCGTCCTGTATCTTCAGCTCCTGCTGCTAAGAATGTAATCTTCCTTTCAGCAGATGCTTTCGGTGTACTTCCGCCTGTATCAATCCTTACTCCTGAGCAGACAAAGTACTACTTCCTCTCAGGCTTTACAGCTAAGCTCGCAGGTACAGAGCGTGGCATTACAGAGCCAACTCCAACATTCTCTGCTTGCTTCGGTCAGGCTTTCCTTGAGCTTCACCCAACAAAGTATGCTGAAGAGCTCGTTAAGAAGATGGAAAAGAGCGGTGCTAAGGCTTACCTCGTAAACACAGGTTGGAACGGCACAGGCAAGCGTATCTCTATTAAGGATACAAGAGGTATCATCGACGCTATTCTCGACGGTTCTATCACAAAGGCTCCTACAAAGACAATCCCTCACTTCAACTTTGAAGTTCCTACAGAGCTTCCGGGTGTTGATCCTGCAATTCTCGACCCACGCGACACATATACAAATGTTGCTGATTGGGAAGCAAAGGCACAGGATCTTGCAGCTCGTTTTGTTAAGAACTTTGCTAAGTACGAAGGCAACGAGGCAGGTAAGGCTCTCGTAGAGGCAGGTCCTAAGGCTTAATCTTTGTATTAATTTTAGTACAAGCTAACTAAATAAATTTAAGGGTGCTTTCCATATGGACAGCACCCTTTTATAATGCGTAATATTTAAGGCCTTAATAAGAAGTATCAACCTTTTACTTGCACAAAAGACTATTAAACAGCATAGATTTATCCCCGTACTTTTAATAAAAATCAAGAAATAGAATTAATAAAAACAACTGCCGCACCGATCATCATAATTGCGAATACAACAACCGCAACTATCATTGAAATATTATTACTCAATGCGTTTAAATCCAAACTGTTAGACGAATTAGACTTTTTATTGGGGGCAAGCACCGGAATGTGACATTTCTTTGCCCATACAATCAGTGAATTGTAATTATCACACCAATTAGAAACACCTACAAGTTTTTTGCCGTTGACATAAATTTTAGCGGTTTTAATCCTGCTCACCTTTATGTAATTAATCTGATCATAATGATATGCTTCATCTTTATAATAAAGATAGCTCGTCTGTACACTCGGGCATTTTTTTAGTTTTAAACATATAAGTAAAGCTATAGCAAAAAATATTGCAGTGCTCAATATGCTTATTATCAGAATTTGAACAGTACTTAAAGTAAAAGGCGTATGATTAACGGAAGAAGTAATCGCCTCTCGTATCAAAATTTTTGCGACAGGAATCAAGCCGATAACTATAATTGGTATAATAACGAAAAATGCGTTAAAATCATAGTTCAAATCAAATTTCGTATTAAAAACGGCTTTTTCAATGGCGGCATTTTCTTCATTTTGCCGCCTTACACCAAAATACTCAAGCTCTTCTTTGGCATAGTTATTTAAATCATTAACAATTGGCATAGTGTTTCCCCTTTTTTAATTCTTTATTATTACCATAGCGGTTGCTACACCGCCGTCCTGCATCATTTTTGCGAAATAATCCGTTTTATCGGTTGTTATAGCTGAATGTTCAATAAATTTATTTAAAAAATCATCAAGTGCAGAAATATCTTGCGTAAATCCGATTTCTATCGCCCAGCAAATGCTAAAAGCATAACGATATGCGTCCTCATTTTTCATCTGACAAATCTGTCGTGCAAGCGACGCTGTTAATCTTTGTTCTTCTCGACCAAACAAAGCATCAATACTTACACCAAGTGCCTGCGATATATCGGGCAATAATTCGGCGTCAGGTGTACCGCCTCTCTCCCACTTCGACACCGCTTGCGTTGTAACTCCCAAAAGCTGGCCGAGTTGTTCTTGCGTAAGTCCTTTTTGAGTACGATATTTTTTTATTTGCTTGCCGATAACACTCATTTGTAAACCCTCCGTTGATTTTCTGTTTTTATATTATCACAAGCAAAGAGAATTTGCAAGGTTTGGTAAACAACAGAATAGAGCGGTTTATGCAAAAAGTGATATTTGAATTATTTTATAAACTGAAAACTTGAAAAATGCAATTACCTCAATTATAATAATTACATAACATTATAATTGAGGTAATTATGAAAACTAAAAAACGGAAAACCACAAAAATCACTGTACCTACCGCACTTGCTTTGATATGCTGTTTTGCGGTGATTTTAATTATAAACAATCAGCCGACAGAAAATACTGCAAAAGACGAAATTATCTCCCTTAAAGATATTCCCGATTATTCAGGTTCTGCTTTTATAGAAATAAACGGCAACGAACCGTATTTCAGTGATGACGATTACACAACATCATCATTTGAATACTATGCGGATTTAGATGAATTAGGAAGATGCGGCACAGCCTATGCCTGCGTTGGTACAGATATAATGCCGACAGAAGAGAGAGATAAGATAGGCAGAATTAAACCGTCAGGCTGGCAAACAGTAAAATATGACTTTATTGACGGAAAATATCTGTACAATCGCTGTCACCTTATCGCCTATCAGCTTACGGGCGAAAATGCAAATGAAAAGAATTTGATAACAGGAACAAGATACCTAAATGTAACGGGTATGCTGCCCTTTGAAAAGATGGTTGCAAATTATGTAAAAACAACCGGTAATCACGCACTTTACCGTGTAACTCCTGTTTTTGAAAATGACGACCTTGTTGCCAAAGGAGTATTAATTGAGGCAAAATCCGTTGAAGATAAAGGCGAGGGTGTAACATTGTGCGTATACTGCTACAATGTTCAGCCAAATGTAACTATTGACTATAAGACAGGTAAAAGTGAATATAACGAAAATGAATACTAAACAAATTCCCGCAATGCATTAATCTGCATTACGGGAATTTTTCGTATTACGATCTTTTACATAATTATATAGCTGTCAAAATATTTTTCTTTAGTAAAAGAAATGTTTTCAGGTGTAACAATCCATTTTTCTTCTATATCATCATTACGATGAACAATCACAATTACTTTCTTTTAAAAGATTTAAGTGGATAATTCAAAGCCTAAAATATAAAGAGTTCTGCTCCTCACCATCCGGTGCAATTACACCGGGTACATAACCGTAATTAACAGAACAGTGAAATATCTTTAACATATTTTGCTTTTTAAAAATATTTATCT